>Ga0207689_10001025_pt1 | contig 26876 bp, 19 predicted proteins | sample KBSMisM52_FD_184312 | JGI IMG/M metagenome (GOLD analysis project Ga0207689, IMG submission 184312) | Miscanthus rhizosphere microbial communities from Kellogg Biological Station, Michigan, USA - KBS Miscanthus M5-2 (SPAdes) (version 2) | ecosystem: Host-associated > Plants > Roots >...
CCGCGGCCTGGTGATTGTGGAGGTAGGGTTAGCGCTTGCCCTAATGATCGGTGCCGGAGTGTTGTTCAAGAGCATGTGGTTGCTCTATCGAGTCAATCCAGGCTTCGATCCGAATGGGCTCATGACATTTCGTATTCAGGCGCCGGCTGCTGAATACCCGACGGACAGCCAGCGAGTCCAGATGTTTCAAAACATTCTTCATCGTCTAGCAGTTCTTGCCGGGCGTGCAATCCGTGGGATCAGTCAATGATCTGCCGTTCAGCGGCTCGCGCTCGACCAGTTCTTTTGAGATAGCAAACATGGCCCACAGCGGCCTCAGCATGGATGCGGATCGACGCACAGCTTCTCCCAGCTATTTTCGAACCATGGGAATTCCCCTCTTGCTTGGACGCAGCTTCAGCGACGGCGACAATGCGCAAGGGCCGTTGGTTGCCATAGTCAATGAAGCGCTTGTTCGAAAATACCTGCCAGACCGAAACCCGTTGGATCAACCGCTGATTGTGAATGACAAGAAGTACCGGATTGTCGGAGTCGTCGGCGATGTGAAGCATGATGATCTGACTGCCGCTGACTTTCCCGAAATGTACATGCCTTTCGGACAGGCGGTCTCGCCCGATTGGACGTTCGTTGCACTTCGATCTCAGAGCGGGGCCGCAACCTTGAGCGATGAAATTCGGAGTGCCGTGGCAGAGGTCGCGCCGGATCAACCCATTTATTCGGTGCAAACGATGAATGAACGCCTAGGGAATTGGTTTGCGCCGCGACGGTTTAGCGCAACGATCCTGGGGATGTTTACCGCGATCGCGATGATACTGTCTGCGATCGGAATCTGTGGAATCATCAGTTATTTTGTCACGCAGCGCACGCAGGAGTTTGGAATTCGCATGGCTCTCGGAGCAACCACGAGAGATGTGCTCAAACTAGTTCTCCGCCAAGCGGCGATGTTGACGGTTGGGGGCATTGTGGGAGGAGTGCTCGTGTCATTGGCCGTGAATAGGTTGCTCGCCTCTTTGCTCTTGGGTGTAAAGGCTGCCGATCCGCTCGCTGGTTCGATAGCCGTCATGATACTCGCACTGGTTGCATTTTCTGCCAGCTATTTGCCTGCCCGACGGGCTACTAAAGTCGATCCGATCGTGGCGCTCCGTTACGAGTAAAGGGCCTCTGCAAGAACACGCGTTGCACGCATTAAGCGACTGGAGGGAATAGCTGATGGCGCTCAAGACCCCAAGCGCCGCTGGCATGAAGTAGAGGAAGAAGCATTGAGTCTTGAGTTAGGTCGGCACCATCCCACGCGGCCAATACCCACATTTTCGGCGGTGACATTTCTGGGCGTGATTGGTGGCAGACATCGCTGCCGACCGGCAACCGATGCCGAAGTCGAAGCAAAGCACGCATCGAGGACCGGTTCGAGTGTATGAATCAGCAGCGACGCACTCGTATTGTGCTACGCGACGGTTCATCTGCCGGCGAGCAGTAGCAAGCCCAGACAGTAAAATCGCAGGAGATACAGTACCTAGCAGACCCAGCTCTGTTTGCGATTTACAGTGACCACGATACGTGGAAGAAGCTTCTGAAAGATGACCCGAGGTTGGCGGAAAAAGTTAAGGCACTTGGGTTCATGAAACTGAACGTTTTCGAAATTGTTTATGCCGTCCTACCGCAGGGAGGAGCGTGGAAGGCTTTCTCTGAAGACTCGTTGCTGAATTGCCCGGCGATGCGCGACGAACTAGACAACCACCACGCGATCTACGATGACAACCTTGTGCAGGCATATCGGGTGTGGAAGGTTGCACACTCCGATTTGAAGGCTCCAACCGTATAAGATTCGAACCTGCCCCACTACGACATCAAGTGACCCCGAAGCGCACGCAACTGCTGCAGTTAGCGCGGGAGAAGCCACGCTTCGCGTATCGACGGCTGCACGTGTTGCTGCGGCGATGTGGAGAACAGATTAACCACAAGAGGTTGCATCGGATCTATCGTGAGGCGGGGCTGATGATTCGGCGGAAGAAGCGGAAGCATTGTGTGCGGGAGGGAAAGCCGCTAGTGGCGAGGAGTGCGGCGAATCAGGAGTGGGCACTGGATTTTGTGCGCGATGCGGTGGCGTGCGGGCGAACCATCCGAGTGCTATCGATAGATCGAGCTGGTGCACATTCAGCCGGGCAAGCCGACGCAGAACGCACGGGTGGAGAGTTTTCACGCACGGCTGCGAGAAGAATGTTTGAACCTGAGTTGGTTTCAGAATCTATTCGACGCGCGGCGCAAGATCGCGGCGTGGCGAGTGGAGTACAACGAGGAGCGTCCGCACAGCAGCTTAGGATACAAAACACGGCGGGCTGGCCGTGACTCTGAAGAAGCGTTGAGAGTGTGAATCGCATTTCGCGCGTTCGTTCGCGGTAAAGGTGCGCCCGCTTGTTCTAGTTGGAGCAGATGAGCGAGCACCAGACATCCTGATGTCAAATTGCATTTGAAGATTGTCCAGGTGCCGGCTGAGTTTCTAAGTCACCCAATTTTTCTCTGTAGCCAAAGCGGCCCAAGGTAGCAGCACTCATTTTCATAAAACAAAATATTATGCAGTATTGGCACGGGCTCTCGGTTCAGCCGAGCGCAGTACAGCCCATGCTCGATGCTATCGACTGAACCGGCTCCGGTTCTTTCCTAAGAAAAAAAAATACCCAATCGTGAGGCCGACCATGAACGCCCTACGTGCGACGCGTGGAAAACTCCCCGCGTTTACAAGATGAAAAAGATTCTTTGGCGGGTGCAAAGGGCAGTAGCACTCAACACTCAAGAGATAAGGAGGTCTTGAAATGCTGAAAATCGGAAGACTACTCCGGCTTACGAGCCTGATCTCGTGCCTGTGTCTGAGCTGGGCAGGACTGGCTCATGCAGATGCCGTTACTGATTGGAACGCGATCGCCATACAAACGATCGCCACTGCGATGGTGAATGGTGTTCCTGCTCATCCCGGCGGAGCTGCCTTGCTGGACAGCGCGATGGTTCAGGCAGCTGTGTACGACGCTGTCGTGGCGATCGAAGGCAGGTTCAAACCATACCACGTACACATCCCAGGAGCCTCCGGCTCGCCAGCGGCGGCCGTTGCCAAGGCTACACACGACGTACTCGTCAACCGTTTTCCGTTTCTCTCTGATTCGCTCGACACGACTTATCACGACTACTTATCCAGCCACGGCTTGGCGGAGGATGACCCGGGAGTGGCAGTAGGGCAGCAAGCCGCCGCTGGCATTATTGCGCTGCGAGGCAACGACGGGAGTTTCCCGTCAAACCCAACTCCTTTCTTCGGCGGCACCGACCCTGGTGTTTGGCGTCCAACGCCCCCCGCCTTCGCGCCGATGGTGACTGTATGGGTTGCTACCGTGACGCCCTTCACCCTAAGAACCCCCGATCAATTCCGTGCTCCGCAGCCACCAGCTCTGACCAGCCATCGGTACACTAAAGCCTATAACGAGGTAAAGGCTCTAGGGTCTGTCTCGGGCAGCGCACGCACTCCCGAGCAGACCGATCTCGCTCTTTTCTGGGCCGCCAACTACCAGGTGGTCTGGAACGAAGGCCTCAGGAACCTGGCAGATGCACATGTGCACAACATTGCCGAGAGCGCGCGACTGTTCGCGCTGGCCAACCTGGCGATGGCTGATGCCGTAATCACCGTCTGGGACAGCAAGGTCCAGTACCTGCTCTGGCGACCTGTTACGGCTATTCAAGAAGGCGATGAGGATGGTAACCCGGAAACCGTCGGTGATCCAACATGGCTGCCGCTGATCGCAACTCCCAATTATCCCGACTACACCTCCGGAGCTAACGGCGTTACGGGTGCCGCTACCCGTAGCCTTGCGCTCTTTTTTGGAACGGACCACATTAACTTCGCGCTGACCACGACCAATCCGGCGGCCGTCCAGCAGACGCGCACATATGTTCGCTTGTCTGATGCGGCGGCAGAAGTGGTAAACGCGCGCATTTACGAAGGTATCCACTTCCGCTTTGCGGACGTGGAGTCGCGAAGACAAGGCCGACACGTAGCTCAGTGGATCTTCTCTCACTTCTTGCGGCCTCTTGAAGATGCGGGAGATGAAGAAGACGAGAGTGAATGATGCTGAACCCTTCCTATTCTTGATGTGGGGTCGGATTGCTCGGGCTTGCGGCGACCGACCCCGGCCTACGCCGCGATGACGAACACTTCCCCGTACCTGGGCCTCGTGAATGGCTCCGACTAGCCGGAGAATCCCCACACCAAGGCTCATAGCCGCGCCATTGGGCGCAGGAGAAACCAATATGAAATCCACAAAATTGACCTGCATTACAGCGCTGATAGTCGCACTCGCTCCCCTAGCGGTCGGCGATGCAGTCACCGATTGGAACGCAAACGCCGGTGTGGCTGCCACCGCGGCCTGCATCTCTCCAGACGGCGACCCATTCCACGAATCGCGCATCTACGCGATGATGCACGTCGCCATCCACGATGCCCTCAATGCTATTGACCGTCGCTCTCGTCCCTACGCCCTCGATCTGCAGGCGGAAGCGGGCGCTTCTCCGGATGCCGCAGTTGCTGCGGCGGCACGAGATGTGCAAGTCCCGCTCATCGCTCAACTGCCTCTCGAGCTGCTCACTCAGGCTTGCATCGACGCAAGCGTAGCAAGCGTCGAAGCCGCCTATACAGCGGCGCTCGCCGCAATCCCTGATGGTCAGGCTAAGGCGCAGGGTATTGCGGTGGGACAGGCCGCTGCTGCCGCTATCCTCGACCTGAGGGCCGAAGACGGCGCGGTTGGGCCATTTCTTAATTTAGCGTGCCCGCAGGATACCAATCCCGGGGAGTACCAATGCACACCGGGTACCCCGTTCATCGCTTTTGAGGTGTGGGAAAACGTCATTCCCTTCGCCCTGAAAGACAGCTCACAGTTCCGCCCGGGGCCGCCCTATGCGGTGGACAGGAAGAAGTACGCGGCAGACTTCAACGAAGTGAAATCTCTCGGCGGCGATGATGTCACTACTCCTAGCGCACGCACTGCCGACCAAACCGAAATCGCCCTGTTCTGGTTGGAAAGCTCCCCGCTGAAGTGGAACCGGATTGCAAGAACCGTTTCCGCTGACCAGGGACTCGATCTCTGGGAGAACGCCCGGCTATTCGGGCTGCTCAACTTGGCTCTTGCGGACGGCTACATCGCCATGGCCGATTCCAAGAACCATTACAACTACTGGCGACCGGTCACAGCTATTCAGACAGGAGACACGGATGGCAATCCAGACACGACCGGTGACCCGGCGTGGACACCGTTGCGCCCGACTCCTCCAGACCAGGACTACGACTCGGGCCACTCGATTGAAGGGGGCGCGGGTGCTGAAGTGTTGAAGCAGTTCTTCGGCACCGACGAGATCAGCTTCCAGGACTGTGGCGTTTTGCTGCCTGCTGGTAGCACCTGCAGCGATGCGTCGCCGGTATTCCGCTCGTATACCAGCTTCTCCCATGCGGCGGCCGACAACGCGTATTCGCGCATTCTAATCGGGTATCACTTCCGCAAATCAGTCGAAGAAGGGACCGAACACGGTCGAAAAATTGGCAAGCGTGCCGCCAATCTCTACTTCCGCCCTGTGCACTGAGTTGTGGGGCGTGGCCATTGCCAGAAATGGTAGGTGTGCTTTCGAGGAAGGTCAATAGCTTGGCCGCACCGGCCTGAGCGCTCGAAAAGCGGCGTAACTGATGGCTTTTTCTTTGTTGGCGTCTGTTCGCTCGGATAAAGGTCGGCGCAATGCATCTTGAAGCCGAGTTGTTACAGCACGCTCGTCGTATGCGGCCCATGCGTCATACATGCATGTGTGGACGATAGCCAGTGCACGAGCAACCATAGGCGCGCCGAGTTTCGAGTCGCGGATGCCTTGGAGAGTGGCATTGTCCCATTGCAACGCAACATTTAATTGGATCGGAACTGCATAAACATTCGAGGTAATTGGAAAAACAATGCTGATCAAACCTTTAATATGAAAACCATAGCTGATTGATCTCATCACCGCGATTTCTCTTCTGTCCACCACTTCTTCCAAAGATCCGTGTAAAAGTTCGGATTCTTATCGAATAAAGACATGTTGGGTGCGTAGTCACCATACTTATCAAATGTCTCGGCCAGCGTAATTACTGCAAGATAGCGGACATATCCATCTGACTCCTAGCAGCTATTAACAGCCTTGAATCTTCGCTTCGGCAGCTAAGGTCTGCAAATCTCTCTGGCTGCCAGCAGCCTAGAACAGTGAAGTGTTCATCCGAAAGCAGACTTGCTCACGTGCCTGCTGGAGCACAGCGCGGTTCGTCACTCCGCCTCGCTGGTTCAACGAAATTATTCCCAAGGCCACTTTACGAGCCCCAAAAGTAAAAGGTCGCGGCGGGTTGACCTTTCAAAGCAGCTGCGTGCCGCACTCCTAGAGTTGCGCGATGCACGTATGCTTGTGGCAATTATGGCCGGCAGGTCGAGCATTGCCGATGATCTAGTATTCCCTTGCAGCACATGGGACGAGAATGAAAAAGTTTGGCTGCACGGGCGCGGGAGCGAGCCCCTGAAACCTGACAACATCTCCGTGCGATACATGGAGCCCGCGCTGGAGAAAGCTGGCCTTCGTCGTTTCCGGTTCCACGACTTGCGTCATACCTATGGATCACAACTGATCCAGGACGGTGCATCTCTCGCATACGTTAAGGAACAAATGGGACATAGTTCAATTCAGGTCACCGTGGATACCTATGGTCATTTGATCCCCGGCGCCGACATCTCTTGGGTTGACCGCCTCGATCCCAAAACGAGACCGCAAGAACCCGCAAACCAGACGCAAATGCCTCCCTGTGAGAACGAAGATCAACGCTTGGAAACTACTGAAAAGAGTTGGCTGCCCCCCAGGGATTCGAACCCCGATATGCTGATCCAGAGTCAGCTGTCCTGCCGTTGAACGAGGGGGCAGTACGTGGTTGGATGTGGCGGCGCTGGACTCGAGTGCCGCCATTTCGATTTTATGGGCAGGTTGGATTATGGTCAACACACCATAGTTTGAGGTTTGGGTTCGTTTTGCCAAGGGCACAGAACCGAAAAACACATACCCAGCCCAGAGTAAGCAAATCGGAAGCTGCTATTCTGGCAAGCTCTTCATTTATGACCATTATCATTATGGGGGTTACAGGATCGGGTAAAACCACGGTCGGAACCCTGCTCGCGCAGCAACTTGGCTGGACATTCGCAGACGCCGACGATTTCCACACACCTGCCAACAAAGAAAAGATGTCGAAAGGGATCGCCCTTACCGATGCCGACCGCGGGCCGTGGCTTGACGCGATTCATGATGCCACGGCTCGATGGCAATCCGCCGGACAAAATGCGGTGGTTGCTTGCTCTGCCCTTAAACAAGCTTATCGCGACCTGTTAAGCGAAAACGTGGACGTTAAGTTCGTTTACCTGCGAGGAACTGCGGAGTTGATTATGGCGCGGCTGGGACATCGCAAAGGGCACTACGCGAAGGAAAATCTTGTAGCCAGCCAGTTTGCGGCGCTTGAAGAACCGAAAGACAGTTACGTCGTAGATATTGGCGGCAGCCCAGAAACGATCGTCGCAGACATCCGCCGCCAGTTGAACTTGCAGTAACGCTATGTGCCAGTCTGCAGCAGACGACCAATATCTGTTTCCGGGTCATAGGGCATGTAACGTACACGGTTTTTCGCGTACCGCCACAGGGTGGTCATGTTCGTCTCATACCAACAGCACTCTTTCATTCGGGCAGAAAATCCGCACAAGAAACGGAAGCGCTTCAACACAGTTTCCGGCGCCACCAGCATCGCCGCTGCAATGCGATGATTGCCATCCAGAATTGTCACCGGCTCGGTGTCGTTTAAACCAATCAATAGCACTGTACGATTTACCGAATCGTCCGTGCTCAAACGGCGTAGCTTGGAGAAGAACTCGTCATCCGGCTCCTCAACAGAGGCCCGGCGGATTTCCTGGGCCACATCGTTCAAATAAAAACTTCCCTGCGAGACCCTGCGCCACTGTGCCCGGGGAAATACGCGGACACCCACCAGATCGGATGTGGTGATCTCGACTTCATACCATTTCGTGTCGTCCGGCAGCTCACGCCACATCGCTCCGCGTCGTAGGTATAGCAATGCCTTCCGCAGGGCATTTTCGTCTCCGTTTTCGAGGTTGGGCGTATTTACCAGACGCTCAATCTTCGATCGGTAGGGATCAAATTCCTCGTGGTGCAATTCATTTTTCAAGAATTCGGCTATGGTTTCCTGCTCCGTAATCGGGCGGAGTCTCCGGATATTTCCGCGAGATTCCTGAAGCGGCGGCGCATCGGACATAAAACTACTCCATACAATCGGTACTGCGACGATGGCGAGTAGAATCGTCATCAGTACCACCTGCACCCAAATCATCTGGCGCAGCGAGTCGTGAAACATATAGATGCCAAGAATCAACGCTGCGCCGAAGGCCAGTTGTAGCCAGGCGGTATTGGCGATCTTGCGCGACATTTCATACGAAATCACGACCACGCTCAATGCATAGATTCCTGTAGATACCGCATACAGAGTCATCAGACTCGCCAGCGAGCCATATCCTGTGAGTTGAAAGCTCTTGCCAAATGCAGCGTCCCAGAAAGCAGTCGGCGTCAGCCAAATGCTAAGGAAGATTAGGCCCAAAATTCCTAAAACCATTAGGAGAGAGGTCAGCAGGATCGAATTGTTTTGGCGGCCTTTGGCTTTCTCTCCGGCCGACATGGGGAACATGGCGTTGACCACCGACCAGGCACAGATGGTGATCACGCGCCCAACCAATGCAACGGCAGCGTATAGACCGGCTTCCTCAGAGGGAAAGAAGTGTTTGGCCAGGACAATATCGAAGTTGTTGATGATGACCATGCCTATGAAAAATATGTTGGCCTGTACACCTTCACGGAAGTGAGCCGTGATCTGAAGCTTGTTGTCTGGTTCCCGCTTCAATCCGGTAAATGCAAGAAAGTAAGCAACAATGACGCCGAGCGCACCGGCAAATACAGCTCCTGCAGCTCCCAGGCCGAGGCGAATTAACACCCAGGCTCCAACGAGGCGAACAAGCGCTTCAAGGATCAGATTGATGCCGAAAACCCGGAAAGCGTACGTGCCCTGGATCGCGCCTCTGCGGGCACCTAAGGGAATGTAAAAGGCCGTCCCGATGGCAAGGAGGATAATCAGTCGCGAATCAGGCAGATTCAGGTAGCCGGCAACAAGGTCTTTTGCCAGAACCAGGCACAACGCAACCACGAATGCCAGCTTCCACGCCTTCCAGTGAAGACTGGTATAGATTGCTGCCTTCTCTTCTTGAGACTCATGGCTTGCCACCATCTTGGCGCAAACCACCTGCACCGAAAGCGTAACCGCTGACGAAACAATCAGCAGGGTGTAAACGACGGTCGCATGGCTGAAGCCCTCCGGCCCCAGCATGTGGGCAACCACAAGGTTGTAGAGAAGGTTCATCACCCCCACCAGAACGGAGGCGGACAGCAGGATAAAGCTCCCGCTTAACAGGCGTGATTGCAGCGTGTTGCTGGGAGCAATCTCATATCCAATCGATTTGATTTGTGAAGAGAATGCTTTGGCGATGCGTCTCATGCTTTGGATACTACGGCCGTGCGCCTACCTAAAACAGGGTGAAGCGAATCACTGGAAGAATCGCCGTGCTGTCCTTGCCGGAAAAGTTGTAAAACGTCTGCTGTTGCACGCCGAAAGAGAAACGTGTCGGATATGCCACAGCGACGCTGCCGGTCCCGTCTTCCAAGCCCCGGTGAACTGGGCGCACGTATGAGACGAGAAATTCGCTCTGCGCGTTGTCATAGGCATGAAAACCTTCTCCTCGTGAGAGGACAAAGGAACCTTGGATGGTCCAACGAGGGTTGGGGTGGTACTCAAAGCGGGCACCGGGACGCATGGCCTGGGCGATAGCGAAGTCAGCGTCGTTCACGCGCCAGGACCGCAGGTACTCGGCCAGGATTGCGGCGGTAAATTTCTTGCCGAAGTTGCGCTGAACTCCGACATAAGACGAGGTGGAGAAGTATTCACGGATCGCCGGGCGGAACAGCAGGTCGCGAGCTGAATATCCGGCAATCAGCGAAGTGTTCCCCCACGGACGTCCTACTGTAAATTCCAGACTCGCCCCTAGGTCGCGCGAGTGCAGGTTCTGGTCGAGGAACGGTCCCGTCTCGTGCGAAGCACTGCCGCGCACCGAAACCCAGTTAAAGAACGGAGTGGTAGACATGTAAAGGAACTGCCGGAACAGGTTCTGGTTCATTGCTTCGGGCGAAATTGTGTCACGCCGGATGGTGAACTGCAGTCCACCATTGAACGTAACGGTATTCGATCCCAGGCGTAGCGACGGTGTAAGCCCGCCGTTAATCACCGTGTCATAAGTATGCCGGTCCTCAATGCTATTGAGGCTGGGCAGTGAAATTTTGCCGGCAGTCATGCTTTCGCCGACAAAGCCCGAGATTGTCGGGAACTTGCCAAGGTGAACACGGTAGTTTGCCTCGCCCGAACTTTGGAACGAATGCCGTGGTGTCGGCAGCAATGCCGGATCGGTTACGTTCAGCAGCCTTGCGTCAAGCTGATAGACGTTGATGTCTTCCAGCTGCGGAGAAAACGAGCCGCCAGAAAACAGGCTGAAAGTCTGATTGATTTGGCGGCCTTCTTGCTCGGCCAGTTCGTATTGAGTGCGGATCACGTTTTCTTGGTCTCCACCAGTCGCCAATGAGCTGGCCTGCGCAAACGACGACAGAGCATGCAGCGTATCCTGGCGCTGACGGTACATATTGGCTACAGCCACCATATAGTCGTAGTCATCGCGATACTCCAGAGAATTTCCCAGACGGGCAATTTCAGTCTCTGCTTTGTGGACGTTTCCCTCCGCAAGGTATGTATTGGCCAACCCAAGAGCGACTGTCCGCTCATTGGCTCCCGTCTGGCGCGCCTTGTCGAAGTAGCTTTCGGCCAGTTCAAAATCATGCATGGCCAGGAAAATGTTCGCCGCTTCTACGAAATCCTCTGACGTAACCGGCGGAGCGCTTCCCGTTTTGGCCTCGGCAAAGCCCAGTGCAATCTGCCGGCGGGCTTCATCCCACTGCTGGTCGCGAAGGAAAATTTGCGCGATGGCCAGGCGAATACCAACCCGGTTTTCTGTCTCCAGAGCGCGGGAGAAGCGCAACATAGCAGCATCGTGGTCGCCCAGAGCCAGCAGCGCGTCCCCAGTGGCCATGAACACATCAACGTTACTCTTTCCTCTGTCTTCGGCCAGCCCGATGTACTTCATGGTCTCGGGACGCTGTTGCAACTTAGCGTAGTTCTCTGCCAGGGATGCGTAAATTAAAGGACTTTCCGGTGCCAGTTTCAACGCGACGTTATAAGTAGCGATCGAATCATTGTAGTGACGCAGACGGAATTGCGCTTCGCCTAACGCCATCTGCGTGGTCAGGTCGTTTGGATCTTCTTTCAGAGCGACTTTATATTCCTTCTCAGCATTGCCAAAGTTCTGTTCCTGACGGAAGGACTCGGCCCGTGCCAAATGCCAGATCCGGCTTTCGCCCATCAATTTCTTAGCTTGATCCAGCTCTGGAACAGCGGCCCTTGGTCGGCGCAGTTGCAGGTAGGAAAATGCCAAACCTAAATGCGCTTCACCGTAGTCAGGCTGTATCTGGATAGCCGTCTGGAAATCCCTTTGCGCCTTCTCCGGACGCTTCAAACTGTTGAGCACATATCCGCGGTTTACGTATCCCGTCGCCATCTTGGGATCACGCTCGAGAGCGCGGGTGAAATCATCCAGCGCCAGTTCGTGCTGATTGCTGCGGGCGTGGATGTAGCCTTCCACCAGCGCGAGGTCGCGATTTTTCGGAAGAATGGGATCATACTTCTTCGCCAGCGCGAGCGCTTCCTGATAACGGCCTAAGTAATAGAGATCGTAAGCCAGATAGATTGGTGCTTCACGATCACGCGGCAGCCGTTCCAGCACTTTGAATCCAAGCTCCGCAGCCGATGCATATTGTCCCTTCCAGGTCAAATAACGCTGGCGCTCGCGCATCACGTCGGTGTGGTTGTTCATTGTGTCTGTGGCACGGTCGAGCCAGGTTTTTGCCAGGTCAAGATTGCGTGATTCCAGCGCCGCGTTAGTGCCGCCGGAAATAATCAAGGGATTGGTTTTATTGCGCTTGTAAGCATTCTCGTAACTGGTTTGCGCCTTATCGAAAATTCGTTCAGCAGAATACAGATCGCCCAGTGCAATTTGCGTCGATGAATCCTTCGGATACAACTTGGCTACATGGAGAAAGTACTGTTCAGCCTGCTGTATGTTTCCTAATTCACGGGAGAGGAAGCCCAATGAAGTGAGCGCTGCACGGTTGTCCTGGTCTGTTTCCAAAACCTTGAGAAAAGTTTGCCGCGCAGCATCCTTCTGCCCGAACTTCCACAGTAGTGTTCCGTAGTTCAGCAAGGAATTAATGTTGCCCGGGGCCAGCGCCATGGCCTCTTTCAAATCTCGGTCAGCGGCTTGCAGATCGCCGGATTGCGATTCCACCACCGCGCGCATCCGCAAAAATTCCGGACGCGCTGCCGTCGGCACTTGCAACTGGCTCAATTCAGTAGCCGCAAGATTGAGTTGCTTCTTTGCCTCAGCCGGATTGTTATCTTGTTCGTTTAGCTCATACAAGCTCAGGCGAAGCTGGACTGGATAAAGTGGTCCCTCTGGCACAGCCTGTGGCATTTTGCTGATCGCGGTCTGATATTCCTGAATCGCATCCGGCAGCCGGTCTTCGACAACAGCAATTTCCGCCTCAATAGTGTGCAGGCGGTAGTGATTCGGATTGATCTGTTTCGCTTGGTCCAGAAAACCCCGCGCAGTGTCCAGTTGCCCCAACCCAACATAGGCCTGTGCCGCGCTCAGGATATATCCAATATTTCCCTTCGAGCCTTTCACAGCCTTGCTATAAGTGTCAGCGGCTTCCTGTTTTTCGCCACCCACCTCGTAGGTGTAGGCCAACTCAGCCAGCACATCTGGTGTTTTGGTGGAAATGGATTGCAAAGTGGAAATCGCCTGCTTGAAATCTCCGGAATCGCGATACTCCCCAGCAACTGCTCGCAAAATATCGGGATTACGCGGGTCGCGACTTTTCGCGCGATTCAAATATTGCTTGGCCTGTTCGGGCTGATTCAGCCGTTGATACGCACGCGCAATCAAAAGCTCGAAGTGGGCGGAAGGCTTCTGTGCGTCGGCGCGACGCAAGAATTCCAGGGCACGGTTCGCGTCTGAATCAAGGAACAATTCACCAATCAATCCCACGCTGTCGGGATCGTTCGGATTCTGCTGCACCACCTTTAACAATATCTGCTTCGCTTCCTCATCTCGCCCCATCTTCACGTAAGTTTGGGCGAGCCCGGCCATACCGCGCAGCGAACCCGGCTGATGGGCCAAACCGTGTTGAAAGGCATCGAGAGAAGCCTGATAGTGTCCAGCTAAACGGTTGCAATAGCCAAAAAGAAACCAGACCTCCGCATCGTTAGGAGCAACCTTGGTCGCCTGCTCGGCATGGGACAGGGCCGTGGCGTAGTCATTTTGCTTCAAGGCGTCCTGGGCGGCACGTACCTGCCGGGCAACCTCAATTCCCGACCCCCAGCCCAAATTGGGCGTCTGCTGGGCGTTCGACCCGGACGGTTTGGACTGGGAGCTGTTCTGCCCACCTACCTCAAATGTTTGCCCCAGCGCCGCTCCTGCGAGCGCTATAGCCATTACCCCGACGATGCAAGCGTGTCTATTCAAAACCTCTCCACCCACTGCGTCCTCCGGTTTACTAGGGTTTCGCTTGAAGGACTTACGGCATGCATCAGATGCACCCCCAAGTGGCAAGGCTGCTTGTGTAATACGGGAAAAACCTTAAGGTGCCAGCAAACCTATTGGGTCATAAAAGAATCGAAAATCCCACTTCAGAGAAACTGGAGCTTTCGTGACTACAAGCGCCCATCCCTATCGTTCGATCCCATTGCTAGCAGTCGTATTAGTGGCTTTGGCCGTTCATGGACCATTGCTTTTCATGCGGTTACCGGCGAATTCGTACGACACCAACTTCCACATCTTCTTTGCCTCGCACTATGCGCATCATTGGTTTAACCCCTGGAATGAGAAGTGGTTTGCCGGATTTTCGCAGACGACTTACCCTCCTCTGACCCACCAATGGATTGCCATGATTTCCACAGTCACCGGTCTCGAGGCCGCGTACATGATTGTGCAACTGATTGCAATCGTGCTGCTGGCAATCGGGGTCTATCGGTTTTCTCGGCTGTGGGTAGCAGAGCGCGCAGCAAGTTATGCGGCGTTGGGATCGGTATTCATCGGGGCTCTGGCGTTTCTGGTTTATCAGGCAGGACAGTTGGCCACGGTCAGCTCGGCCGCTCTTTATCTGAATGCGCTTCCTTACTTCTATGAATGGACTGCTAAAGGGGGATGGAAATCACTCTTTAAAGGAATAGCCATCAGCCTGGCTGCAGCGGCTGCTCACCACGTCACCTTAATATTTGGTGCAGTCCTTTTCGCAATACCGGTGCTGTGGTTGGCATACCTAGACGTACGCGAACAACGCGTGGAGGGCTCGATCGGCGGAGTTCTTTCTCGCGCGATCATGTTCGGAGCAGTGGTTGGAATCGGCGTGGCCGCGGTACTGCTCCCTTATTGGAGCTCGATCCTGCGTCACCCCATTCGCCAAATGCCGATCCCGCACGACAGCCGTTCGAACTACTTTCTTAACTTCACCACAGGGGTCAACTACTTCATTGTCCCTTACGGCGCGATGATTCTCGCCTTCCCCTTCATACTTTGGCGTGGCGCTTCGGTCAGCCGTTTGCGTCCGTTGCTGTTTGGGTTTTGGGTCACGTTTTTGCTCGCGTTAGGAGGAAGTACGCCTATTCCGAAACTAGTTTTGGGCAGAGCATTCGACATTTTGACCTTCGAACGCTTCACCCTTTGGGCAGCGGTGTTGGCACTGCCCCTGGTTGGATTGGTTGCCGCTGAAATTCTCGATCGCTTCCAGAATGCCGGAGCATTTGTACTCGCCTTGGCGACAATCTCCAGTTTCGGGTTGGCACTCACCTGGCTGACGATCAATCCCTATCGGCCGATGCAAAGTTTTGACGTGCAGCCGGTGATCAATTTCCTCAATCGTGACGGGCACGACAACTACCGGTACCTCACCTTGGGATTTGGCTCCGAACTTGCCAAAGTTTCCACCTACAGCAATGCAGGCAGCGTAGATGGAGACTACAACTCCGCGCGTCTGTTGCCGGAAATGACGCAGTACGGCTCAGCCCAGCTCACTAATTCAAAGTTTTATGCGGCAGCGGGTATGGAATCACTACGCGCCATGCTGCGGCACAGCAATCAGTACGGATTGAAGTTCATCTTCGTGCGCGACACGTTTTATGAGCCGCTGCTCACCTTTACCGGCTGGCAAAAGATTGAGACTTATGACAACGGACTGGTGACGCTATGGACAAAGAACGATGTCCCACCGGCACGCAAGATTGAGTCCGACGCCATGCCCACAGCTTTTGAAGGATTGCTTTGGGGCACATTGCCAATTGGAAGCAGCTTCCTGGCCATCCTGCTCGTGTTCCTTTTGCCCGAGCGTCACACAGTTCAACAAGAAGAAGATGAAGTTCCCTTTGGAGCCGAACATCGGTATGTCGCATAGAAACCTATGAAAATTGTCATTCCAGTCGCAATCGTGGTGGTAACGGTGATTCTCCTGGTCGCCGGTGGACTATCGCCGAGCCAGGTGGGAATCGCTGTGGGTGAAGGAGTAGGCACGACCTTCACCGGATCATCGACCGGCGGTACCGTCCCCGAACAGGTCGTTACTGCTTTCCTGCAAAATGTGCAGCGCAGAAACTGGCACGGGGCTTATGCCTACCTCGCCACTCAGAACAAGGCCGACGAAGCCTCGTTCGTGCGCGAACTCGCAGGACGAGACGCCAGCTTGCGTACCTTCTCTACTCTTTCGAGTTGGGATCTGAAACCAATGCATGCAAACGACGGTGAAGCCGACATCCGCACCACCATGCATTGGTCAACGCCGGTTGGCGTCATGGCTAGCGTTCGTGATCTGAAAGTGGTCAACGAGCAGAACGCATGGAGAATTGTCTGGCCGCAACCGCAATTGGCAGACGTGCCGGCGCAGGTGGTTCCGGTGAATTATCTGCGCTGGGATTTGGTCACCCATGCCAGCCCAGAATGGGGCAATAGCGGCGTGGATGGCCCGCGCGTGCGCATCGTTTCCATGAACGCCGTCAGCTACAACGGCGGTTCAGTGATCATGGGTGAAGCACTGAACGAAGACACGGTTCCAGCCTTCGTCAATGTCAATGCCACGTTGATGGGCCAAGATGGCAAGCCTATCGGCGAAGAAAGCAGCTTTGACAAGATTCTTCACGTGCTGCTGCCCAAGCAGGTCACTCCATACCGCATCGATTTCCCTAATGTTGAGTTGCAGAGCGTGAAAAATGTGCAGATGGATATCAAAACCACGCTGGTTCCCGCTTCAGCGGACCCGGTGATTGGCGTGATGAACCAGTCCATCGATACCGACGCCACTGGTCGAAAAGTGCTGCAAGGCCAACTGCTGAATCAGAGCGGACAGATCGTGAATGTTTCCCATGTGATCGCAACCTTCTATGACACGGACGGCAAGGTGATCTGGGTATCCGATGGGTATGTGGATAGCGCGCTGTATCCGCAGACGCCCGAGACGTTCAGTGTGGAGGTGCCAAGTACCGTTGCCGGAAGCGCGCACAACTATCACGTCGTGGTCAATCAATACAGTTTGGAGAGATCCTAACGTGCACATGCGATTGATACTGGCCGCACTCCTGGGATTTTTTCTGGCAGATCTGTGTTTTGGCCAGGAGTTGAACCCGCCACAGCAGGCAACGGCTGGGAATCCATTCTCGATCCCAACCAGTGGGAGTGGAAGCGCTACTTTTTATCTGTTCGGTCCCGGTAGTGTTGTCAAACAGGACGTACATCTCGGACAAGCAGTTGATGTCCGCGGCGAAGATGTCACAACGGCGGGACGATACACAGTGATCCTATGCGGCGATACGTGCCACAGTGCTCACTTCTTCATCGCGGCAGCTTCTCCTGCGTCATTGAGTTTCCTTGCTCATCCGTCGCGGGCGATGGTCAAACAAAGCGGTTCCATCAGCGGCGTGGTTTTTCCGTTTGATAAGTTTCAGAACCTAGTTCTGTCGCCAGTCACCGTAAATTTTAAAATGACGACCAACAAGAATTCGCTATTCTCACGCGCCGTTCCAACTCGTCAGGGCGTGGCGTGGTTCCGGTCCGACTCCGGAAATACCGCAGGATTAGTCTTGCTATCTGCCTCTGTAAACGGGCTCTCAGCTCAGCGCGCACTGCAGTTGGTGGCTTCTGACCCCTGCAATCTACGGATCAAAGCAAAGCAAACGGCAAAGGGTGTGTTGGTAGAGACCGATCCCATCCACGATTGCGCTGGAAACACCGTGCCAGATGGCACCATCGTCACCTTCACGGCTAACAGCGGGGCAGGCAGAAGTACCGTTGACGCGCCCATCAAGCAAGGTGTCGCACGGGCCAACCTCACTCCGTCGGGAACCACAGTAATCTCTGCGGCGTCCGGTGTGGTGATGGGAAATGAACTGCGAATGGACGTGAAACGATGAAGCTGACTTCCCTTCCATTGTTTCTGTGTGTCGCAGCTGCGAGCATATTCGCGCAAGCTCCGCCGGAGGTAAGGCTCACGGTCGAATCAGTGACGCCGCGCGCGGTTGAACCCCGTACAGAGCAAAGTGTGGTGCGCGATTACACAGCGGCCTGGAAGAGTCTTGCTGATGCCTCGGAGAGCAACGCTCCGGCTTTGCTTGATGCCTACTTTACCGGCCCTGCAAAAACCAATTTTGGCCGCGAGGTAACTGATCAGCAGAAAATTGGCACACACATCCGCTATTTAAACCAGGTGCACAGTCTGAAAGCCGTCTTCTACGCTCCTGAAGGCGACGTGATGCAGTTGCAGGACTCCGCCGAATACCAGATGCAGATTGTCAGCGGCGACAAAATTATCCACGACGAGCATGTGGTAGTGCAGTACGTGGTGCTCATGACTCCCGGCGCAGACCGCTGGATGGTTCGCCAAATCCAGGCGGTGCCTGCATTGTGAAGGTCCGATTCGTGTCCAAAGTATTTTTCACTTTATTCCTGACATGCATGGTGGTGACCGCGCGCAGCAATGACGTGGGCACCCTGCTTGAACAATGGAGCTCCGGCAGCCGGCCGAAAATCATCGCCGCTTACATGCCATGGTTTGGCGACCCGCGCCACATTGATGTCGGCTATTCCAGTCAGGATCCGGATGTGATCCGTCGACAGATTGACGAGGCTGTCAGCATGGGCATTTCAGGATTCGCGGTGGACTGGAATGGACCCACGCATAGCTACACCGACAAGAATTTCGAGATCATGGAGAAAATTGCGAGCGAAAAGCAATTTCACGTGGCTTTGCTCTACAACGAGAGTGATGATCCCGGGCAAAGCACTGATGCGACCATCTCCTCGCTCGACAGGGCGTACAAGGCATACTTCGGTCCGGACGCGCCGTATCGCAGCGCTTACATGACCTACAACAACCGGCCGATAGTTTTCATTTTTCCCAAAAGCGGAAAAACTGATTGGAACCTCGTGCGCCAGCATGTAAACAGCTGGGCCATTCCTCCTCTGCTTGTCTACAAAGAGGATTCACCGTACGCCAATGTGCTGGATGGTTTCTACGTCTGGGTGAACCCGGGCAAAAAAGGCTGGCAGGCCAACGGCAGCGCTTGGGGGAAAGATCATCTGGAAGATTTCTACAAGCGCATGAGGGACAAATATCCCGACAAACTTCTTGTCGCCGGAGCATGGCCGGGGTTCGACGACTCCAAGGCGTCATGGGGATTGAACCGCCATATGGATACGCGCTGTGGAAAAACTCTGGAGGAAACGCTGCAGATCGCAGCGCAAGAAAATTCTGGCCCCAATCCAAGACCGTTTCTGCTCATTCAAACCTGGAATGACTACGAAGAAGGCACGGCCCTGGAACGCCGCTCGCTCGACTGCGGCAAAGGATAAGATCTAGGGAAATAGTGAACATGATGTCTGCCGCCACTGCGTCGAATCAGCACATAGACTTTCTTTCTCAGCTCTTGCTGTCATCGGAACGTTCACACTTTCCTGCCTCTGAGCTTGATGCCTGCCTGAGCCTGGCACATAAAAATCACGTAGTCGTACGCTGGTTGCAGATCTTACTGCAAACATCTTTCGCACAGGCTCCCCAAATAGCCGGATGGGCGAAAGCCGCCTTGGCTGAGGAGCAGGCTCGCATCGCGCACGCCCTTCCGTTTTTGGAAACGATTTGTTACGAGTTCTACGCGCAGAGCTGCGAAATCACAGTAATCAAGTCCCTCGATCATTGGCCCGACCTTGGTAGCGATCTTGATCTCTATACCACCGCCCAGCCGAAAGATGTGATCCGCATCATGCGGGAGCAATTCAAGGCTAAGGTAGCGGAGCGCAGCTGGGGAGACCGGCTCGCCGGCAAATGGAATTTCAACATTCCTGGTCTTCCGGAATCGGTGGAAATCCACGTGGGCCGTTTGGGCCAGACTGGCGAACACGTGGACTGGGCAGATGGCATTCCGCAGCGTGCGGTGCAGGTACAGCGGGCACAGTATGCATTTCGCGTGGCATCGTCTGAAGACCGCCTGATGATTTCCACATTACAGCGGATGTACCGTCATTTCTATTTCCGGCTGTGCGACATCGTGGATTCGGCGCAGTTACTGGAAAGCGGTATCGTGGACTTTACACGGCTAAAGGCGCACTCTGAATCGCAGGGAATCTGGAAGGGTGTGGCGACGTATCTGGTGCTCGTTTCCGATTATGTAAAACGTTTTCGCAGGACAGAAGTACCCTTACCATCCTCGGTGCGAGCCGCAGCAACGTTTGGTGGTGACAAATTGACGTTCGGCCGTGACTTCCTTCGCGTTCCGATTGTTCCCGAGTCGGTGTCACTTTACACCGCAGAATTACGAACGCTGGCGCGCCAGGGAGAATTCAAAGAAACCTTGCGACTCAGCCTACTGCCCTATCTGGCCATTGCCGCAGCCGTCGGCCAAAAGCTCACCGGAAGCGATAAGGGAATCTGGTAAGGAAGCCAAGGTTTGCGACAAGATACAAAAGGCCCCTTTTACGGGGCCTTTTGCTTTGCGGCTTCGGAATGGGGGGTTAGTATGTGGAAGCCGCCTGAACATTGGTTACGTGAATTGTGTTGCTTGCCGAATCCAGCGTACCCGTCACTCTTACGCTCTTACCGTTAAATTTCTTGGCTATTTTTTCGTCGTCCAGCTTGTAGGATGTTTTGTTGGTGTCATCCTGCAGCATGTAGCCGTCGCTTCCCTTCACGATGGTCCCTGTGAACGCTTGCGATTGGGGGGTAGCGTCGCTGGCGCTCGGCGAAGCCTGACTCGGCTGCGTCTGCGGCGGCGCAGGATCCTGCGGTGCTGATGGCTGTGTCTGCGCCAACGCCGGAATGCAGGTTAACCCTGCAGCCAAGATTGCGGTACCAAAATAATTGAGTTTTCTCATTTCTGAAGCTCTCCTCCAGGTCAAAATTCTTGTTCCCTTTTGCTAGAGGCACGCACCATGCCAAGCTTCGCACGCGCAAATCAAACAACTTAGCATACTGCGAACGTGCAATCCTGACCGTGCGGACGTAACTTTTTCTATCGGTTGTTTTCAGTAAAGAGTTTGCTGTAGCTCGACTCGGTTTTTTTCTTTGTTTATGACATACGCAAATTGTCCCAACCTTGTACAGCATGTTCTGGATAGTCACTCACCTTTAAGTTTTTTACGGTCATGAAGCATGATGAAGAATCCAACGCCAAGCGCGTGTGTAGGTCGACGATTTCACGGAGTGACGTTATGAAAACCAGTTACGAAAGCAGGACAGCGATCACATTTTTAATGATCGGCTTGGGAGTTGGAGCGTTGTTGTCTCTGTTCCTCTACCCCGGACGCGAGAAGCAAATTCCCACTGGAAAAGACTCGTCAAAAACAACAGGCCTCGACAGAATGAGCGCTTAGTAGATCCGCCAAAATTGGCCTCATAATACGTCGTTTTCCCGCTATCTCTACAAGTTTGTTCGCTAAACGATAGGGGCCCCACCCCCCGAATAGTTGAACTAGCTAACCGATTGCTGTCTTCGAGAAGGTTTAGGAGAAAACTACGGGAACAGTTCTCTTGCTTATTTTGATTCTGTTGTTAGTGGGCGCTTTCCCATAGGGCCTTATAGCAGTGGATGGGGGTACTATGCCAGCGGTGGTCTTGCTCTGGTTGTCTTGATTGTGATTATTCCTGTGCTCGTTTGCAAGAATTTGACGGCTCACAACCCAAAAACCTTTGAGCGAATGGGAAACGCTCCTGAGGTTCTGCCTCAGGAGCGTTTATTAATTATGCAGTTTTGCGTTGCCTTTCCTGCTGGCGCCCACGATCTTCAGTAGTTTCGCCCGGCACGCTCCAGGAATCGACTTCCCTTTCAGCCGCATCCTGCGCGATACCGTAGCGCTCCTGAATACGTCCGACCAGCTTGTCGCGGCTGCCCGCGATAACGTCCAAGTCGTCATCGGTCAGCTTGCCCCATTTCTGTTTTATGCTGCCCTTCACCTGCTTCCACTTGCCTTCCATCTGGTCCCAATTCATATTTTCACTCCCAGTTGAGATGAATCCAACTTACAGGCAAAGTCAGACAATCAGAATCGAGACCATGCTGTAGGTTGCGTGGAACAATTTCCCAACAGGGGCCTAGGTGATCTTTTTGGGTTAATCTACGGGAAGGCCTGTATAAACGCAAAGGTCGATCCGTCTGTAGGTATTGGAAATGTACGCCTCCAATGCACGCAGAGAACAGACAATACCTTCTTCATACAACTTCATACAACAAAGCCACGGGGAACAAATTCCCGTGGCTTTTGTTGTTGGAAATCACCTAACGCTTGACTTCGATCTGGTTTACCACCTGCTGAACATTCGGCACCGCCTGTGCCAACTTCTCAGCTTCCACCCGCGCGGGCACAGACTTCACCGAACCACCCAGGGTAAGCACGCCATTCTTCGCATCGTAGTCAATGCTTTGCTTGTCCAATCCCTGGGCAACTAAAGCAGCTTTGTAATTTTTTTCGATCGCCTCATCCGAATTTTTGGCAACGTCTTTCGCTTCGGATTCGACACCAATCGGCTGCACGCTGATTTCATTCACGATCAGCCGGTCGCCACCCGCAGTCTGTGCCACCCGTGCTGCCTCCATTTTGGCGTCTTCGGAATGCACTTTGCCGCTCAATGTAATGGTGTTTTTAGTTGCGTCTTCGCTGACATTGACCTCTGTCAGTTCGGCCTGTTTTAAAGCATTCTTGACACCATCTTCATAAGAGACGCTGGATGTGTGCTTCGCGCATGCAATACCCAACATCAGACAAGCCACTGCTAGTAGACCTAGAGTTTTAGTTCGCATTTCTGTTCGTCCTCCTCCGTGCGGAGTGGTTAAAGATTCCGCTTCGATTACTTCGATACCATCGTAGAAATAGAGCCCGCAGCTAAACTATCCGCCAAACGCTGTAGCTTCACTACGAAAACCGCGTAACAGAAGGTCAAAAACATGATGTTTCTGAAGGCGAAATATACGTGAAACACCGGGGTGTTCTACGAGTGATTCCGGGAAGGCCTACAAGCTCCAATGGATTGTGCGGAAATGGGGTGCTCGGATACTCTGGCTTCGACTTCAGATTTCCTATCCCCACAAGGTAGTGCCGGAGGAAGACTCCGGCGCTACTCCCGCCTCAAGGTTAGTGATGAACAAGGAGTCAGGCAGTCACGCGCGTTTCCGGAGAAGAAAGAATGCGGGCAGGAATCGCGACTTCGACCAGCGTCCCAGGATGGGCATTCTCCACACGCAGCTCGCCGCTAAACTCTTTTACGCGCTGTCGCATGCCACCGATCCCCATGCCGATGCTGCCCGGTTGCAGTTCTGCAATATGCTCGGCAATTCCTTTCCCGTTATCACGCACGGTGACCATAATCTGAGCATCGTCGAGACTTACTGTGACCCAGCATTTTTGCGCACCGGAGTGCCGGAAAACGTTGGAAAGAGCCTCTTGAATGATACGAAATGCTGCAGTTTCTAATTCTGGAATAAGACGAGGGAAATCCTGCGGATTTACGTCGACCGTGGTGTCGATACCGCTGCGTTTGGCAAATCCATCTACATACCACTGTACGGCAGAATGCAATCCAACTTCGTCCAGCAAGGGAGGATGCAACAGATGGGAGATGCTGCGGGTTTGCTGAATGGCCCGATCAATCAATCCACTGGCATCAGCCGCTGCTTCTTTTGGTGGCTGGGATGATGTCTCCATCAAAATCCCATCTAACATCATTTTGGCTGCGATGAGTTCCTGCCCGAGACCATCATGCAACTCGCGCGCGATACGGCGGCGCTCTTCGTCCTGCAACGCCATCAGACGACTGGAAAGCTGGCGCAAGGCCGTTGTCCGCTCGTCGATCATTTTCTCCAGCCGGTCGGCTGTCTCGCGAATCGATTGCTCCAGCACCTTGCTGTCATGGATGTCAGAACACGTTCCATACCACTTCAAAATCTTTCCTTCGTGATCGCGGATGGGTACTGCTCGCGCCCGAAACCAGCGATATTCCCCATCCTTTCCCCGCATACGGTATTCGGCTTCGTAATTTTCGCCAACCTTCAACGATTTGATCCAGTGTGACTCCACTTCTTCAGAATCGTCAGGATGGATACAGGCAAGCCAGCCAAAGCCATGTCCAGAACCCTCCGGAGCGCCCGTGTATTCATAAAACCGTTCGCTCAGATAGTCACGATACCCGTCTCCGCGGCTGCTGAAAATGATGTCAGGAGCAGTTGTGACTATGGCATTCAATTCCTGATGTTTACGCGCCAGCTCCTGGTTCGCTTCAAGCAACGCAGTAGCTTTTAGCGCCAGTTCCTCTGTACGATCTGCAACACGCTTTTCCAAATCACGGTTAAGGCTAGCTAGTTGCAGGGTCTTGCGATGTAGTTCAGCAAATACGCTGACTTTCGCCCTTAACAATTCGGGAATGACCGGGACCGAAATGTAATCAACCGCCCCGCGAGAATAGCCCTTGAGCCGGTCCAGATCGGTGAGATGGACGGCAGAAATGAAGATAATCGCTGTCGCCTGGAAGCGTGGGTGCTGGCGGATCATGTCGGCCAGTTCAAAGCCGTCCATGATAGGCATGCTGACATCCATCAAGACCACAGCCACGTCATGCTTGAGAAGAGTCTCTAGCGCTTCCTTGGCTGACGAGGCTTTGATCAGGTTTTCGCCGAGCTCGGAAAGAATCGCCTCATAGCTCAGTAGCTTCCCAGGCTGGTCATCCACCATCAGGATGTTCACTTTTTCAGTCTGTGCCATCGTTCCTTTCGCTGCTTACCTGTGAAGCCACATACGCAAAGCGGCTAGCAACTGGTCCGTGTTCACCGGCTTTGCCAGATATTCAGATGCGCCTGCTTCCAAACATTTTTCGCGGTCGCCTTTCATGGCCTTCGCGGTGAGGGCGATGATGGGCAGCCGGCGGAAAGCTGCGTTCTGGCGGATGACTTGCATGGTTTCGTAGCCGTCCATCTCCGGCATCATGATATCCATCAGCACGATGGCCACGTCGGGAGTGGATTCCAGCGTAGTGATGGCTTCGCGCCCTGTACCGGCGGTTAAGACCGTCATACCGCGCCGTTCCAGCACGCTGCTTAGGGCGAAAATATTACGTACGTCATCGTCCACCACCAACACCTTCTTGCCAACCAGAGCATCGTCTGAGCGGTGCAGTCGGTCGAGCATCCGCTGCTTTTCCGGCGGGAAGTTCGCCACCACGCGATGAAGGAAGAGAGCGGTTTCGTCGAGCAGTCGCTCCGGTGACTCCACGCCTTTTACCACTACGCTGCGCGCGAGGGTGTGCAGGCGCGCGTCTTCTTCAGGAGAAAGCTCTTTGCCGGTGAAAACGACTACCGGCAGGTCACAGTGTGGTGGCGTGTCCCGGAGTCGTTCCAAAACTTCGAATCCTGTCATGTCCGGTAAGCGGAGATCTAATACCACACAGTCGATATTACCCTGAGCGACCGCCTTGAGTGCCTCCTCGCCAGTGGAGGCGATTTGCACATCAACATCGTCGTAACCAAGCAGTTCCCGTATGCTCAATTGCTCGGCTGGGTTGTCTTCCACCACCAGCAGGCGTTTACGTCGCGGCGCAGAGTACTGCTTGATGCGGGTGAGGGCTGCGTCGATTTCTTCCGAAGTAGTCGGCTTGGTGACAAAAGCAAATGCACCACGCGCCAACCCGTGCTGGCGATCCTCATCCAGTGTCAACATCTGTACTGGAATGTGACGCAGATTGGGATCCTGCTTCAGATGATTGAGCACCGTCCAACCCAACATGTCTGGCAGGAACACGTCGAGCGACACCGCCGTCGGGCGGAATTCGCGAGCCAGCATCAAGGCTGACGCGCCGTTCATGGCGACTAGCACCTTGAATCCCTTGTCACGCGCTAGGTCGCAAAGCACGCGTGCATAATGCGGATCGTCTTCGACTATCAGCAAGACGGTGTCGTCCGGTTGCAGATTGCCCCTGTCGTCAGAAATCTGGGCTGTCGGTAATTCGACTTTTACCGCCGCCAGCTGTAACGGCGACACACTGTCGGGCGAAGACCGTTTGTCAGCCACAGTCAGGCTTGCCGGTCCTACGTAGGTTTGCGGCACGTACAAAGTGAATGTGCTTCCCTTTCCTGGAGCGCTGCGTAGTTGAATCTCTCCACCAAGCAGATTCGCCAACTCACGGCTGATGGCAAGACCCAATCCGGTGCCGCCGTACTTACGGCTGGTACCGGCATCTGCCTGTTGGAAAGCCTCGAAGATAATGCGTTGTTTATCGAAGGGGATTCCGATTCCGGTATCGGTAACTTCGAAGGCTACAACCGAAGCCGCGCCATCGAGAATCGGATGGCTTTCATTCCATCCGCTGGTTTGAACGGATACCGACAAACGCACTCCACCTTGTTCAGTGAACTTGAAGGCGTTCGAGAGCAGGTTTTTCAACACCTGCTGTAAACGCTTCGAGTCGGTCACCAAGCTGCGTGGAAGGTGCGGATCGACATGAACATCGAAGGCCAGCTTGCGGTTCTCCGCCTCGTGACGGAACGGACGAGCCACTGTGTCGAGCATGCCGCCGAAGAAGACTTCCTGGGCTTCGACGGATACGGTCCCAGATTCGATCTTCGACAAGTCGAGAATGTCGGAGATGAGGTTCAACAAGTCAGTGCCAGCGCCGTGAATCGTGCGCGAGAACTCGACTTGTTTCGGAGTGAGGTTGCCATCTGGATTGTCGCTGAGCTGCTGTCCGAGCACCAGAATACTGTTCAACGGAGTACGCAACTCGTGCGACATGTTGGCCAGGAACTCTGATTTGTACTTCGAGGTGAGCACCAGCTCTTTGGCTTTCTCTTCCAGAGCGCGGCGGGCCTGCTCGATTTCCTGGTTCTTGCGTTCCACTTCGACGTTCTGTTCGGCCAGCTGTTGGGCCTTCTGCGCCAGCTGTTCGTTAGTTTGTTGCAATTCTTTCTGCTGGGTCTGAAGCTCGGTGGCAAGCTGTTGTGACTGTTTGAGCAAGCCTTCAGTCTGCATGGTGGCCTCAATACTATTGAGCACGATACCGATGCT
>Ga0207689_10001027_pt1 | contig 26845 bp, 27 predicted proteins | sample KBSMisM52_FD_184312 | JGI IMG/M metagenome (GOLD analysis project Ga0207689, IMG submission 184312) | Miscanthus rhizosphere microbial communities from Kellogg Biological Station, Michigan, USA - KBS Miscanthus M5-2 (SPAdes) (version 2) | ecosystem: Host-associated > Plants > Roots >...
CCCACCCGTAGATCGTGGCGACTCCCGGATTCAAGTGCCTGTGCGGTTGACATGGTCGGGTCCCGGCTAGATCTGGCCGTGGAAGGTGCGGCTGATCACATCCCTTTGTTGCTCCGGTGTGAGGCGGACGAAGTTGACGGCATAGCCTGACACCCGGATCGTAAGCTGCGGGTATTTGTCCGGATTCTTGATCGCGTCCTCGAGCGTCTCGCGGTCGATCACGTTCAGATTCATATGGAATCCGCCGCGCTTGAAATAGACGTCGAATGCCTTGACCGCCTCGTCCACGAGCTGGCCTTCGGACAGGTGCGCTTTCTGCGGTGCGACCGACACGGTATAACTGATGCCGTCCTGCGAATCCTTGTAGGGCAGCTTGGCGACCGAGAGGCAGGAGGCGAGCCAGCCGTGACTGTCCCGTCCATGCATCGGGTTCGCGCCCGGGCCAAACGGCTCCCCCTTGCGGCGGCCGTCCGGCGTGTTTCCCGTTGCCTTGCCGTAAACGACGTTCGACGTGATCGTTAGAACGCTCTGCGTGTGCGTTGCGTTGCGATAGGTCGGGTGCTTGCGGATCTTCTCCATGAAGGTCGTCACGATCTGCGATGCGATCTGGTCGACGCGATCGTCGTTATTGCCGAACTGCGGCGTCGTGGTATTTCCCTCGTTCTGATAATCGACGATCAGCCCGCTGGCATCCCGGACGACGCGCATTTTGCCGAACTTGATGGCGCTGAGACTGTCGGCGACCACCGAAAGTCCGGCGATGCCGAACGCCATCGTCCGCAGGATGTCGCGGTCGTGCAGCGCCATTTCCAGCCGCTCGTAAAAGTACTTGTCGTGCATGTAGTGAATGCAGTTCATCGCATGCACGTAAGTGCGGGCCAGCCATTCCATCGTGGTGTCGAACTTGGCCATCACGTCGTCGTAGTCGAGGAAGTCGCCGGCAACGGGCAGCGTCTGAGGCGCAATCTGCTCTCCGGACACCTCGTCGCGGCCGCCGTTGATCGCGTAGAGCAACGCCTTTGCGAGGTTGACGCGGGCGCCGAAGAACTGCATTTGCTTGCCGAGCCGCATGGCGGAAACGCAGCAGGCGATGCCGTAGTCATCACCCCAATATGGGCGCATCAGATCGTCGTTCTCGTACTGAAGCGAGGACGTGTCGCGACTCACCTTGACGCAATAGCGTTTGAAGGTCGCGGGCATGTGACTGGACCAGAGGACCGTAATGTTCGGCTCGGGTGCCGGACCGAGGGTGTAGAGCGTGTGCAGCATGCGATAGCTGCTCTTGGTCACGAGCGTGCGGCCGTCCAGATCCATGCCGCCGACGCATTCGGTTGCCCAGTAGGGGTCACCGCTGAACAGCGCATCATAGTCGGGAGTGCGCAGGAACCGGACGATGCGAAGTTTTTGCACCAATTGGTCCCAAAGTTCTTGTGCCCGCGCTTCGTCGAGGACGCCTGCCTTCAAGTCGCGTTCGATATAGATGTCCAGGAAGCTTGAGATGCGTCCGATGGACATTGCCGCGCCATTGGCTTCCTTGATGGCGCCCAGATAGGCGAAGTAGGTCCACTGGAACGCTTCCTGCGCATTTTCCGCCGGTTTCGTGATGTCCTGGCCGTAGAGTTTTGCCATCGAGGCCAGGTCCTTGAGGGCCCGCATCTGCTCGGACAGTTCCTCGCGCATGCGGATGATTTCATCCGTCGGCCACATGTCGTCGATCTGCGCTCGTTCCTCGCGCTTGACCTCCAGCAGCCGATCGATGCCGTAGAGGGCGACGCGCCTGTAGTCGCCGATGATCCGGCCGCGGCCGTAGGCATCGGGCAGGCCGGTGACGATCCCCGACCTCCGGCAATTCATGATTTCAGGCGTATAGGCATCGAACACGCCGTCATTGTGCGATTTCCGATACTTCGTGAAAGCCTCATGAACGTTCGGATCCGGATCGAAGCCCGCCGCCTTGAGACCCGACTCGACCATCCGAAGGCCGCCGTACGGGAAAATCGCGCGCTTGAATGGCTGGTCGGTTTGCAGGCCGACGATGACCTCATTCTCACGATCGATATAGCCGGCCTTGTGGGCCAGCAGCGTTGAAGGCGTTTGCGCATCAACCGCCAGAACGCCTTTCTTTCGCTCTTCCGCGAAATAGGGTTGAAGCTTCGCCCACACGGCCTTCGTGCGCTGCGAAGCCCCTGCGAGAAAGTCCTCGCCGCCGGAATAGGGTGTGACGTTGCGGACGATAAAATCGCGAATGTTGATGGAGTTGAGCCAGTCGCCGGGTTGAAAGCCCTTCCAGCAGTCTCCGGCATCCGTTTCTCTGGTCAATGCTGCGCTTGCCTTCATGGTGCTTCTCCCCACCGAAAAAATCGGTTTTCTGCTGCGCTTTCGAGCGACGATCGCCACGGCGAGCCTTGCTGCGCTTGATCTATGTCAAGCAAACGCGTGGTCTGCCGGGTGCGGTGCCGGGAGGTCATGCCGGGGGAGAACAGAGCGTGCGCCATTGACTTAGATCAACGGTTCGTCGCGAAGGGCGCTTCTGATCCGATCAAGCCATCACGGCGCCAGCCAGTATTCGGAGCAAGATCATGAAGGTCATGCCAGCAGGTCCGAGCGAAGCCCCGAGCAAGTATGACCGACTGATTGCGGCTGCCAAAGCCGTACCGGTGGTGCCGACCGTCGTCGTGCACCCCTGCGACGAAACTTCGTTGCGCGGCGCGGTCGACAGCGCGGCAGCCGGAATCATCCGTCCGCTGCTCGTCGGCCCCGAGGCGAAAATCAGGGAAGTCGCAAGCAAGCATGGCCTCGACATCGGGGGTTGCGAGATCGTCGATGTGCCCCACAGCGAGGCTGCCGCCGCCAGGGGAGTCGAACTGATCCATGAAGCCCGCGGCGAAATGCTGATGAAGGGCAGTCTGCATACCGATGAACTGATGCGCAGCGTCACCGGCAAGACGACCGGCTTGCGGACCAATCGACGCATCAGCCATGTGTTCGTGATGGACGTGCCTGCCTATTCCGAAACCATCTTTGTCACGGATGCGGCCATCAACATTTTCCCGGATCTCGAAGGAAAGGTGGACATCGTCCAGAACGCCATCGATCTCTACACCCAAGCCGGTTTCGGGACGCTGCCGCGCGTAGCCATCCTGTCGGCTGTCGAGACCGTCACGTCAAAAATCCCGTCCACCATCGAGGCGGCAGCGCTGTGCAAGATGGCTGATCGCGGCCAGATCACCGGCGGGCTGCTGGACGGCCCTCTCGCATTCGACAACGCCATTGACATGGAAGCGGCCCGGATCAAGGGCATCAAATCCGAAGTCGCGGGCAGGGCCCAGATTCTGGTCGTTCCCGATCTCGAGGCCGGCAACATGCTGGCAAAGAACCTCGCTTACTTTGCCAAGGCCGATAGTGCGGGCATCGTGCTCGGCGCGCGGGTTCCGATCGTTCTGACCTCTCGTGCGGACTCGGCGCGGGCCCGCATGGCGTCCTGCGCGGTAGCGGCGCTGTTCGCCGACGCGCGCCGCCGACGCGCTCCCACCGCCGCGGGGTAAACGCCATGGACACCATCCTTGTTGTCAACGCGGGCTCCTCAAGCGTGAAATTCCAGGTCTTCGCGATCGAGGGCGAGGGAAAGCTGCGGCGCCAGGTCAAGGGCCAGATGGATGGCATCGGCAGCCGGCCCCGGCTGCGGGCAAGTGACGCGAAGGGTGAACCGCTGGCGGACCGCGCCTATCCGATCGAAGCCATTCCGGACGTTCCAGGGGCGATGGCAACCGCCGGCGCATGGCTGCGCAATGAGCTTCGTATCAGTCCCGTGGCCGCCGGACATCGCGTTGTCCATGGCGGCCCGGATTACGACAGGCCCGTCCTGATCGACCACGGCGTGGTGTCGCGGCTGGAGAAATATGTCGCGCTGGCGCCGCTTCATCAGCCGCACAATCTGGCGCCGATCCGCTCGCTCCTTGCGAATTTTCCGACGCTTCCGCAGGTGGCTTGCTTCGACACCGCTTTCCACCGCTCCCACGGGGCGCTCGCCGACCATTACGCGATCCCGCATCAGCTCCACGCGGAGGGTGTGAGGCGTTACGGCTTTCATGGCCTTTCCTATGAGTACATCGCAAAAACGCTGCCGCAGATCGCGCCTGATATCGCGCGGGGCAGGGTGATCGTCGCCCATCTCGGCAGCGGGGCCTCGATGTGCGCCCTCAAGGACGGTGGCAGCGTCGAAAGCACGATGGGATTTACTGCGCTGGACGGGCTGCCGATGGGAACGCGCCCGGGGCAGCTCGATCCCGGCGTCGTGCTCTACCTGTTGTCCGAGAAGGGCATGTCGGCCGCGAACGTGCAGAATTTTCTCTATCGGGACTGCGGACTGAAGGGTCTCTCCGGCATCAGCAACGACATGCGCGAGTTGGAGGCGAGCGAGGACAGCAAGGCCGCCCTGGCGATTGACTATTTCGTTTATCGGATCGGCCTCAACGCCGGAATGCTGGCGGCGGCGCTGCAGGGCCTCGATGCGTTCGTGTTCACGGCCGGCATTGGCGAGAATTCCTCCCGCATCCGGGAACTCATTGCCGGACAACTCGCATGGCTCGGTGTCACGGTCGATCCGGCCGAGAACGAGCGCCATGCGCTGATGATATCGCGGTCCGACAGCCGGATCCCCGTCTATGTCGTTCCGACGGACGAGGAACTGATGATCGCGCAACACACCTTGGCGTTTCTGTTCAACAAGCCATCCCCCAACCCGCATCGTGAGAGGGTATCATGACTATTCCCGTTTTTCCGGATACCAAGGTGGCCTTGAAGGGGAAGAAGGGGTTGATCGTCGGCATAGCCAACGACCAGTCGATTGCCTGGGGCTGCGCCAAGGCATTTCGCGCGCTCGGCGCCGACCTCGCCGTCACCTATCTGAACGACCGGGCCAAAAAGCACGTCGAGCCGCTGGCGCAAGCGCTGGAATCGCCGCTCTTCCTGCCGCTTGACGTCAACGCCGAGGGGCAAATGGAGCAGGTATTCGAGCGGATCACCAAGGAGTGGGGGCAGCTCGACTTTGTGCTGCACTCGATCGCCTTCTCGCCGAAGGAAACGCTCCATGGGCGGGTGGTGGACGCGGACCGGGACGGCTTCCTGAAGACGATGGACGTCTCGTGCTGGTCATTCCTGCGGATGGCCCATCTGGCCGAACCGTTGATGAAGAACGGCGGCACGCTGTTCACCATGACCTATTATGGCAGTCAGATGGTGGTCCAGAACTACAACATCATGGGGGTCGCGAAGGCCGCACTCGAAGCCGCGGTCCGCTATGCCGCCGCGGAGCTCGGCCCAAAGGGCATTCGCGTCCACGCCATCTCGCCCGGACCGCTTGCCACACGCGCGGCGTCCGGAATTCCGGAGTTCGACGAACTGATGGACAAGGCGCAATCGAAGGCGCCGGCACGCAGCCTTGTCAGCATCGATGATGTCGGCAACGCCACGGCGTTCCTGGCGCTCGATGGCGCCAAGCTCATTACCGGCGGCGTGTTGTATATCGATGGCGGGTATCACATTATCGACTGACCGCAGAGGTCACCGATAGTGCAGCGCGATCAGCTCGGCCACGCAGGCCGGGCGCTTGCCGCCTTCGATCTCGATCATGAGATGATAGTTCACGCGCAGCCCGTCGGGCGGCACGTCTTCCACTTCCGCAACCGTGACCCGGCCGCGCAGCCGTGACCCGGCAGGCACCGGCGCCAGATAGCGAATCCGATCCGCGCCGTAGTTAAGCGTATTGCGCAGGTTCTTAAGTCCGATCACGGATCGAATGAACAATGGTGCGAGCGCAAGCGAAAGCAGGCCATGCGCGATGGTCCGGCCGCCCGGCATTTCCTGCTTCGCGCGCTCCTGATCGACGTGAATCCATTGCTCGTCGCAGGTCGCTTCCGCAAACTGGTTGATGCGCTCCTGGGTCACCTCGACCCAGTCGCTGGTGCCGATCTCGGTCCCAATGGCGGATTTGATTTCGCTGAAGTCGCTGAATACCCGCATATCCATCCGTCCGATTAGAGCATCATTTCCAAAACCCTGTCCGGGATGACGAGTTCGGCTTCCGTGGCGGCCATGACTTCGGCCACGCTGATGCCCGGCGCGGTTTCGAGCAACGTCGCCTTGCCATCGGGAAACCCGATAACCGCGATGTCGGTCACGACGAGATTGACGGGCCGCGTCGAAGTCAGCGGCAGATTGCATTTGGCGACGATCTTCGACTTTCCCTTGGCGGCGTGCTGCATCGCGACGATGACGCGCTTGGCGCCGCTCACGAGATCCATCGCGCCACCCATGCCCGGGACCATCTTGCCCGGAATCATCCAGTTGGCGAGATGCCCTCCGGCATCGACCTGAAGTCCACCGAGCACGGTGATGTCGACGTGACCGCCGCGGATCAGCCCGAACGACATCGCGCTATCGAAAGTGCACGCGCCGGGAAGGGCGCTGATCGGACGTCCGCCCGCGTCCGTCAGTAACGGATGGGCCATTCCCTGCTCGGGGATCGGCCCGGTGCCGATCAGTCCGTTCTCGGACTGGAAGAACACCTTCAGGTCGGCGGCAACGTAGTTGGCGACCAGCGTGGGAATACCGATTCCCAGATTCACCAGGTTGCCGTTGCGAAGTTCGCGTGCCACACGGCGCGCAATGATGATCTGTGCATCCATGTTTCACCCGTTGGCGATGACGTAGTCGACGAGCGGCGCAGGCGTCATGACGTGATCCGGCGCGATCACGCCGACCGGAACGATATGCTCGGCCGTGACGATGACGGTATCGGCCGCCATTGCCATGATCGGGTTGAAATTGCGGGCGGTGAGCGCGTAGGAGAGATTGCCCAGATAGTCGGCCAGGAAGGCATGGACGAGCGCGAACTGGGCGCGGAGCGCCGTTTCGAGCAGGAAGGTCTTGCCATCGATTTCGATCTGGCGCTTGCCCTCGGCAACGGTGGTGCCGACGCCGGTCGGCGTCAGAACGCCGCCGAGGCCGCAGCCGCCGGCGCGGATGCGCTCCACGAATGTACCCTGCGGAACGAGTTCGACGGCCAGTTGATCGGCCAGCATCTGCTGCTGCGCCTTCGGATTGAGTCCGATATGGCTGGCAGTCAACCGTGAAACCAGCGTCGCATCGAATAGCTTGCCGACTCCCTTGCCGGGCGTGGCGGCATCATTGCTGATCAGGCTGAGACCGGCCTTTTGCTGGTGGACGATTTCATCGAGCAGGCGCTGCGGAGTGCCTACGCCCATGAATCCACCGACCATGACAGTGGCGCCGGCCGGAATCATTGCGACGGCTTCCTGGAGAGATACAGCCTTCATGTCAGGCACTCCGGTCAACGGTCGGTGGTTGAAAGGCGCGTTATCGGGGCGGATGCTGGTCTGCGGTTGCCGTCTCGCTTTGATCTGCATCAAGGCTTCAGCGCGAACCCAGAGCGTCGATGCCATTTCGGTTCAGAGCACGCGCTCGACATGATGGCGGCGCTCGACGCCTGAATGTCGGCTTCTGTCACCTTGCCACCCATTCCGCCGGCGGCATCGTCGCTGCGCGGATGCTCCTGATGTAGCCGCACAGCTTCGGGCGGATGCTCGCCCTCGGGCACGCCGGTGAGATACGGCACCCCATCTCGTGCTTTGGGGGAACACGATAGCTGGATTCCACCGGCCGACCTTAAGACGACAATGCCTGATTGCCGGCGCGTTGTTATGCCCGGTACCGGGCATTCGATGAACCTGGAACTGCCAGCGCTCTACGCCGGATACGGCGCATGGTTCGGCGGACTGGTCAAATAAGGATGGCTGCCTTGCAAGAAGCGATGATGTCTTTTGCTTCCAACAAGCGCATCGGGTACGAATAGCTGAACGCAAATCGGCGTGGCGATGGCAATCGGAAGTCAGCCAAAGTCACTCAAGGCTGCAGATCGAGCCTCGCCAGCTTGAGCCGATCGAGCAGCACGATCTGACGCTGATTGTTGCCGATGAAGCCGAGAACGCCGAAACCGTGCAGCCGCGAGAGTGCGCGCGAAACGGTCTCGAGCGTGAGGCCGAGGTAGTCTGCGATGTCACGACGGCACATCGGCAACGCCATGACGTCGGTCGCCGTAAGGCGTTTGTCCATCTCGATCAGGAAGGCTGCGACACGCTCCAGCGAAGTCTTTCGGCCAAGCAGAAGCATGTGATCTTCGGCATGCTGCAGGTTGTTGGTGGTCATGCTCAGCAGATTGCGTGCAACCATGGCGTCGCTTTGCGCCACGAGTTCGAGGCTTTTTCGTTTTACCAGGCGCACCGTGGTATGGACGATGGCCTCGGCCGTGAAGCGGTGCTCGCTGCCATTCTCGAGCCCGAAAATGTCACCGATCAGGTGAAACGCGCCAATCTGGCGGCGGCCATCCGAGAGCAGTTTGTAGCTCCGGACCGCGCCGCTCTTGACCTGGTAAACGTAGTCAGCAGGCTCCTTCTCGCCGTAAATTTCTGTGCCTTTCCTGTAGGTGTACTCGTTGAGGGTAACCTGCGGGTTTGGGACGCCCGCCATCCCGAATTCACAGAGCACGTTGGGGTGGCTTGGCGGATCGTTGGTGATGCGTGCAAACATGACGCCAACTCCTGACTTAGGACTCGTCAGTCTTGAAATTTTCGTAAAATGGAATGAAAAACCGAGTGTCCTGTGCTGTTGTTGGACATGATTTACGACGAACGGATTATTTCTGGCCATTGTCTCAAAGTTCATTGTACCAAAGGACAAGTTGGCAATGATGTCGAGCTTGGCGGTTGGACCGCCGACTATTCCCTCGAAGTCAAGAGAACGGCATTGAGCGGCCTCGTTTACGTAGTCGATGACGATGCATCCTTCCGGAGCGCGGTTGAGCGCCGGCTGAAGCTGGCTGGCTACGACGTCGTGCTTAATGCGTCGGCGCAGCAACTGTTGGAGCAGCTTCCCGGTACGATCGGCCGAAGCTGCATTCTGTTGGACGTCCGGATACCGGGATTGAGTGGCCCCGAACTGCAGACACGTCTCGGCGAGCTCGGCTCCATGCTGCCGATCGTTTTCCTGACCGGATATGCGGATACCGCGACGACCGTACGGACGATCAAGGCCGGCGCGGAGGATTTTCTGACCAAGCCGGTATCGTCGGAGCAACTGATCGATGCGATCGAGCGCGCGATGGCCCGCCATGAGACCTCGCTGAGCCAGCGCCACAAGCTCGATGCGCTGCGTGAGCTGCTCGCGACGTTAACGCCGCGTGAGCGGCAGGTGTTCGAGCTCATGGTCCGAGGCAAGATCAACAAACAGATCGCGCACGAATTGGGCACAACGGAACGCACCATCAAGGCGCATCGCCATCAGGTGATGGAGAAGACTCGGGTGAACTCGCTGGCGGAGCTGGTGTCGCTGGCGGAGCGGCTTGGTCTGCTCGATCCGGATGGCCGGACGGATCGCTAGCAGAAGCCGATCCGAGGTCGGGCTTAGTTTCGTCAAGTACCCGACATACGGTTCCCGCCCATCCACCCTGTACAAGAGGACAATATGAAGATGTATCACAGATTGTTTGTTGGACAGTAGAGTTGGAGTAACCTCGTGCGGAGGTAAGTGAGGCATCTGAGGGTTGAGCTATCGTGGTAAAGCGAAAACTTGTGTTCGTCGTGGACGATGATGCCTCTGTGCTGAGGAGCATCAAGCGTCTGCTGACGGGACACGGGTTCGATGCAAGGGTGTTCGAGTCTGGGAGCGCGCTTCTTGGTCACCGCGATTTCGACGAAGCCTGCTGCATCATTCTTGATATCAATCTGAATGATCAATCGGGAATCGATCTGCGGACGAAGCTGGCGGATCAGGGCGTCGCGATACCGGTGATCTTTATCACCGGCAACGACACTCCAACCAAACGCTCTGCGGCGATTCGGTCAGGATGCATTGCTTACCTGACCAAGCCGTTCCTGGCGCGGTCGCTGATTGAACCGGTCAGGCAGGCCTTGGCCGCCGGCTAGCGATCCGCAAGCTTATTCATCAATGGCTTGATCAAACGTTTGAACCGGCGCGCCGTGGCGGACCGACGCAAATTGGGAGAGCGATATCGAGCTAGACACGGACAAAATGTTGGAATCGACGACTTCAAGGATGAGGTTCTGGCCGGATTCCATTTCGTTGATCAGTTTCGGGTCGGCGAGATCCGCCGCGATGCAGGCATTGGTGAGGCACCAGCTATAGGGAATTTGAAACGGGCGGCCCTGGTCGATCGTCAGCTTGACGCCGGCCTGCAGGTACATGCCCACGGGCAGAAATAGCTGGACGCGCGTGCCGTCGCCTCCGCCGTCACGTTCGATCAGATCGACGCGGACGGCGATCTGCCCGGTGTCAAATGTGCCCGTGATCGTTGTCCTGCATAAGGTTTTGGTCCCCGCTGCCTTGAAGCAGTATTTGCGCCAGTCGCCATAGGTGATGGCACGGAGGGGTTCTCGCGCGCCACGATGGGGAACTTCAGGGACGCCTGATCGCGGGCCGGGCGAGGAGGGGGCCGGCTGTGGGGCTGCCTGCTGACCGAACGCATCTGCGGCGAGCGCCCCGAACAGGGTCGTTCCCGCGACAGCTATTGCCCGCAGGCGCGCCAGCGGGAGACAGCTTCCAGTACAATCCGATCGTTTCATGTCGGTCCTCCAGGCATCAAGCTTGTCACTTGAGTCCATCCAGAAATCTTTCGACCAGCGGTGACCACATCGGAATGGAATTCGCTGAGTCGATCAGGAAATGTCCGTCGCCACCGAACGGCGGCAGCAGGTGGTATTCGGCCTTGCCGCCGGCGGCGGTGAACGTCTCGTGCATCCGTTTCGAGAGCGCCGGACCGAAGAAAGTGTCGTTCTCGATGTAGATCCACAGCATCGGCACGCGCGACGTGCGGCCGAATTCGGCGGTTGTTTCTACCAGCCGATCGGGCCCGCAATTGTTGTTGGGTTTGCCGTCGAGGCGTCCGCCGCGGCCTGCGGCGAAGACAATGATCGCTTTCACCGGCGGCGGATTCAGGCTTGATAGCGCAATCGAGGCCCAGCCACCGGCTGACTGGCCGACGATGATGACGTCCCTTGGCACGATGCGCTTCTCGGCCGCCAGGTAGTCGATGATCCAGAGATCGACCTGTGCGACCGCAAGACCGGGATCACGGAAGTTGGGGTTGCTGCACTTGCCGGCCTTGGAAAAGAACGGCCCGTAGATGCCGCGCTCGGGCAGGTCGATCGCCGACGCCCCATATCCCGATCCGACCGGAGCAATAACGAGATAGCCACGCCGTGCAAACCATATGGCAGCATCGCGAAACTCGACCAGCGGAAAGAAGCTGCGGTTCCTCGCGTTGAGCGACACGCCATGATTCATGACCACGAGCGGAAACGGCCCATCTCCCGCCGGCCGAACGAGGTAGGCGAGCATCGGGATCGGCAGCGGCAGCGCCCAGATTTCCTCCTGGATACGGCGCGGCTCGGCCTGATCGTCGGCCGCCCGGGACGGCGCGATCGAGCCGGTGAAAAGCAGCAGCAGCGCTGCAGCGAGGCTCTTCAAGCGCTTCAAATTTATGTCGCGCCTCCCTTGGTCATTCGCGCAAACTTCAGCCAACGAACGAACAGGCCACGATGATCGGGCGGAGTACGGTGCGGCCTGGCACATGGTGACCTTGCGTGCGCACTACGCGCCGCCGGCGACAGAAGGCTTGATCCAGATCAAGCGAGCCTGGACGCCTCGCGGCGTTGCTGCCTGTGCTCCTCGTTGTGAGACTGCGCGAGGCATGAGCTAGACCAGTGACGGAAAGAGACTTGAAGCCACCATCATTCCAGCATTCGAAATGGACCCGGCTGTTTCCGCCCGCGGACTGGCTGTTGCGCTATCGGCTGTCCTGGCTGCCATCAGACGCCATCGCGGGGGTCACGCTCGCGGCTTATGCGATACCGGTGTCGCTGGCCTATGCGACCTTGGCCGGACTTCCGCCGCAGATCGGGATCTATGGCTACCTGCTTGGAGGCCTCGGCTATGCGCTGCTCGGCTCGTCTCGCCACCTTGCCGTTGGCCCGACATCGGCGATCTCGCTGATGATCGCGGCCTCCGTCGGTGCGCTGGCCGGCGGCGATGCCATCCGGTTTGCAGCGATTGCCAGTCTCGTTGCCTTCGCCGTCGCGATACTCTGCGTGATCTCCTGGCTGCTCAAGCTCAGTGTGCTTGTGCGCCTTGTCAGCGACAGCATTCTCGTGGGTTTCAAGGCAGGGGCGGGGCTGACGATCATCATGACCCAGCTGCCGAGCCTGTTCGGCGTGGCGGGCGGCGGGCACAATTTCTTCGACCGCGCGGCCCGGCTTGCCGGTCAGCTCGGCGACCTTCATGCACTGGTGCTGGTCATCGGGCTGGTTTCAATCGCGCTGCTGCTGGCCGGCGAAAGGCTGCTGCCGGGCAAGCCTGTCGGGCTTTCGGTCGTGACCATGGCGATTCTCCTCGCCTCGTTGTTCGGATTTGCCTCGCTGGGCGTTCCGCTCACCGGACAAATTCCGGAGGGGCTGCCCGGCCTTGTGTTGCCGACGTTCGGAATGCTGGAATTCCACGAGTTGTTTCCCATCGCCGCGGGTTGTCTGTTGCTGGCCTATATCGAAGGCGTGTCGGCGGCCCGCAGCTTTGCGACCAAGCATGGTTACAGCCTCGATGTCCGGCAGGAGTTTCTGGGGTTGGGAGCTGCCAATCTCGCCGTGGCGCTGGGCCATGGCTATCCCGTCGCGGGCGGCTTGTCGCAATCCGCGGTGAACGACGCGGCGGGCGCCCGAACGCCACTGGCGCTGGTGTTGTGCTCGGTCACGCTTGCGCTGTGCCTGCTGTTTTTTACGGGGTTGTTGACAAATCTTCCCAAGGCCGTGCTGGCCGCCATTGTGTTCACGGCCGTGTACAAGCTGGTAGACATCTCCGCCCTGATCCGGATGTGGCAGGTCAGCCGGATCGATTTCTATGCTGCGGCGATCGCGCTTGGTTCGGTGCTGCTGCTCGGAATTTTGCAGGGCGTGCTGCTCGCCGCCATTGCCTCGATCTGCCTGCTTCTGGCCAGGGCATCCCAGCCAAACGTGGCGTTCCTCGGGCGGCTTCCGGGGACCGGGCGCTATTCCGACAATGCAAGGCACGAGGGCATCGAGCCACTGGTCGGTGTGATCGCGTTCCGTCCCGAGGCTTCGCTGCTCTACATCAATGCCGAGGCGGTTATGGAGCTGGTTCTGCATTCACTCGCCAAGTCGACTGGCGTCAGGTTGGTCGTCTGCGATCTCTCCGCGTCACCCTTTATAGATCTGGCGGGGGCGCGGATGTTGCACGACCTGCATGACGAACTGGCATCACGCCATGTCGCGTTCTGCATTGTCGGTGCGCACGGGCAATTGCGCGACCTGCTGCGGGCTGAGGGGCTGGGAGAGAAAACCGATAGCGGCGCCTGGATGCGGTCGCTCGACAGCGTGCTCGGCGACGATAAAGCCAAGTAGCGCGTTACAGGGCAACGTCTTCCGGCTCGGCTCAAGTAGATTTTTGCGTTGCGAAGGGGCGATCCAGCGTGTTCGGCGTGAGGAGTAACCGTTGATTTGGATCAAGGGAGAGGCCTGCTGCGGGCTCACGATCCGGCACTCCGGCGACTGCAAAAGTTCGGGTCCCATGCGGCGCGCCGTCCTCTACCTCGAGACCCTGATCGCTACCGGTGTCTCACGCGCAACGCCCGGGGCCGCGGTGATCCAGGCCCCAACCAGGAAGGAAGAACGATGATTAAGTCTCGACGAATGATGCTCCTCGCGCTGCTCGGCGTTCTGGCGACAGCGGGCTTTGCGACTCCGAGCGCTGCGGAAATCGGTGCGGTAACTGTCATCTTCACCAAGGGTGGGTTCATTATCGGCGTCGGCGGTGGCGAGGGCGTATTGGTGTTCCGCGGCAGGCGTTACCCGTTCACGGTATCGGGCATGAGTGTAGGCTTCACCATCGGCGCCTCGACGACCAAGTTCGTCGGCCGGGCCCTGAACCTGCGTAGTCCCGGCGACCTGGCCGGCAGCTACGCGGTGGCCGGCGCGGGCGGAGCCCTTGCCGCTGGTGCCGGCGGCGTCCAGCTGCAAAATGCAAATGGTGTCATCCTGCAGCTCAGCGGCCCCCGGATTGGCGTCGAGGCATCGGCGGCGGTCGGTGGCGTCACCATTGCAATGAAGTAGCATTGGGGCCGCACGGGCCGCCGCATGCGGCCCTTACGCGCTCAGCCCTCAAAAACGCTCTTCCACGAATTTCATCCCGCGCAGGCCAGCCTGATCGTTATAACGCTCTTTGTTGGAGCGCTTGGGCAGCGCGACCTTGTCCCTGCGGACGCGCTTGTAGGGGATCGACTTCAGCAGATGCGAGATGCAGTTCAGCCGCGCGCGCCGCTTGTCGTCGGAACGAATGATGTACCAAGGCGCCTGTTTGGAATTGGTCGCCTTGAACATCAGGTCGCGCGCCCTTGAGTAGTCATACCAGCGGCCGTAAGACTCCGTGTCCATCGGGCTAAGTTTCCATTGCCGGAGCGGATCGTCGATCCTGGCCCTGAACCTTCGCTCCTGCTCCTCCATCCCGACCTCGAGCCAAAGCTTGATCAGGATGATGCCGCCTTCGACGATATACCGCTCCATCTGCGGGCAGAGCGAGAGAAAGCGCTTGTGCTCCGCGGGCGTGCAGAATCCCATCACGTATTCCACCCCGGCGCGATTGTACCAGCTGCGATCGAAGATCACGATTTCGCCGGCGGCGGGGAAATGCTGCATGTAACGCTGCAGGAAGAGCTGCGATTTTTCACGGTCGGAAGGTGCCGGAAGGGCCGTCACGCGAAACACGCGAGGGCTGACCTTTTCCGTGATCGCCTTGATCGTTCCGCCCTTGCCGGCGGCGTCCCGGCCTTCGAAAATGATGATGACGCGCGCCTTGCTCGCCTTTGCCCATTCCTGGAGATGGCAAAGTTCGACCTGAAGCTTCTCCAGGTGCTTCTCATACGCCTTGCGTTTCATCCGCGCAGCGGACTCAGGCTTTGCCATGTCGACCCTTCCGCTGCTCGGTCCTCAGGGCTCAGTCGTCCCACGCGATGGTGACACCGATATCGCCGGGCACGCCGCCGGGGAATTCAAGGATCTGATATTGGATGCGATAGCCGCGGGGCTTCAGATAATCGGTCCAAAGCTGGAAGATTTCCTTCGGAATGCCCGTCAGGGTCTTTTCCCACCCCGCCTCCATCTGATTGATGGCGCGTCCCCTGTCGGAGCACAGCGTATTCGGGAAGCGATAAACCATCACTTCGGTCAGGCCGTTTCGCACTGCACGCTGGATGACCGTCGACGCCAGCTGGATTTTCTCCTCCTCGGACTTTCCGGAGGGCTGGCTGAGGCGTTCGATCAGAGCCCGCTTCTCGGCCTCGGCGGCTGCCGCGCGGGCCGCGTATTCCTCCGCCTTTTCCGCTTCCTTCAGCGCGGCTTCCTGCTGGATTTTTTTAGCATTTGGAATCAGGTCGTCGATATTGACTGGCATTACGGTCCTCCTGACTGGCCGGCTTCCTGGCTTGATTGGCCGGAGGCTAGGAGGGGGGAGGGTCGTCTTCTTGATCCAGATCAAGCCTATGCGGGCTGGCGTGCGCAGGGTGCGGCGACAGCTCAAGGGCGCGGGTCAATCCGGAAGACCTTCATCGGCACCGGCGAAACCCAGGCGAGGTATGAGGGCCGGTGCATGAAAGGCGTGTTCAGAAGTTTCGTGACTTTCGTAACGGTGACGATCCTTGCATACGCACCCGTGAATACAGCACGCGCCTTTGACCTTACAGGCGCGTGGGCATCGAGCGCCGAGAATTGCAGCAAGGTGTTCACCCGCAAGGGACGCTCGAACCAGATCACCTTCAGCAATTTTTCGGGCCTTTACGGTGCAGGCTTCATCGCCGAATCCGGTCGCCTGAGAGGCAAGTTCGACAAATGCACCATCAAGTCCAGAAAGGACAACGGCGAGAACGTCAACATCATTGTTGGCTGTGCCTCCGGGATCATGGTGTCGAACGTCCAGTTCTTTCTGAAAGTCGTCGATGACAACCGTATAACGCGCATGTTCCCGGGCATGGAAGGAATGGAAATCACCTATCACCGCTGCACGATCTAGGCGCCAGGCACGAGAGGAGCCGGAAGCCCGTAGCGTTGATCCAGGTCAAGACTCCGGGTCCGGTACGAAACACCATCGGGCAGTCAATGGAGGATTGTCATGCCTAGACCCAAGCTCCGTGGATCACCGATCCGAAACGCCTTTGGTGCGTCGCTTGTCATTCTGACATTCGCCGCAGCCCCGTCGGCCCGCGCGGACGACCCCGCCAAAATCCTCAAATCGATGACCGATTATCTCTCCGGCCAGACATCGCTGTCGGCATCGTTTGACAGCGACATCGAAGTCATCACGCCCGAGCTGCAGAAGATTCAGTTTTCCAGTTCCGGCCAGATGAAGCTCAGCCGGCCGGACAAACTGCGCGTGCGGCGCACCGGCGGTTATGCCGACGTCGAAATGGTCTACGACGGCAGGACGATGTCGCTTTACGGCAACAACGCGAAGTCCTTCGTGCAGGCGGATCTGGCCGGTACGGTCGACGAGATGATCGATCGCATTCAGGCGCGATCAGGCGTCGGAATGCCGGGCACCGATTTGCTGCTCTCCAATGCCTATGACGAACTGATGGCCGCCACGACCGAAGGCAAGCATGTCGGCATGGGCGTCGTCGACGGCGTCGAATGCGAGCATCTCGCGTTCCGTACGCCCGACACGGACTGGCAGATCTGGATCGAGACCGGCGCGAAGCCGATGCCCCGCAAATATGTGATCACCAGCAAGACGATCGCCGGAGCGCCGCAATACACATTGCGGATGAAGGACTGGAAGACGGACGCGATATCCGATCCCGAGGCCTTTGCTTTCAAGCCGCCCGCCGGCGCCAACAAGGTCGACCTGGATTCCATCGCCATGGCTGAATTCGACGAACTGCCGCCCGGCATTCCCTCAGGAGCAAAGAAATGAAGATCTTATCGCGGAGAGTAATGCTGCTGGCAGCAGCCGTCACCGCCTTTGCCGCCGGATTGTCCTGGAACGGGACGAGCGCGGTTGACGCCGGTTTCGTCACAAGCGCCGAGGCCCGGATCGGCCGGCCGCTGACGCCCATGAGCTATGCCGGGGTCGCGCGGAGAACCACGCGGCGGGCGGTAGCTGTGGGCGCGACGGTCGGTGCAGCCGGCGCCTATTACGGGTCGTCCTGCGTGCAGGTCGTCGATGCCTATGGCCGGGTCGCGACGCGCTGCTAGGGTTTGGGGTGCGATTGCGCACGAACGCCGCCCGCCGTTTCATTGCGGGCGGAAACGTGCTGTTATTGCGCTCGCGATCCTCCGTTGGCGCAGAGTGGAAAAATGCGGCGCCAGGCCCGGGTTGAAAGAGCAGTGAAGAGGCGGCGGCACGGCCTGATCAGGTCTCGCGGCGCGTTGATCCTGTTTGCTGCTACCATCCTGATGTCGTTGATCTCTCCTGGGTCGACCTCGGACCATAAGCAGATCATGATCCTGCATTCAGTCGGTCGCGAATTTCGACCATGGAACGAGTATGCAAGGGCGATGCGAGCCGAGCTCGACAGGCAATCGCGCTGGCAACTCGATATCCAGGAACATTCTCTGGTTGCAGCGCGCTCCACCGATACCCAGCCCGAAGTTCGTTTCATCGAATATCTCCGCGCGCTTTATCTCAACAAACCTCCCGATCTGATCATTGCCGTTGGTGCTCCAGCATCCAACTTCATCCAGCGTCATCGGCAGCAGATGTTCCCGTCGGCACCCGTCCTCTTCACGACCTTGGAGGCGCGGCGGGTCGATAATTCGAAGCTCGCCAACACCGACACGGTGGTTGCCGTCACCCATCGCTTTCTCGTTCTTTTCGAAAGCTTTCTGCGCATCGCGCCGGACACGAAGGTGATAGCGATCGTAAACGGGAATTCTCCGAATGAGAGGTTCTGGAAGGAGGAGATGCGGCGGGAGTTGGAGCCGCTCGCGGGCCGCGTCGAGATCAGATGGTACGACACGCTCCCGTACGACGAGGCGTTGAAACAGCTTGCGGCTCTGCCGGCACATTCCGCTATATTCTGGTACCAGATGATTATCGATGCAGCCGGCATCGCGCATGAAGGCGACAGGGCGTTGACGCGGCTCTATAGCGTCGCCAACGCCCCGATCTTCACCCATGACGACGCCTTCTTCGGCCGGGAAATCGTTGGCGGTCCGATGCATTCGGCGTCCAGCGGAAGCAGCCAGGCGGTGTCCGTCGCGATGCGGATTCTCGATGGAGAGACGCCGGGCGACATCAAGACACCTCCGAGCGAGTTCGCCGCGCCAAAGTATGATTGGCGCGAACTGCAGCGCTGGAAGATCAACGAAAACCTGCTGCCGAGTGACAGCACCGTTTACTTTCGGGTGCCGACACCATGGGAACGATATCGGTGGCAGATTGTCCTCGTCGGCAGCGTCATGGTCCTGCAAGCCTTCCTGATCACGGCTCTTCTGCATCAGCGCAGGCGCATCTACACGGCCGAAGTCGATGCTCGGCAACGCATGGCGGAACTGGCGCGTGTGAACCGCTATTCGACGGCCGGCGAACTCACCAGTTCGATCGCGCACGAACTGAATCAACCGCTTGGCTCCATCCTCACCAATGCCGAAACTGCGGAGCTGATGCTGAAGTCGCCAAATCCGGATATTGCGGAAGTCAGGGAAATCCTTGCCGATATCCGGCGCGACGATCAGCGCGCTGGCGAGGTCATTCATCGCTTGCGCAGCCTGTTGAAGAAAACGCCGTTCGAACTCAAGATCGTGGATCTCAACGAGATCGTACGAGAGACGACGGAATTCCTGGCTGGTCTGGCAGACGCGCGCGGTGTCGAGCTGATGACTACCGCCTCGGAAACAGCCTTGCGCATCGAGGGGGATCACATACAGCTTCAGCAGGTCATTCTCAATCTGGTCGTCAATGCGATGGATGCGATGACCGAGTTGGCCGAACCGCAGCGGATCGTCAGGATTGCGACCGGCGCGGTGGATGGCCGCGCCGAACTCTCCGTCCTCGATACCGGATCTGGAATTCCCGCTGATATGCTGAAGACGATATTCGAGCCGTTCTTCACGACCAAGGAGCATGGCATGGGAATGGGTCTTTCGATTGCCCGCACGATCGTCGAGGCTCATGGCGGACGCATCTGGGCAGATAATCGCGCCACAGGCGGGGCGGCCTTCCGCATCAGCTTGCCGCTCGCTCGCTGACACACGTGTTACGTCGATTTCGGATGGTGAGGCGCCGTGGATTCCATCAGATGGCCGATTTGGTTGCGGATGGCTCTGGTAGCCGGCATTGGTCTGCTGGTCGGCGGTGCCGGCCTGTTCGCCTACCGCTGGTACGCAAAGCCGACGACGCTCGCAGTCGCGGTGGGGTCACTCGACGGCGAAGCTGCCAGGCTCGTTTCGGCCATTGCAGGCAAGCTCGTCCAGTCGAATGCGCCGGTGCGGCTCAAGATGATGGAGGTGCCGAGCGCACTCGACGCCGCCAGCGCGTTTTCTTCCGGGAAGGTCGATCTTGCCGTGGTCAGAGGTGACATCGGTGACCTCTCGCAGGCGCAGGCGGTGATTGTCGTTGCGCATGCGGTGGCGCTGTTGATCGCGCCGCCGGGATCGACCATTACCGATATGGCGGGATTGAAGCGCGTCAGCGTCGGCGTGGTCAACGGCGACGCCAATGCCGGGCTCGTCAAGGTACTGGCCGACGAGTATGACCTTTCGCGCGCCAACGTGACATTCCGGAATCTTGCAGCGTCGGACGTGCGCAAGGCGATCGAAGCGAAGGAGGTGCGGGCGGTTCTTGTTGTCGTGCCGCTCGCCGAGAAATATCTGGCACTGATACGCAGCCTGTTCCCGCAGAACCCGAAGAGCGCCCCGGTCCTGATTCCGATCGAGCAGGCCGGTGCGATTGCGGAAAAACACCATGCCTATGAGAGCTTCGATGTACCCAAGGGAACCTTGCGCGGCTCGCCGCCGGTTCCGGCCGACGACCTGACGACGCTGCGAACCTCGTTCTATCTCGTGGCGCAGAAGAAGCTTGGCAATGATCTCGTGGGCGACCTGGCACGGTCCCTGATGAACGCGCGCCGCGACCTGATCCCCGAATTGCCGATCCTGTCCCAGGTCAAGCAACCCGACACCGATTCCGACGCCTATCTTCCGGTGCATCCGGGAGCCGCCGCATTCTACAACGGCACACAGGAGGGGTTCCTCGACGAATGGGGAAACATCATCTTCCTCGCGCCGATGATTGCCGGTGGGCTCGCTTCGGTGCTGGCGGCAGCGTGGAAGTTCCTGCGTACCGGAGAGCCGCAGGCGGCGGAGGACGGCCTGGATTCACTGTACACCTTGGGCCGGCAGATACGGGAAACCGGCAAGGCCGCCGAGCTTGACAATATCGAGCGCGAAATCGACCGGGTGCTGCAGGCGCAACGGCTGAAGGCGATGGCTGGCGATGCTACTGCGCGCGAGGTCACCGCGCTGAATGTGGCCGCGCACCGGCTGGAAAACCTGATCCATGACCGCCGGCTCGCTCTCGCGCCGCAGCAAGATGGCAAGTCCGCGGCCTGATCCCGCCATCCGGTTTCATTGATCTTTGTCAAACCTCACTGGCCCGGAGATATCAAGTTTGCCGTCGTAATATCGATGGAGGCGAAAATGCTTGGTTGCAGCAATGCTCTGCTTGCGCTGGCGCTGCTGGTCGCGACGCCCGTTGCGGCGGTCGCGCAGGCCACCGACAGTCAGCCCGCACAGTCCGGTCAGGCGCCGGCACCGTCGGCGAACCAATCACCGGCCGACCAGACGCAGCCCCAACAACTGCTGAAGCCCGAGCAGTTGGAAGCGCTGGTCGCTCCGATCGCGCTCTACCCGGATGTGCTGGTGGCCAATGTGCTGGCCGCGTCGACCTATCCGCTGGAAGTCGTACAGGCGGATCGCTGGGCGAAGGCGAACAAGGCGCTGAAGGGCGATGCGCTGAAGAAGGAGGTCGACAAGCAGGCGTGGGACGACAGCGTCAAGGCGCTTGCGAGTACGGCAGACGTGCTTGCGATGATGAGCGACAAGATCGACTGGACCAAGAGCCTGGGCGATGCGGTGCTGGCCCAGCAACCCGATGTGATGGATGCGATCCAGCGGTTGCGCACCAAGGCCTATGACAACAAGAAGCTCGTCACCACCAAGCAGCAGAAGGTCAGCGTCCAGACCCAGGAAGCCAAGCAGGTCGTCGTCATCGAACCGGCTAATCCCGAAACGATGTATGTGCCTTACTACGATCCAGCGACGGTATATGGAGCCTGGCCCTACGCGGAGTACCCGCCATATTACTTCGGATATCCGCCCTACATCGGCGCGGGCGTGATCGCGGCAGGCCTTGCCTTTGGCGCCGGCTGGGCCATCGGACGCTGGGGAAATTACTGGGGCGGCGGCCTCAACTGGGGCAACCGCAATCTCTACGTCAACCACTTCAACAGGGTCACCAATGTCGGGAACAACTGGCAGCATAACCCGGCGCATCGCCAGGGCGTCCGCTACAACAACGCCAACGTTGCGCAGCGCTTCGGCAACAACAATCTGAAGGCCGGCGCTTCGAACCGGATGGATTTCCGTGGTCGCGACGGGCAGCAGGTGCTTCGCCCCGGACAGGACCGCCCCGGAGCTGCCGATCGTGCTGGCAATCGTGCCGGTGATCGCGTCGGCGATCGGGCAGGGGATCGTGGCGGCAACCGGCCGGGCGCGGCCGATCGCGCCAAAGGTGGTGGCGATCGCGCCAGGGCCGGTGGCGGAGATCGCGCCAAGGCGGCCAATCGCGGTGGCGGCGCCGCGCGTGGGGATCGCGGAGGTGGTCGCGGCGGGGCCATGAATGTATCGGCGGGCAGAGGCGCCAGCGCGCATGCGGCCCGCGGTCGGGCCAGCATGGCGAGCATGGGTCCGCGTGGTGGCGGCGGTATGAGCTTTGCCGGGCGAGGGGGCGGCGGCTTCAGTGGCGGTGGAGGTTTCCGTGGTGGTGGCGGCGGAGGTTTCCGAGGCGGCGGCGGTGGAGGTTTCCGCGGCGGAGGCGGCGGGCGGCGCTCAGACATCGCACTGAAGCACGACATCGTTCAGCTCGGTTACCTCGCCAACGGCCTCGGCTACTACCGCTTCAGCTACCTCGGCAGCACCAAGGCCTATGTCGGCGTGATGGCGCAGGAGGTGCAGCGCGTGATGCCGCAGGCAGTGACGCGCGGCAGCGACGGCTATTTGCGCGTCTATTACGACAAGCTCGGATTGAAGTTGCGGACCTACAGCGACTGGCTTTCGTCGGGCGCGGACATTCCTGCACGACCGGAGGGATCGCGATGATTACCATTGGACCGTTCCGGCTGGACTGCGTTGCTGCAGCTTGTGTCGCTACCGCGATCGCGCTGGCGTTGACGCCCGCGCATGCGCAGCAGGCCTTTCCAACCCCGGAAGAAGCCGCAGCGGCGTTGGTCGCTGCAGTCAAGACCGACTCCAGGCGGGCCATGATCAAGGTTCTTGGCAGGAACGCCGAGGAGATTATCGAATCCGGAGACGATGTGGCGGATGCGGAGACCCGCAAGAGTTTCCTGTCGGCCTATGAAGCCAAACATTCCATCAAGTCGGAAGAAAACAAGAAGGCGACGCTGATCCTCGGCGCGGACGACTTTCCATTCCCGATCCCGTTGGTCAACAACAGGGATGGCTGGGAGTTCGATGCGGCCGCAGGGCGCCTGGAAATCCTCTATCGGCGCATCGGGCGCAATGAGGCTGACGCGATTCAAACCTCTCTCGCTTTCGTCGATGCCCAGAACGAATATGCCGACAAGGACCGCGGTGAAGGCCCCGGTGTCTATGCCCAACGCATCACCAGCAGTCCCGGCAAGAAGGATGGCCTGTTCTGGCGCGACGATCGCGATCCGAGCCCGCTCGGGGAACTCGCGGCGCAGGCCTCGGCCGAGGGCTACAAGGCCGGGACGGAAGGCGACGCGCCCTACCACGGCTATTACTACCGCATCCTGAAAGGTCAGGGATCCAATGCGCCCGGCGGCGCGCTGAACTATGTGGTCAAGAACAAGATGATCGGTGGATTCGGGCTCATCGCCTATCCCGCGGAATACGGCAATTCGGGCGTCATGACTTTCATGGTCAACCACGCCGGCGTCGTCTACGAAAAGGATCTCGGCGAACGCACGCCCATCGTCGTCAAGCGCACCTTCCTGTTCGACCCCGACCAGACCTGGAAGAAGGTCGAGGCGGGAAATCCCTGACGGTGGAGCAAGCGGATGACGCCGATCCTTCGATGCGTCGTGATCGCAATGTTGGCGATTGTTCTGTTCCCGCCGCCGCCGTCGCTTGCGCAGGCGCCAGGCTACGTGCGCGTCAACTTCGTGAAGGCCGGATTGGTCGCGGGCGTCGGCGGCGGACGTGGCGTGCTCTCCTATCGTGGTCGCAACTATCGCTTCACAGCAACCGGCCAGAGCCTCGGTATCACCGCGGGCGCAACGGCCAGCCGCCTGGAAGGATGGGCTTCCGGCATCCGCGACGTCAGGGACTTCGCCGGCACCTACAGCGCGGTCGGAGCGGGCGGCGCCTTGGTGGGCGGCGCGGGCGGCGTCAGCCTGAGAAATGAAAAAGGCGTGGTGATCGACCTGAAGGGTCCGAAAGCGGGCCTTGAGTTTGCTGCAAACCTGAGCCGGATCACGATTTTACTCAGGTAATGGAACGGACGAGGAATTGTCCGTCTGGCGGAAGGGGTGGGATTCGAACCCACGGTACCCTTGCAGGCACGCCGGTTTTCAAGACCGGTGCCTTAAACCACTCGGCCACCCTTCCGGAGCAGGAAGCTCAGTCGCTTAGCGTAGGGCCGGCTCGAACGCAATGCGAACATGGCCCGATGAGCACCCGATCTCGTCATTTTGGAAGAAGCTCAACGAGGAGGGCGGCGCGACCGGGTGTCGGGATCACGGCGGCGGTGAGAGTCGAGACGACGATCGAGTCCTGCGTTTTGCTCATCGAATCGTTTTTGTGCTGTTGCCCAACACCGGGAGAAGTGAAGTCGCAGGGCGCACGATGCACGCTGTATCGAGCACTTCACACGCGTCGGGGAAATCATGGGTGGCGGCATCGGCCGCAATGCGTTAGCCGGCGGTCCGCCGGGCGGAGGCCATTCTGGTCGGGATGGCATCGTCCCGGCAGCGTTGCCGCAATTGGAGCGGACGTCTGCTTAGCCGAGAGCAAAAGCCAGCAGGCTCGAGCACAGGAGCACGAAACTGGCCGTGGTCAGAGCGAGAAATCCGTTGGAGACTATGTCGTGGTTGCGCATGAGACACCTACCACTCAGATGCTCGTCGGAATTTATTAAAGCTTTCCGAATCCCTCGCCGGAACTACCAAACAATTTCTTTGTCTGAAGCCGGCGGTCCCCCCGAACCGCCAAGCGTTCAAACCTCACGCCCTGGAACGATAGCCTTCAAACGCATGGGCAAGGAAAATGCCCGCGCTCACCAAGCCCATCACCGCTGTAACCGTCTCAATCATCGCACAAGTCCTTTGCGCCCCCTGCACGCGCACAGAACGACTCCCGCGTTGCACAGTCAAAAAGATTCACAGGCAAAAATCGCAGATCGGTCGTGAGTGATGATTTAGTGCAACAGATTGCCCGAATGTGGCGCAAGTGGTGGTGCGGGCGGGACGTCTTTTGCCGATTATCGATAGTGCGATCCCGTAAATCGACGGATACGCCAAATCAACCATTCATTTACTACGCGGGAGCAGACCCCATTTCCGCCGTGTTCCGGTTGCGATATCTTCACCACGTGATGCGGAAGGTGGGCTGCATCGTGGGGTAAGGCCGCAACGCTTCAACGTAGGCAACCGGCCGCTGAAAATGGTAATTGGGGTGATGGGGATTCGACGGCCAAAAACGATCGTGCTGGCGGCGCGTGGCACCGTTGCCGTGGCAACGTGCCTTGTCCTGGCCAATTGCGCCTCGTCCGACAAATTCGCCAGCCGCGTCGATCCCAAATATGGCGTCTCCTCGAGCCCCCGCGTGGTGGCGTTGGGGGAGACCGTGCCGAAGGGTGGGGGAACCTACCGCGTCGGCAAGCCCTACACCGTCGCGGGCCGCGTCTATGTTCCAGAAGAGGATCCGAACTATCGCGCCGAAGGAATGGCTTCCTGGTATGGCGACGACTTCCATGGCCGGCTGACCGCCAATGGCGAGGTTTTTGACATGACCTCGCTGACAGCCGCCCATCCGACGCTGCCGATCCCAAGCTACGCTCGCGTCACCAACACAAAGAACGGCAAATCGCTGATCGTGCGGGTCAACGACCGCGGGCCTTACCACGGCGACCGCCTCATCGATGTCTCGAACAAGGCCGCAGAACTCCTTGAATTCAAAGCAAATGGCGTCGCTCGCGTGCGGGTTGAATATGTCGGCCGGGCGCCACTGGAGGGTTCCGACGACCGCCAGCTGATGGCAACGCTCCGCACCGGCGAACCCGCGCCGTCCCCGTCCACGGTCCGGGTCGCTTCGGCCCGCCCGTTTGTGCCCGAGATGCCGTCGTCTGCGGGACGTATCCGCGGCGAGGTTCCGATGCCGGAGGGGCGGCCCTATAGCCTCGGCAACAGCTCGGCCGACTACGCCTCGATCAATGCGACTTCGGAAATGTCGGCCTCCAGCCGCTCGCGCGGGCGCACTGCGGAAAACCCGCGCGCCGTGACCTACGAGAATGATGCCCGCTATGCCCGGCCGAGCCGGGCTGACCTGCCGGTCGATCCGCGGGGCCCAAGCGAAGTGCTGAGCGGGCGCGGGCTCTACTAACCCTTCAGGAAGTCAGTCAGGGCGGCGTTCACCTCGTCGGGGCGCTCCTGCTGGATCCAGTGACCGGCCCCGTCGAGAATGAGCTTCTGCCGCAAGTTCGGCAGCACGCGCTCCATCTCGTTGACCAGCTTGGCGCCGATCAGCCCGGTAATGACGCCATCCTTCGATCCCGCGATGAACAGCGACGGCTGGTGGATCTGCGCACCCTGCCACGGCGCGGTCAGTTCCCAATTGCGATCGATGTTGCGATACCAGTTCAGCCCGCCGCGAAAGCCGGACTCCTGGTAGACGGCCGCGAAATAGGCGAGGTCGACCTCGGTCAGCCAATTCGGTAGAGGTCGATTCGGATCGGCGCCGGCGAGGAACCCCTTGCCCTCCTGAACATATTGATGGGCGGTCGGATCGGAGAACCCGCGTCCGCCCAGAACGATTCGCATCGTCGCCGCGACGTCGCGTTCGAGCTCGGCCTCGGCTACGCCCGGCGGTTGAAAATACTGCCAGTAGAAATTGGTGATGCCGCTGTTCCGCAGGGTTTCGAGCGGCAGGCCGCGTCCCCGGGAGGGCGGCGGAACACTTAGGCCCGCGACCTTGGTGAAGACATCGGGACGGAACATGGCGGCGTGCCAGGCGACCGGCGCACCCCAATCGTGGCCGACAATGACGGCCTGCTTTTCGCCAAGGGCGGCCACCAGCGCGACCATGTCGCCGACATTGTGGAAGATGGTGTAGGCGGCGATGTCTTCTGGCGCGCCGGTTCGGCCGAACCCGCGCATATCGGGGGCGACGACATGGAAACCGGCTTCCGCGATGGCAGGGATCTGATGCCTCCAGGAATAGGATAGTTCGGGCCAGCCATGGCAGAGCAGCACCAGCGGACCCTGTCCCGCCTCGAC
>Ga0207689_10001028_pt1 | contig 26817 bp, 24 predicted proteins | sample KBSMisM52_FD_184312 | JGI IMG/M metagenome (GOLD analysis project Ga0207689, IMG submission 184312) | Miscanthus rhizosphere microbial communities from Kellogg Biological Station, Michigan, USA - KBS Miscanthus M5-2 (SPAdes) (version 2) | ecosystem: Host-associated > Plants > Roots >...
GTGTCGCCGACGGCATGATCGTGGCCAAGTTCCGCGGCCAAAGGAAGGGTGGTCTGGACGCAGAGGACGCGAAGCAAGCCGGCGACCACGCGGGTAAGCCCCCACTGCGCGACGGCCACGCGATCGGACACGAACGCGCTGACCAGCAGGACCGGCAGATTGAGCAAGGCCAGATCGGTGGCGCCCGCCACCGCAAACGGAACCGCCTTGCGAAACTGGCCGAGACTCCAGCGCCATGAAGGTGCCGCGTTCGCCGCGCGCAGAAACGGAAACAGCCGCGGGGCGTCGATCGTCAAAAGCCAGATCGCGGCAACCACCTGCGCGGCTGCATAAGCAAGGGTAACGGCCAACAGGCTTCCGGTCGTGACGATTGCGACCAGCTGGGCGAATTGTCCGACGAGAACGGCGGCGTTCTGTACCTTTACCACGCGTCCGTAGAGCCCTCGTGCACGGTACAGCGCGGCAACGAGATTGGACGGCACCGTCCACAGCATTCCCGCAGCCATGACGATGAAAGCCGCGTCGAAATGCGCAACCGTGACAAATCCGAATACCGCAGACGGGGCCAGCAATGCTGCCCCCATCAGCAGCGGCAAGGTCAACGCCGCGACGAGGCCGAGGTAAATCCGCAGCGTCGCGCCGTAGAACCGCGCGGTGCGGCCGTCGCAGTCGGCGCCCGATTTGAATTGAAGAAATCGGTTGATCGCGCGGAATTGCAGGCCTGCATCCGCAATGAAAGCAAGATTCCCGATGGCATAGATCGCAAGCCACGCCGCCAGGGTGTCGCCCGTCCAATAGTGCAGGAAGACCGGAATGAGAGCGACCTGCTGGGTGATACCCAAAACCATCTGGAACAGGTTTGCAGACCACCCGGCAAACAGCCGCCTTGCCCGGCCGGGCACGGGAGGACTCGACGAAACCGCAGCCTTGCCACGCGTGTCAACGGGCTCATCGATCAAGGGCGAGACCTCACAGGGGGCATCGCCGTCGAGCTATCAGCCCGGCCGAAGGATGTCGAGGGTTCACCCGGGCAGCGCCCGCCTTGATGACGGCGCGCTGCGATATCGACCGTTGATTCCCGCGGCGGAAACCGCCAATTTGGCGCACTCTCGAACCAGGGGCCGCCCCGCCCCCGTCAAGCCCGCGAAGTACAACAGTGACAACAGATTACATTCCGTTCAACAAGCCTTACTCCACCGGTAATGAAATCAACTATGCGGCTGAGGCGCAGCGCAACTACCATCTCTCCGGCGACGGCCCGTTCACCAAACGCTGCCATCAATGGATCGAAGAGCACACCGGCTGCGCCAAGGCACTGCTGACGCATTCCTGCACGTCGGCGCTGGATATGGCCGCGCTGCTGCTCGACATCAAAAGCGGCGACGAAGTCATCCTGCCTTCCTATACCTTCGTATCGACGGCGAACGCCTTCGTGCTGCGCGGCGCCGTGCCGGTGTTCGTCGATATCAGGGAGGACACGCTCAATCTGGACGAACGGTTGATCGAGGACGCCATCACGACGCGGACGCGCGCGATCGTTCCGGTGCATTATGCCGGTGTCTCCTGCGAAATGGATCCGATCATCGCGATCGCCCGGCGCCACGATCTCAGAATCGTCGAAGACGCCGCGCAGGGAATCATGGCGGGGTACAAGAACCGCGCGCTCGGCGCGATCGGGGATCTCGGCAGTTTCAGCTTTCATGAAACCAAGAACATCGCCTCGGGTGAAGGCGGCAGCCTTCTGGTGCGGGATGCCGAGTTGGCGCAGCGCGCCGAGATCATTCGCGAGAAGGGAACCGATCGCGGCAGGTTCTTCCGCGGCGAGGTCGACAAATACACCTGGCAGGATATCGGCTCTTCATTTCTCCCGAACGAGATCACCGCTGCTTTCCTGTGGGCACAACTCGAACAGGCGCAGAGCATCACCGCCGAACGGATCGCGATCTGGCGCCGCTATCACCAGATGCTCGAACCGCTCGAACGGCAAGGCCTGCTTCGCCGGCCGATCGTGCCGGCGGATTGTCAGCACAACGGGCATATGTATTACGTGCTGCTTGCCCCTCAAATCGATCGCCAGTCTGTGCTCGACGGACTGAAGCAGAACGGGATCGGCGCAGTCTTTCACTACGTCCCGCTGCATTCATCGCCGGCCGGCACGCGCTTTGGACGCGCCCATGGCGATCTGCCGCTGACGACCTCGCTATCGCAGCGCCTGGTCAGGTTGCCGATGTGGCTTGGCTTGAGCGAGACGCAGCAACAGCGTGTATGCGAGACGCTGACAGCGCTCCTGAAAAAATAAAGGGAGGCGCCGCGGACGGATCAAAGACCGTCCGATTCTCCGTTTTTGGGCGTCGAGCGCGGAACGAACGGGGCATAGGACGTGTCGAAACTGCCCGAGGCGGGTGTTGCCGCAGCCGAGGCGGGCATGGGAACGCCTGCGCCTGCAGCTAGCGCCGGGGTTTCCTGACGCTGGATACCGAGCGTTTCGATCTGGTCCGCCTTCTTGAACGTGACCTCGCGCCCTTGCACGGAACTCAGCACCCAGCCGGCATGCGTGTCGCCCTGCCGCAACCTGACGATCTTCTGATTGGTCCGGTCGAGGAAAACGGCAATCGCGTCGCTGTCCCCGACCACGGCCCCGATCAACGCCAGCGTCGGACGTTCAGGTCCAGCCACCGGTGGCGGGGGAGCCGCCACCTGATCCACCGACGGGGCCACCACTGCGCGTTGGGGCGGCCTTCTGGATGCCGAGAAAATCGGGCGTTCCTGCGTGGCCGAGAGCACCGAGAGCGGCACCGACCACAACGGATTTCCGCTCGGCGCCGGTTTGATGGAATCCCTGTTGTTCGGCCGGGCGATCGGCTTGACGCTGCCGATATCGATGACATCGGCATCACCGGCGCGGTCATTCGAAAGGATATCCGGCGTGGACGACGTCGCCGCCATCAGGTTCGGCGACACGCCAAACCAAAGCGCGCCGCCGGAAAGCAGGGCCAGAGCAAGAATGTGAGGCCATCGAATCATGCGCGCCCTGCAACCGCCGGTCGCCACACGGTGCGACCGACGCCGAGCCTAGCCTCAACGACCCGCGCCATCAACAAGAGGACCAGCCGGCACGCAGCCCAACACGGGAACCGGTGCAGCAAACCGACGGCTGGGAACCGCGGCGCCCGAGATGTTGCCGATCGGTCACGCCAGCGGAAATAGGGGATAGCCGTACGGCAGGTCCGCAGCAAAAGCGGCCCGGTGCGTTGCATTTCGGCCTAACACCGTGAGAATGTGGAGAAAATAGGCGTCGAGTTCCGATTTTCCGGGCGCATTGATTAACCCAATTACTGCCGGATTGAGACGAGATGGCCGACTTCAAAATTCCGCTCCGGAGCATCCGCCGACTGCGGCAGTCGGCGCAGCGCCATTCGCTTGCCGTCCTGCTCGCGACCACGGCGCTCGGTGTCGTTTCGGCGCACGCCATCGACGGCACCTGGACCGGTGCGACCGGCGAATGGGTCGATGGAACGAACTGGAGTTCGAACCCGGACGTGCCGAACGGCACCGCCACGTTCAGCAACACAGGTACAACCGCCGTCGCCAACGACAATGGCGATATCAACATCGGCACCATCCTGTTTACGGCCGCGCCCAACGCGCAGGCCTATACGGTCAGCATCAACAATACGGCCCTCATCGACGCGCTCGGCGTCATCAACAATTCCACCAATCTGCAGACGTTCAACGTCTCTTCAGGTGTTTCGATGGTGTTCCTGAACGCCAGCTCGGCGAGCGGCGGTTCCGGGGCGGTCACGATCAACAACGCCGGAGGCTTTCTGGTCTTTCAGAACACCAGCACCGCCGGCACCGCCACCATCGTCAACGGCGGCATCCTGCAATTCAACGATACCACCACGGCGGGCACCGCCAACATCACCAACAACTCGGTGATGGATTTCTTCAACGGCGCCTCGGCTTCGGGTTCAACGATCGCCAACGGCGTCACCGGCACCCTGACTTTCAACAACACGGCAACGGCGAACATTTCGACCATCAACAACAGTGGCGCACTGCAGTTCAACGATACGTCCTCCGCGGGCGCGTCAAACATCGCGAACGCCGCCGGCGCCACCCTCTCTTTCACCGGCGCGTCGACCGCGAGCACTTCGACCATCGTCAACGACAGCCTCGTACAGTTCACGAATTCCAGCACGGCGGGCAGCGCCAACATCACCAACGGCGGTGCTGCGACGTTGAGCTTCGGCAACACCAGCACCGCCGGCGCCGCCACGGTCCTCAACAACGGCGGCGACGTCAGTTTCAGCGACGCCAGCAAGGCCGGCACCTCGAACATCACCAACACCGGTGGCGGTCTCACCTTCAACGACACCGCCAGCGCCGAGCTGGCCACCATCCTCAATAACGGCAACGGCCTGATCAATTTCAACAACACGTCTACCGCCGGCAGCGCCCACATCACCAACAATTTCGGCGCCACGTCCTTCCTCGACACGAGCACCGCGGCCAACGCCACGATCCTTAACACCGGTCCGAGCAGCACCTTCTTCACCGGCAACAGTTCAGCCGGATCGGCCAACATCACCAATGTCGACGCCGGCACCTTCTCGGCCGCGACCTTATTCTTCGGCGCCGCGACGGCCGCCACCTCGACGATCACCAACAGTATCGGCGGCAGCACCGTCTTCGGCAATTCCAACGGCACCGATACGGCGACCGCAGGCAACGCGCAGATCACCAACAACGGCGGCGGCCAGACGCAATTCCTGGCGGCGACGACGGCGGGCAACTCCGTGATTGCCAACAACGGCGGTGGTTTTCTGCAGTTCGGCACGTCGGGCGGCGGAACCGACACCGCGACCGCCGGCAACGCCACCATCACCAACAACGGCACCACGACGTTCAACGCGTCGACCACCGGCGGCAACGCGGTCATCACGACCAACAACGGCGGCAACGTCTTCTTCTTCGACAACAGCAGCGGCGGCAACGCGCAGTTCATCACCAATACCGGTGGCAGCTTCGACATGTCGGGGCTCGCCTCAGCCGGCATGACGGCAGGTTCGATCGCCGGCGCGGGCAGCTACATTCTCGGCGCCAAGAATCTCGCGGTCGGCAGCAACAATCTGTCCACCACGGTCAACGGCGTGATCTCGGGCGTCGGCGGCTCCCTGACCAAGGTCGGCGCCGGCGCGCTGACCTTGGCCAACATCAACACCTATACCGGCGCGACGTCAGTCAATGCCGGCGCGCTGGTCGTGGACGGCTCGATCGCCGCCTCGTCACTCACGACGGTAAATGCGGGCAGCACGCTTTCCGGCAGCGGCATCGTCGGCAATACCGCGATTGCCGGCGGCATCCTGGCGCCCGGCAGCGCCGGCGGCAGCGCGTTCGGTCCGCTCACGGTGCAGGGCAACCTCTCCTTCACCGCGGCCTCGACCTACATGATCCAGGTATCGCCGGCGAATGCCGGCCGCACCAACGTCACCGGGACTGCGACGCTCGGCGGGGCCACCGTGAACGCGGTGTTCGGCCCGGGCAATTACGTTCAAACGCAATACACCATCCTCAACGCGACCGGCAGCGTCAGCGGCGCGTTCAATCCGACCGTTGCTTCCAACCTTGCGAATATCCAGTCGACGCTGAGCTATGACGCCAACAACGTCTATCTGAACATCCAGCTGGGCTACGCGCCGCCCCCCGGCGGCTTCAACGTCAACCAGCAGAATGTCGCCACCACGCTGATCAACTATTTCAACAACACCGGAGCGATCCCGGCCGCCTTTGCCGCGCTCAACGCCGCCGGCCTGACGGTGGCTTCCGGCGAGCTTGGCACCGGTGCGATCCAGTCCTCGATCAAGGCGGACGACCTGTTCCTCAATTTGCTGCTCGATCCGACCATCGCGGGCCGCACCAATGGCTTCGCGCCCGTAGGCAGCGCGTCGGCATACGCGGCCGAGGACGAAGCCACCGCCTATGCCGCCAAACGGCTGGCGACGCCGACCGAGCGCGCGGCCTACGCGATGGCGACCAAGGCGCCGTTGTGGAGCCCGCAGTTCGTCAACCGCTGGAGCGTCTGGGGCGCGGCTTACGGCGGCTCGGCCACGACGGGCGGCAACGCCGTGGTCGGCTCGCAGGACCTCTCGGCGCGCGTCTGGGGCGTGGTGGGCGGCGCGGATTACAAGGTCACCCCGAACACCCTGCTGGGCTTCGCGCTGGCCGGCGGCGGCACCAATTATTCGCTGGCCAACGCGCTGGGCCGCGGCTCGTCCGACCTGTTCCAGGCCGGCATCTTCGGCCGGCACAATTTCGGCCCGGCCTACATCTCGGCCGCGCTGGCCTATGGCTGGCATGACGTCACCACCAACCGCACGGTGACGCTGGCGGGTTTTGACCAGTTGCAGGCCCGCTTCAAGGCGGAAACGTTCTCCGGCCGCTTCGAGGGCGGCTATCGCTTCGCGACCCCGTTCGCCGGCATCACGCCCTACGCCGCAGCGCAGGTGATCAGCTTCAATCTGCCGGCCTATGCCGAGCAGGCGATCGTCGGCACGCCGCTGTTCGCGCTGAACTACGCCGGCCAGACCACCACCGCGACCCGCAGCGAACTCGGCCTGCGCACCGACAAATCCTACGCCTTGCAGGGCGCCATGCTGACGCTGCGCAGCCGCCTCGCCTGGGCCCATGACTACAACCCGGACCGCGCGGTCACGGCGCTGTTCCAGGCCCTGCCCGGCACCAGCTTCGTGGTCAACGGCGCGCGCGGCAATGCCGATGCCGCGCTGGTCAGCGCCGGCGCCGAGATGAAATGGCTGAACGGTTTTTCGCTGGCCGGGACCTTCGAGGGCGAATTCTCCGGCAACACCACGAGCTATGCCGGCAAGGGCGTCGCCAGATATAGCTGGTGATCCGATTGAATAAGCCTGGCTCCGAGAAGTCTGCGATGCGCGTCGCCATTATTCAATCCTGCTACATTCCGTGGAAAGGCTTCTTCGACCTGATCGGCCGTGCCGATCTCTATGTCGTGCTCGACGGCGCGCAATATGTGAAGCGGCACTGGCACAACCGCAACCGGATCATGACGCCGGGCGGACCGATCTGGCTGACAATTCCCGTCGCCACCAAATCGCGCTTCGAGCAACCGATCGACGAGGTCGGTTTCGCGGAGCCATGGGCCGACAAGCACTGGCGATCGATCGAACTGGCCTATCGCAAATCGCCGTTCTTCGCGGCGGAAGCCCCGGCGCTGAAAGCCGTCTATGAAGCCGCCGAACGCCTCGACCGGCTCACCGACGTCAATATGCTGTTCCTGACAGCACTGATGCAGCGGCTCGATATCCCGACCAAAATGGTGCGCGACAGCGACTATTCTCCACAGGGCGCGCGAACCGCAAGACTGCTCGATATCTGCGTGAAGACAGGCGCCACGAATTATCTCTCCGGGCCTTCGGCACGCGAATATTTCGACGAGTCCTCGTTTGCCGCAGCCGGCATCGCGGTGGAATGGATGAGCTACGGACCGTACCAGGCCTACCCGCAGCGCGGACCCGCCTTTGATCACGCGATGTCCGTAATCGATCTCTTGTTCGCGACGGGACCTGCGGCCGCATCCCATTGCCGTCCGATGACGGCCGAGCCCGCCGCGGGGATCGGCTGATGCAAAACGTCTGGCGCCCGCTCGGAAGGGTGTTCTCGCCAACCGGCGGCGAGCCGTGGTCCGTCAGCCATGCCGCCTACCCGACGGCGCTGGTGCTTGCCGACGGCAATGTCCGGATCTTCTATTCGACGCGTGATGCGTCCAACCGGTCGTCGGCCGCTTCGGTGGACGTCGCCATCGATGGTGACCGGTTCGAGGTGCTCGGCGTCCCGCGCGGTCCGCTGCTGACACCGGGCGCGCGGGGTTCGTTCGACGCCGACGGCGTAACGGTTTCCTCCGTCATCGCGCATGACGGCAAACTCTATGCCTTCTACCTCGGATGGACGGTGCTGGTGCACGTGCCCTTCACCAACTTCATCGGCGTTGCCGTCAGCGACGACGACGGACAAACCTTTCGCCGCGGCTCGAGCGTGCCGGTGGTCGGCCGCAGCCGGGAAAATCCGTTGACCGTCGGATACCCCTTTGTGCTTCGCGACGGGGCGGGCTGGCGCATGTGGTTCGGCTCTCATATTCATTGGGGGCCGCAAGGCATGGAAATGCTGCACGTGGTCAAGCAAGCGCGTTCCGCCGACCTGCTCCACTGGATTCCGTCCGATGCCGTCGTGGTTGATATCGCAGGCTCCCGCGATCCCGCGGAGTTTGCGATTTCACGGCCCGTGGTGTTGCGCGAGCCGGATAACAGCCTTTCGATGTGGTATGCGCGGCGACGCCCGCACTACGAACTCGGCTTCGCGCGCTCTACCGACGGCAAACGCTGGGAGCGGCGCGACCAGGATGTGCGCTTTGTCGGCACACCGGAAGCCTGGGAAGACGCGGAGCGAACCTATCCCTTCGTCTTCGACCACCGCGGGCGCCGCTACATGCTCTACAACGGCAATGGTTACGGCCGCGAGGGTTTTGGGATCGCCATTCGCGAGGAATGAACCATCACCTCGGAAGCTTCGCGCGGCGCATGGCAAAATACTCGGCGTCCGATCTCGGCGTCGTCACCTCATATCCGAGCAGACGGCGCAGGCCGGGATCGTCGGAGAAATCCTCGCCAAGAAACGCCGGCAGATCGATTTGCTGGCGCAGGATCGGCGAGGTGTAGACCTGGTTGACCGCCCGCCGCTCGGCCCCGGACCGGTTCGGCGCGCCGCTGTGATAGAGCATGCAATCCAGCACGATATAGCTGCCCGCGGGCGCGCAGACCTGCACCGCCGATGCTTCGACAAAGCGGTCGGACGGAAATTCCTCCTGCTTGTGGGTCGCGGGCAGCACCAGGGTCGCACCGTTCTCGGTCGTGAAGGCATCCAGGCAGAACAGCGCATTGATCGCCATCGGCCGCGAGAACACGACGTGCTGATACGGCAGGTCGCGATGCCACGCGCCCTGATTATAGGTCTTGGCCGGCGGATTGATGACCCCGTTCTGCTGCGACAGGACCTGATAGCCGCCGATCAACCGCTTGCAGATTTCCAGGATCGCCGGATTGCGCGCGAGTGCCAGCAGGTTCCTGTCGTAGGCGAACGGCGTGCGGACGGTATTGTGTTCGTCGATCCGCGCCAGCGCGTCCGCGCCGCCCGCAGCCGCGTGCGCGGCCCGGCGCGCAGAATCAAAACCTTGCGAAAACCCGCCGAGTTCTCCGGCCGAGTAACCACCGTCCACGATCGCGTAGCCGAGCGTGCGCAGGCTTTCCACCGCAGCGTCGATGTCGCTGTCGGCCGCGACACGTTCGTTGATGCCGTAAGATCTGGTCATGGCTTCATCTTGGTCAGTTCTTGATGCCGGCGGGCAATGTCATGGCGAGCCCGCCATCGCCCCGGATCCGCTCGGCGACAGCGTTCTGTGCGGAAGGATGAACCGCCACAAGGGTTGCCCAGCCGTCCAGCGTCGTCAGGCCATCATAGCGGACCGCGGGGCCAAGCGGCCATGCCTCTTGTGGATGATCCAGCAAGAATCGTTTCAACATCGCAAAGGTTCGCGGCGCATACGCGCGCAGCAACGCTGCCATTTGCCCCGCACCGAACGCCTGCGCCGGCCTGTCTGCCGCCGCCAACTGTCGTTCGAGCGCAGCGTCCAGCTCCTTCCAGGCGTTGAGGTAGGCGATCGCGTCCGACGACACGCCGGCAAAGGCAGCTTCCGGTCGGGCGGATGCCGAACGTGCGAACCTGAATAGCTGAAAGCCGGCGAGTGGCGCCGCCAGCCCGCGGTGGCCGACCAGCTGCAACCCGGACTTTGCCGCGAACGAAATCATCGCCGCCGGGCTGATGCTCCAGAAATGGTCGAAGAACAGCAGTTCGTCGTTGGCAAATTCCGTTGTCGGACAAACGACGATCGCTTGTCCGTCCGGCGCCATCAACGATGCGAGGGTCGCAAGAAATTGCGCGGGGTCCGGCGTGTGCTCGATCGTGTTGATCGATATCACGACATCGAACGGTCCATGCCCGGCCAGGTCGCGGTCGGGAAAACCGCGCATCAAAGTCAGCCGCGCGTCAGCCTGCGCGCGCGCCGCCGGTAGCGCCGGATCGATGCCGGTCAACCGATAGGATGCCGCTTCGTCGCGATCGCCCAGCGCCCGCAGCATCGCCCCGGACCCGCAACCAACATCGATCACCCGCAAGCCGGTTTTGCGCCCGACGATCGCATCGACGATCGCCGCCGCATAGGCCCTGCCACGGGCCTCTTCTCCGGTGCCGGTCAAGGCCGGCAGACCATACGCACCGGAATAGATCGCGGAGATTTCGGCAGCCGTCGGCGGATGGCGATGGCGAACCAGTCCACAGCCCCTGCACCACAGCTTGTCGAGCGGCCGCGCGATAATGCGCCCGTCACTCAGCATGGAGCGGCCGGCTGCCGGAATCGGCAGGCTTACGCCGTCATGGCGTCCGCAGCTCGGGCATATTTCGGCAGCCGGTGCCAGATCATCTGCGCCCCGGACGCTGCCGGTTGGGGTAACCGTCATTTATTTCCCTGCCACTGCCCGGACACGCCCAGCACGGCCCTGATCCGTCCCGCGCCGCCTTCATTGGCCGCCGTGGTCTGCGGAACCTGCACGTCAAGCTGATCGACGAACAGGAATGGCATGCCGACCTCGAGGTCGTATAGCAGTTTTTGCAGCGCCGGCTGTTCCATCTCGCAGCTCACGACGAGGCCGACAAAGCCGTCCTTGGCCTGCGTGCCCAGCACATCGACCTGCGACGACTGGATGGTGCCGCCGACTTCGGCAACCGCCGCCGCGACCCGCTGCAGCAGCGCGGCGCCCGCGACCGTCACCGTCGGCCCCTCCAGGAACGGCGTGCCGGGACGCTCGGCGGAAGCGGACGCGGCGCCGCGCGCCTTGCGGCCCCGCAACTGGTCGAGCAGGTCCGTGGTCTGCGCCAGCGCGCGCTGCTGATCGAGGATGCTTGCAACCGCGAGGCCGATGGTCGCGAGCAAGCCGGTGGCGACCGCGAGGTAAAGCACCACCGCGATCAATGGCGAATGCGTCAGCGCGCGCGTGAGCGCATTGCCCACAACGACCTTGCCCGCTCCGATATCGCCAAGACTCATCGCATCACCGTACTCATCGCACCACCGTGTTGTTCGGTTCCACCCGCGTCTCGATGTGGAAACGCTCGCCGGGATCGGAAGGCGCGCGCGTGGTCGGCGCGTAGAAGGTGGCGCGGGTGAAATGTTTGGATTGCTCGATCAGCGGGATCAGCGCCGGCGCATCGCGGGTGATTCCGGAGATCTGCAGCTTGTTGCCGGCCAGATGCATTTCGGTGACGTAGGTATGGTCGGGCAAGAGCTGGCTCAAAGCCTCCAGCATGATCACGCTGGAGGCCGTCTCGTGTTTGCGCCGTTCCAGCACCGCAAGCGGCGAGCGGTCGCCGCCATCGGCGCCGGCGCGGATCGCGGCGCGCCGCGCCGAAATCTGCCGCGCCAGTTCGGCTTCCTGCCCGCCGAGATGATCAGCCACGTAGGCCGCGACCGTCACCGAGGCCAGCGCCGTCACGCCGAGGACGACCAGTCCAACCAGCAGCGCGCGGCCGAGCCGCGCCGCGTCGAGATGGCCGCGCGCCTTCTGCTCGAACACCTTGACGCGGCCGGCATCGCGCTCGGCAATATCGGTGCAGATGGCGATCGCGGCCGGGTGAAATTCCGAGACTGCCTGCACATAGGTGGTCGCGATCTTGCGCGTGGTCGCCGCGATCATCGTGGTGATGCTTTCAGGCCCGCTCGCGGCAGGCCGGCTGCAGCCGAACACCGCCTCGCTGGCGCTCCACGGCGTCAGGCGGTCGATCTGCGCGCGCACGATGCCTTCGAGGAAATCCGCGGCGCGCGCCGGCAGTTCGAGCGGACGGAACAGGAAGCGGTTGGGCCGCAGCACGATCTCGACCCGGCTTCCCCTGAAGAGCTGCGCCAGATTGGGGGCCGACAGCGCGCCGTCGGCATACGCGATGCGCGACGGCATGCTGTCCGCCTTGCCGGTCGCCTCGACCGCGAAGCCGCCGTCCTCGCCTTCGACCAGCCGGACGACCCGCGGCGATACCACACGGTCCATGAGCACGATCAGAGCGGCGGCCACGCAGCCTGTCCACGCACTGAGCGTCGCACCGATGGTCTTGAACAGGTTCATCGCGAAAGGGCCTTTTGCGGTGCCGTGGAGCCGTCGGAGGCGTTGCGCCACGACAATACACGATAAGGCTCCTCGCCGCTTTCGAGAAGCAGGACCACGACCTCCGCCGCGCCGCGCCGCCCGTCGGCAAGTTCGGTCTCGACCGATATCCGGTACGCCCTGGAGCCCGACAGCGTCGCGCCCTCGCCGCCCGCCGCCGCGATCAGCGACCGCGGGTCGAGCGAGGGATCGCCGCGTTGCGACAGCACCGACTGCAGGCTCTCCGGCGTGATGTTCGGCAGCGCCGCCAGCACCTGCGGCGCGGCGTCGAGCACATTGACCTGGGCGACATTGCTGAAGACGGTCACGAACGGCAGCATCCGCTCGACGATCCCGGGCGGAATCCCACGCACCAGCCACAGTTCCTCTACGGCCGGAAACGGCGCATGCCGCGGCAGGTAGGAAGAACCTGACGTGCGGTAGAATGAATTTTCCGAATCCTCGCTGCCGCTTTCGGTCGGCGCGCGCCAGGCGAGGATGCGGTCGGCATAGACCGCGGCGCCGTCCGGATCCACGCCGAGCCCTCTCATGAGACCGGCGAGCAGGCTCTTCGGCGCCGTGTTCAGGTCGATGCGCGCCGCCTCGGAACGAAAGGTCACGAACACCCGCCCTTGGCCGACCCGGGCGTTGAAAGTTCCGCTGGTCGGCCGCGCCGCCTCGCTGCGGCCGATGAGCTGGAAAGCGGCCAATTCGACCCCCGCCTGGACCAGCGCCTCGGTCCGGACCCGATCGATGCTGCCGGCCACCACCACCGCCGTGTTGGTGACGAAAGTCAGATAGATCAGCACCAGCGCCGACAAGGCCGCCAGAATCCAGAGCACCGCGATGACGATGAAGCCGCGGTCGCCGGTTCTCGATGTCGGGACGGATGGCATCATTGCAGGCGACGGCTCGTCAGAGCTGCTCCTCTTTCTTCTCGGCGTCCGGCTTCAGCCGGGCGGTCAGGCAGGCGGTCACGCTCTTGGCCCGCGCGCATTCGGCCGGCGCGTTGACGTGGACGGTCACCGTGCCCGAGACCGCAAGCACCTGCCCGGTCGTACTGTCACGGACCGCCACGCGGATCATGCCGGGCAACTCCATCTGGTCGCGCCAGTTCGGCTGCCAGACCTGGTCGGCCCCGGCATAGGCGAAGCTCACCCGAAACGGCGCGCGGATCAGCACGACCTGGTCGGCAAAGCGGATTTGGCCGTCGGACGCCATCGGTGCGAACGGCGCGCGCTCGCGCACCAGCGCAAGGCCCTGGTCATCGGCCTTCTCGATCAGCCGGATGATTTCGAGGCCGGGGCGCGTATTCGGCCCGACCGCGGTCCGCACGAAGGTAACCGACAATTCGGCGCCTTCGAACAACGGCCGCTTGCTGTCGCTGCCCCGCGGGATCATCTCGGCCACCGACAGGTCCGCCAGCGCGCGCTCCAGGCCGATCGCCAGTTTCTCGGCGCGCTGCACCCGCGCCATGCCCCGGTTCCAGTTCGGCAGCCATTGCGCCGTCACCGTCGCCAGCGCGGCGAGGATCACCGTCATCAGCAGCGTCGCCATCAGCACTTCGATCAGCGTGAAGCCGGCTTCACTGCGCGTGGTGTGCCGCGTGATATCGGTTCGGCGGCGGTTCATTCGGCGACTTTGGGCACGAGACGCACCGTGGTGACCTGGATCGCAGACCCACCCGGGCCCTGCACCCGCATGTTGACCGCAAGCGGCACGAAACGCGCCTGCGGGCCTTCCATCGCCGCCGCATTCAACGGCGTGACATCGATGCGCCAGCGGTGGCCGGCGAGCTCACCGGACTGGCGGCCGGGTTTTAAGGCATTGCGTGCGGGCAGCGCGGCAAACACCGTCTCGGTGGCGCCCGTCAGCGCCAGACGCTGGTCGATCGATTTCGTGCCCTTCACCGTGGTGCCGATCACGGCGCCGATCGACGACAACACCGCCGCGATGATCGCCAGCGCCACCAGCGCCTCGATCAGCGTAAAGCCTTGCGCGCGCTTTCGTGCGAAATGGATGGCGGTTCGCGTGAAAAAATCGCGTCCAAACAAACCAGTAGAGCCCGGTTCTGATGTCAGAACCGAACCGGCTCGCTCGACCTCAGAGCAGCTTTTGCGAGACAATATCGACGCCTCCGGTCAGCCAGTTGACGCGAACCTCAAATCCCATTCCCGGGCGCTTGAGCGCGATGGTGCCGCCGCACGACATCCCGGTCGGAAAGAAGTCGATCGAGCGGCCGGCATTGCGGTCCGCACAGCGCGACGCCAGGATCGCATCGAACGAAACGTCGTTGGGCAGGCGGACGACACGGGAGGTCACACCGGAGCGGATCGAGCGCGAGGCCGCATCGATCTGGGTCGCGACCTGGATTTGCCGACGCAGCGCCGCGCTGCGGTCGGCCTTCAACAGCGCCGCGGTCTCCACCGCATAGCTTTCGAGCTTCGCGCGGCTGGTCCCGCGCGGGATCGCGGGCAGGATGATACCGGCGAGCATGCCGATGATGGCGAGCACGCAGAGGATTTCGATGAGCGCGAAACCCGCCTCGCCGCTGGCCTTCTCAGCGCGTGCCGCTGGCGATATCTGCCGCTGTTCCACTGCCGCCTTCCTGACCGTCGGAGCCGAGGGAAATGATGTCGTAAGGCGAGCGCTCGCCGGGCGAGCGATAGACGTAGCCGTGGCCCCAGGGATCATTGGGCACCACGCCGCCGCGCAAGTATGGGCCGTTCCAGCCCGGCGCATTGTTGCTGCGCGTCAGCGCCGCCAGCCCTTCACTGCTGTTCGGATAGCGCCCGAGATCGAGATAATAGAGATCGAGCGCGCTGGAAAAGCTCTCGATCTGGATCTTGGCGGCCTTCGCCTTGGACTCGCCGAGATAGTTGAGGACGCGCGGTCCGACCAGCGCCATGATCAGGCCGATGATGGTGATCACGACGAGGATTTCGACCAGCGTGAAACCGGCCTGCGACCTGCGCCTGCGTCTCGCCGTCTTCCGTATCAAATCTGGACGCACCAATATCTCCTGAAAAAAATCTCTAACCCACAATCTGGCTGACGGACATCAGCGCGGTCATCACAGACACGATCAGGCCGCCCACCACAATACTGATGACGATGATCGCGGCAGGCCCGGCGATCGCGACCACGCGATCGAGCGTCCGCTGCAATTTCGATTCGTAAAACTCGGCGACGCGGCCCGCCAGAACGGGCAATTGCCCGGTTTCATCGCCGAGCCGCAGCATTCGCACCGCCATCGGCGGCAGTGCGTGGGTTTCGGCCAGTGCATCCGACAGCTTTGCGCCATGGCGGACGCGGTCGGCAGCGTCGCTCCATACCGCCGATGAGCCGACCGACGACATCATGTCGACGAGAATGCGCAGCGTCGTCGTCAGATTGACCCCGCTGCCGAGCAGCAGCCCCAAATTCCGGCAGAACAGCGAGGTGCGGTAGAACTTCATCACCTCGCGAACGACCGGCAGCCTCGCTGCAGCGCTCATGAAGCCGCGGCGGACGTTTTCCTGCCGCAGCGAGAGCCAGGCGATGGCGATCAGGGCCGCCGTGATCGCCAGCACTGCGTCGGAATGGGCGCGCAGGAATGTCGAAAAATTCAGGAAGCCGAGGATGAACGGATCGACCTTGGCGCCGAAATCCTGCAGCACGCTGGCGAATTGCGGCAGCACGAAAGTGAGGAAGAACAGCAGCACGCAACCGGCCGCCCCCAGCACAAACAGCGGATAGCGGATCGCATCGCCAAGCCGCCGCTTCAGCGCCTCGGTGCGGGTGCGCTCGTCGGCCAGCACTTCCAGCACCTGGTCGAGCGAGCCGGAGGCCTCGCCGACCCGGATCAGCGCCACATACATCGGCGGGAACAATCCCTCGTGCCGCGCCAGCGCCTCGGCGAAACTCTCGCCCGCCACGACGCGCGACCTGATGTCGGCGACGACCGGGCGCAAACGTCCGAAATCGGGATCGGAGGCGAGCAACTCGAGCCCGTCATTGATCCGCGCACCGGCGCGCAGCAACAGCGCCAGATCACGCGTGAACAGCGTGATGTCCTCAGGCTTCGGCTTGTTGAAGACGCTGAAGGCGCTCCGCGTCGAGCCGCCCTCCTCCAGCGTGACGTTGTCGACCAGAACGAGGCCAAGGCGCTCGATCCGCTGTGCAACCTCACCGGGCGCGGCTGCGGCGACCGCGCCGGAGACCAGTTCGCCGTTGCTGTTGAGCGCGCGATAGCGGTAATTCGGCATCGCCTCACCGCACCGTCGTGACGCGGAATACCTCGGGCACGGTGGTCATGCCGGCGCGGCATTTGGCCACCGCATCCGCCAGCATCGTGGTCATGCCGCCCTGCATCGCCGCGGTGTCGATGGTGTGCGAATCCGTCTGCGGCCCGACCAGCTTGCGCACCTCATCGCTCATTTCGAGGATCTCGAACACGCCGTTGCGGCCGCGATAGCCGGTGCCGCCGCAGCGCTCGCAGCCGCCGGCTTCATGAATCACCTCGCCGGCCTGAAAGCCGATCACGGCGAAACGGGGATCGTTGTCGATATCGGCCGGTGTGAGCTGGTGCGGCACCTTGCAGCGGTCGCACAGCACCCGAACCAGCCGCTGTGCAACCACCGCCCGCAACGTGGACTTGAGCAGAAACCCTTCGATGCCGAGATCGATCAGCCGCGGCACGGCCGCAGCCGCGGTCTCGGTATGCAGGGTCGTCAGCACCAGATGGCCCGTCAATGCCGCATGGATGGCGATATGGGCGGTCTCGGCGTCGCGGATTTCGCCGACCATGATCACGTCAGGGTCCTGGCGGACAAAGGAACGCATTGCGGACGCAAAGGTCAGCCCGATCGACGGCTTGACCTGCGACTGGTTGATTCCGGGAATTTCGTATTCGACGGGGTCCTCGATGGTGAGGATCTTGCGCGTCGGCTCGTTGAGGATCGACAGCATGGTCGCCAGCGTCGTGGTCTTGCCGCTGCCGGTCGGTCCCGTCACCACGATCATGCCGTGCGGCAGCGCGAGCAGCCGCGTCATGATCGCCTCGTCGCGCGTGGCGAGGCCGAGCTTGCCCATCTCGAGCAGGCCGCGGTCGCGCGGCAGCAAACGGATCACGGCGCTCTCGCCGGCCTGCGTCGGCATGGTCGCGACGCGCACGTCGAGCTCGGCGCGGCTGGCGCGAACCCGCGCGGCGCCATCCTGCGGCAAACGACGCTCGGCGATGTTGAGGCCGGCCAGAATTTTGACGCGCGAGATCAGCGCCTGCGGCGGGATGCCGGTGGGCGACGGCATCGCGCGCAGCAGCCCGTCGACGCGCATGCGCACCACGAGCCCGGTGCGGAACGGCTCGATGTGGATGTCGCTGGCGCGAAGCTCGACCGCGCGCTCCAGCAGATCGTTGAGCGCCCGCACGACTGGCGCGCCGCTGGCGAGATCGCGCAGGCTTTCGATATCGTCGTCGGATTGCTGGCTCGAGCCCTTGGCACCCTGCTCCGTGGCGCCATCGTCGGCCTCGATACGCTGGTCGAGCACGGTGGTGATGTCCTCGAAGGAGGCCACCACGACCTCGACCGGTTCGCCGAACACGATTTCGGCGGCGCGAATGGCAGCCGTGTCGGAAGGATCGGCGACGGCAAGCCGATAGCTTCCGCTCGGCGCGCGCACCGGGAAGATCGTGGACTCGCGCAGGAAGCGGCGGGAAAACCCGTCGAGGCACGGCGTCGACGCCAGAAGCTGCGGCAGGCCGAGCCGCACCACACCCCAGTAGTCGGAAACCTCGTCGGCGAACTCGGCCGCCGAAAGATCAGTGGCTTCCCACAGCTCGCGAAGCGGACGCGTCAGGGTTGAATTCGTTGGCGATTCGACACGGGCGCGCGCCCGCGCGGGCAAGGAAAATTTTTCCAGAAGGTGCTGCCGGAACGTCTCTGCGGACAGGTCTCGCATCGAATTCCACCGCTAACCTTTGTTACCGGAATACAACAGCTCTCACGTGCGACTTGAGGCCTTTGCCCTTGACTTATTTAGTAGCAAAAACATAATCGTGGCGCAAATTTTGAATGTCCGGACCACGTGGGGCCGGGTGGCTTTTTCAAGTTTAACCTTAGCTTTGGCAGGCGTATTTTGTTTAAAGTGGTCCATCCGCTTTCGCGCCTGCGCTCGGGGTTGACCGGGACACTCGCGTTGACGTTGTCCGCGTTTACACTGACGGCCTGCATCGTCACCGCCGACCAGTCGGTCGAAGGTAATCCAAAGGACCCCCGCGCCCAGGACATCGCCGACAAGATCAAGTCGATCGATCTGCTGCCGCGCCAGACGGCGGAGACCGGCGCCGGCGGCATCAAGCAACAGGGCGCCTCGCGTCCGGCGATCTATCTCAGCGACGGCACGACGCCGTCAGGCTCCGCACTGCTCGAGCGCGAGGCCGCAGCCGGCGGCGGCTACGACCTCAACTTCGAAAACACGCCGGTTGCCGCCGTCGCAAAGGTCATACTGGGTGACGTACTGAACGTCGGCTACTCCATCGATCCCCGCGTCCAGGGGACGGTGACGCTGGCCTCGGTCCGGCCGGTCGCCAAGGCCGACGCGCTGTACGTCCTGGAAAACGCGCTGCGGATGTCCGGCGTGGCGCTGGTGCGCGATCGCAGCGGATATCGCCTGATTCCAGCAGCCGAAGCCGGGCCCGGCGGCATCGACCGCAACGGCTCTGCGGAAGCCGGACAGGGCATCAGCGTGGTGCCGCTGCGCTACGTCTCGGCGCAGACGGTTTTCAAGCTGTTGGACGCGTTCGGCGTCAAGGCCTCGACCACCCGCCCGGACAACGGACGCAACACCCTGATCATCACTGGCAGCGGCTCGGACCGCGCCGCCGCAATCGACACCATCCTGAGCTTCGACGCCGACTGGATGAAGGGACAATCCGTCGGCATCTTCCCGGTGCGCAATTCCTCGCCGGAACCGCTGATTACCGAGCTCGAAAAGATCATGGATTCCGGCGACGGCGGCCTCAGCCAGAACGTGGTCAAGTTCCAGTCGATCGGCCGGCTCAATTCCATCCTCGTGGTCAGCCAGAAGCCGGAATACCTCAAGCGCGCCGGCACCTGGATCGCGCGGCTCGACAAATCAGACACCGAAGGCGTCAACCTGAAGGCCTATCCGCTGCGCTACGGGAACTCGAAGCTGATCGTAGCTTTGCTCAACGACATGCTGCTTGGGCATGGCGCCAGCAGTTCGCTCGATAGCGCCTCGAGCCAGATCTCGCCCGGCGCCGGCGTTTCGGTATCCTCGTCAGGCGGCGCGGTGGCCGCACTCAGCGGATTGCCGACGGCTGCGGCCGGTGCCGCCACACCGGTCACCGGCACGGGTACGCTCGCTGCCCGGCCCGCGCCGAACGCGGGCCAGGACAGTTTGCCCAGCGGCGCTGCGGTTGCCGGCACCAAATCGGCGGCCGGCGGCGGCCTCCTGCCGAACGTCCGCATCACCGCCGACGTCACCAACAACTCGGTGCTGGTCTATGCGAACGCGGAATCGCAGCGCATCGTCGAACAGACCATCCGCCAGATCGACCGGCCGCAGCGCCAGATCGCGATCGAGGCGACGATCGCCGAAGTGACGCTGAACGATCAGTTGAACTACGGCGTGCAGTTTTTCCTGGCGAGCAAGAAGGGCTCGATGTCGCAGACGATACCGGGCGTCCAGGGCACCGGCACCAACTCGGTCGAACCGCCCATCAATGCCGTCAACGCCGCCGCCGGCGCGCTGCTCGGCCGCGCGCTGCCCGGCTTCAATCTGTTGATCGGCGCCGAAAACTCACCGCGCGTCATTCTCGACGCGCTGCATGGCGTCACCAACGTCAAGGTCCTGTCCAACCCCTCGCTGGTCGTGCTCGACAACCAGGCGGCGACCTTGCAGGTCGGCGACCAGGTGCCGTTCTCGACCGGCACCGCAACCGTGCTGACCGCCAACAACACCGTGGTCAATACCATCGACTACAAGAACACCGGCATCATCCTGCGCGTGCTGCCGCGCGCCAACTCCAACGGCAACGTGGTGCTCGATATCGAACAGGAGATTTCGAGCGTCGCGGCCGGCAGCGCGGGATCGCTGACGCCGACGATTTCGCAGCGTCGGGTCAAGAGCTCGATCGCGGTGGCGAGCGGCCAGACCGTGCTGCTGGCCGGCCTGATCAGCGAGACCGAAAACAGACAGCGGCAGGGCATTCCGATCCTGGATTCGATTCCCGGCGTCGGCGATGCGTTCTCGCATCAGACCAATACGCGTTCGCGCACCGAATTGATCCTGTTCATCCGCCCGACCCTGGTCAGGGATGCCGTCGATGCCAGCGTCATCGCCGAGGAAATGCGCAGCAAGATGAACAGCCGCCTGGTCGGCACCAGCAACCCCGTCGTGGTGGTCGACCCGCCGAGAGCAGCGCGCTAGGGCAAGACGAGATCAGGTTGGGCCGCGACGACGGGCCATCTCGTGCCCCGGACGCAAGCGGCCAAAGTGCTGCGGGCCGGGGTCCATTCTACTTTGCATGGGGTTGTTTTCGCGATTTTGTGTCCAGGCCCCGCGATGTGCCGCCGAAGAGTATCTGCACGGCGTCCGGGTGCTTCACACTAACGGCGAATCGATTCGACTCCGATCCATCCCGCACTAGCGTTCGGGCGTCGGAGCCCATTCGAGCGCCCGCAGGCGGGCAAGGGCTATCTCGCCGCGCGTCATCTTGGTGGTGACGGCGTCGCGGATGCGGGCGCGCGCTTCCCGCGCCCGGCGGGGTGCGCCGGCGGTGGCGAGATTGAGCCACTTGCTGGCCTCGACGACGTCGCGCGGCACGCCCTGCCCGCGGTCGTAAAGCAGGCCGAGCGAATATTGCGCCAGACTGTCGCCCTGCTCCGCCGCGCGGCGATACCACATCGCGGCTTCCGTATAATTCTGCGGAACGCCGCGCCCGGTCTCGAACATCAGGCCGAGATAGGCCTGCGCCGAGGGATTGCCCCGCTCGGCCAGCGGAATGAAATCCCGCGACGCCTGCACGTAGTCCTGACGATTGAACGCCGATACGCCGTGGCGGAAGGATTGGGCGTGGACGGGAGTTGCGGTCGATAGCTGCAGCATCACGGCCGACAGCGCGACAGCCAGCAGGCGAAGCGTCAATCCGGACGGGATCGCGGAGCTGCGCAGCCGCCTCATCCGATCGCAAACAGTGCTGTTGGCCCGGTCTTCGCTCATCGCCAGTTCGGTACTCACCGCCAGATCCTGCGACACCGGCACCCTCGTTACACCGGCAGGGCGGGAAAATCTACACCGCGCGGCTGCAAAGCCATGGATGCCGTGGCACCGCGACGATTGCGCCGCCACCGGTTCGCGTCGCCCCCCAGGGCTACAGGCAAGCCCAACTGCCTGTTCGTCAAAAAAAGCTGCCCCTCCGCCAAGGAGGGGCAGCCTCTCAAAGCCACTCAGTCGACTTACTGCGTTCCGAGCGCGTTGCTCGCGCCGCCGGCCGCGGTCGGCGCGGTCCCGGCACCGCCATTCCCCGCGATCCGGTTGAAGCCGAACGAGGTGGTGGCTCCGTTGATCGCGTTGCCGGTGTTGAACATGATGTCGTTGTTGGAGAGGCGAACCGTGCCGGTGTTAGCCTGCACGCCGACGTTGTTGGAGGAGATCGCGCTGCCTTCCACCGTAATCTGGCCGCCGTCGGCCTGCACGCCGTTGGTCGAGTTGCCGGAGATCGCCGACCGCTTGATCATGATATTCATGTTGGCGGCGGTTGCGATACCGATGGCATTACCTTCAATTCGCATGCCGTCGATGGTCACGTTGAGCGTACCGCCCGACGACCCGAGCCCAATACCGGCGATGCCGTTGTTCTTGACGGTCGAATGGGTGACGAAGAGCTGGCCTGCATTGGTGCGGACGTCGGCGATGCCCTGTTGCGTCTGATTATCGATCTCGACGTCCTCGATGTGAACCTGCAGCGCCGAGAGGATGCTGACGCCGCGGATACCGCTCCTGGTGCCGTTGCCCGAGCCGTTGATGCTCAGCCCGCGGAGCCGGACGATTCGCAGCGGGTCGGTGCCGCCGGCATTGGTCGCGTTGATGATGACGCCGTTCGTTCCGGAATTCAGGATCGAGCCGAAGGTGCCGGTGCAATCGATGGTGATCGACTTGGTGATCGTCACCGCGCCGTAGCCGGCGGGATCGAGGCAGTTGATTTCACCGTTGGTGGCGGTCTTCGAGATGGCGCCGGCGAAGGTCTTGCAGGGCGCCGTACGGCTGCAGGGATTGACGTCGTCGCCGACGCCGGAAACCCAGGTTCGCGTCGCCTGGGCGCTCGCGGGCGCCGCGGCCAAAAGTGACAATAAAAACCCGCCGGCAATACCGAATAAAGCAATACGACGCATGTTCTACCTCCTTGTGTTAGGCTGGATTCTTCCAGCGTAAGCCCATGATAATTTGGTAGGATTGCACTCCGGGCCCGGCGACTACCGGGGCCTTTCTTGGTCAAATCGATGCCTTGAAAATTCTGGTTTACAATATGTGGTGGCGACCCACGCGTGGAGCACGGTGGCCCCAACAAGCAAATATCCGTGGATGATCAAGTTGGCATCGCAGGGTTACGTTCAAGGCGAGGATGAATTTCAGAGGGTATCCGCCCCTCCTTTGGTCTTGGCCGCCCGAAGCCGGTTCAATCGAAAAACGAGTTTCTGGAAAATAAATCCAGCGGTAGTTGCGGCCTTCGCGTCGATCTGTTCGACGGTCCGGCAAAAGGGTAGCATGACTGCTCCTTTTTGAGCCGACACCGGAAGAGCGAATCAGATGAAAACCCGACGAATCGTGATTTTTGGCTCCGGTCAAATCGCCGAACTCGCCGACTTCTACTTCACCAACGACTCCGGCTACGAAGTCGCGGCCTTCACGGTCGATCAGGCCTTTTTGTCGCAGGGTGAATTTCGCGGACGTCCGGTGGTCGCCTTCGAGCGAGTCGCGGAAGAATTTCCTCCCCAGGATTTCGACTTCTTTGTCGCGATCGGCTACACCAAGCTCAACCAGCTTCGCCCGGAAAAGGTCGCTGCCGCCCGCGCCAAGGGTTACCGGCTGGTGTCCTATCTGAGCAGCCGCGCGACGGTCTTTGCCGGCTTCGAGCTGCAAGAGAACTGCTTCATCCTCGAAGACAACACCATCCAGCCGTTCGCAAAAGTCGGAAGCAACGTCACGCTCTGGAGCGGCAACCACATCGGCCACCATTCGACCGTCGAGGATGACGTATTCATTTCGTCACACGTCGTCGTTTCCGGAGGGGTCAGGATCGGCCAGGGCAGTTTTGTCGGCGTCAACGCCACGTTCCGGGATCATGTCTCGATCGGCAAGAACTGCGTGATCGGCGTCGGCGCCCTGGTACTCGAGGACCAGCCCGACTACGCCGTGGTTGCGCCGCGCGGCACCGAACGGTCCAAGGTGCCGAGCAACCGGCTGCGGAGCCTGTAGCGACGAACGGTCCCGTGCGAAAGCAACGGGACCTCAGGCGGGCGTGGAATAGAGATTTACGAACGCCGCGAGCCGTCCGTCGGGCCTGTTGAAATCAATGACCTGATCGAGGTCAACGTCTTCGACGCCGTGATGGGTGCGGCCATCGAACAGCACGAGGGAGCCGAAGCCGCCCTTCTCTTCAAGGTCCACCTTGTCCTTGTTGCCGTCGAACACCACGCCACCACCGGAAAAGAAGTCGACGTTCTTGCGGCTGAGCAGCACGCACACCTGATAGAACGGCTTTCCGATCTGGGTGTCGATGACCTGCGGGAAGTGCGTGTCCTGATGGGTGGCCATGAATCCGCCGCCGCGCGGATAGTGATGGACCCGGCAGGCATTCCAGAACCGGTCCTGCTCCGGGTTCGAGCCGAAGTCGGGCGCGACGCCCATCAGCCGGTTTCTGACTTTGACCATGAAGCCGAACAATGCCCCAAGCGCGGGGTAATTCTTGTCATTGGCATCGAAGTAGATCGACTGCAGGTTTTGGGCGTACTGGTAGCCGAGACCGTTGCTCCCGCCGATCGCGAGTTTTCGCCAGGGTTCTCTCGCCAGTACGCTGTAGTGGAACTTCTCGCGCGTCGCATGAAGCTTGGACGCCTGGAGACAGCGATCATATTCGGCCCTCGCCTTCAGGCTGAGTTGCTCGAGCTCCGGATCGTGAACGATCAAGTATCCGTTCGAATTGAGCGCGTTGTCGATCTTGACCGGATCGATTGCAGTCATTTCCATGTCGAACACCCTCGATACGTCGGCAGCCATTGCCGGCCAGGAACAGCCTCAACGAGGCTGCGTATTTCGTCATGCGCGCGCTGTCAATTGAGGGCGGTTCCGCAAGTTTACGGAATCGAGCGATTCCAGCCTATTCAGCGGGTTTTTGGCGCACCACAACGGTGAATTCGTAAAGTCCGTAGTCCTGCAGCACGGCGACCGAGCGCCCGTAGCGCGCCAGGCAATGGGACAGCATCCCGGCAGCATCGGCATAATAAAGGTTCGGACGCCGCCGCTCCGGGTCGCTCGACAGGCTCAAGAGATTGAAGGCAAAGCCGCGACGTCCCGCGCGCGCCAGCGCGTCAATGGTCTGGTGGATGTAAGGGGCCCAGGATTCGCCCGGGACATCGCCCTTGACGTTGAAGATGCCGCTCGCAACCGCATAGTCGGCGACATCCGTCGGGTGCGCGCCGATCCGCCACTGCCGGTCAACGCCCTCGCCGTGCAGCGCGCGCGCCGTCTCGATCATGCTGGGCGCGACGTCGTAGCCGATGAACGTTCCGCGATGGCCTCGCTCGCGCAGGAACCGCAGGAAGTCGCCGTAACCGCATCCCAGATCGAGCACGGAAGCATCCGGCGCCCCCTCCAGGAGGCGAAGAAACTGCTGGTGGCGAAGCTCGTGCGAAGCCTGCCCGTTCCAGTCGACGCCCTGCGGGGTTGAGCCGTGAAGCTCGAGCTTGGAGGCGTAATAGGCCGCGACCTGCGACAGGATCGTGGGCTCGGTGACATTGTTCATCGGGGAGCTCCCGCATCCTGCCGCGTCGCATGCCCCTGCACCCGCCGCACATTCGAAGACGCCGCCACCGCATTATCCGCGCGATGCACGCGCCGCACGATCGTGTATGGCCGCCGCTTGGTCTCGGCCATGATATTGGCCATGTAGATGCCGAGGATGCCGAGAATGAGCGTGGTCAGGCCGCCGAGGAACCAGATCGAGACGATCATCGACGTGAAGCCGTCGACCCCCACGCCATAGAAGAAGTACCGGCAGAGGAAATACAGGATGACGGCAGCCGAGACGCCGGAGATCAGGATGCCGGTATAAAACACGAGGTAGAGCAGCTTGGTCGAGGTCGTGGTGATGTGCCTGATCGCAAGCTCCATCCGGTGCCTGACCGAGTAATCGCTCGGCGACAGCGACAGCTTGTTCAGGAAGATCGCCTGCTGACGGAAGCCGGTCAGTTGCCACAGATGCGCGATGGCGAACTCGCGATCGCGATGACGAACCAGCGCCCGTACATAGTCGCGCGTCATCAGCCGCGCCGTGAACACGTTGCGGGGCAAGGGGTAATCGCTCAGGAGATCGGCGAGCGTAAAGAACAGCGCGCCGGGAATCCTGCTGAAAAAGCCGCCACGCCGCGTTTCCCGCATGCCGTAGACGACGTCGCAGTCGCCCTGTTCGAAGCGCCGATAAAACTCCGCCAGATCTGCCGGCTGCTCTTCCAGATCGCTATCGATCAGGAACACCAGATCGCCGGTCGCATGCGCGAGGCCCGTCATCAGCGCCTTGTGGTGACCGAAATTGCGGGCAAGGTCCACCACCACGACGCGCGGATCGGCCCGATGCAGTTCGAGCGCCAGATCGAGGCTGTGATCGGGAGAGCCGTCGTTGACCATCACCAGTTCGATATCGCTGGTGATGCGCTCCGCCGCGGCGATAACCCCTCGATAGAATTCATCGATCGTCGCTGCCGACCGGTAAAGGGTCGTCACGATAGACAGTTTCACGTGGCATCCCTCGTCAAATCTTGCCCGGTCCTGAACCGGATCGAAGCGTGCGGATAAGCGAATTGATTCCATCCCCGGCCAAGGGTCAGGCACAGCTATGCGATTTGGGCAAGCCTTTGGAGTAGCTGCGAGTTTAGGCGAACCGCAGGCGCTGAATCAAGCGCCGAATGTGCTTGTCGCCATGCTCATCAGGCGCATGACAAGTCGCCCGCTTTCAGCGATGGTGCCGTCCGCAACCCGACTTCCATGGCGGAGTTTTTGAATGCCTTTCCCGCGCGCTTCGCAGGCCCTCTCCCGCTTCACCGTGCTCGATCTCACCCGCGTTCGCTCCGGACCCACCTGTGTGCGGCAGCTGGCGGATTGGGGCGCCAACGTCATCAAGATCGATGCGCTGCTGGAAGATGCCGGCGGCGAGCAGCCCGGCGGCCCGCGCCAGGGCTCGGATTTCCAGAATTTGCACCGCAACAAGCGGGCCATGACGCTGAACCTGAAGGACCCCAAGGGCCTCGAAGTATTCAAG
>Ga0207689_10001030_pt1 | contig 26769 bp, 25 predicted proteins | sample KBSMisM52_FD_184312 | JGI IMG/M metagenome (GOLD analysis project Ga0207689, IMG submission 184312) | Miscanthus rhizosphere microbial communities from Kellogg Biological Station, Michigan, USA - KBS Miscanthus M5-2 (SPAdes) (version 2) | ecosystem: Host-associated > Plants > Roots >...
CGGCAAGCGATCCCGCGATCAGCCCGCCCACCGGAGCCATGCCCAGGAAGGCCATTGCGTAGAAACCGATGATGCGTCCGCGTTTGTCGTCATCTACCAATGTCTGCAGCATCATGTTGACTGACGCCGCCGTGACGATGATGCCGAAGCCGAGAACGGCCATGAATGCAAGCGCCAGCCAGTAAGTTTGCGAAAGTCCCACCAGCACCAGTGCACTGCCCGCCGCTGCCGATGTAAAAGGCACGAGCCTCCCCAGTCCAAATACGTTCGGCCGCGTAGCAAGAAACGCGGTGCCGATAACTGCGCCCAATCCGGCGCTGCCCACCAGAAAACCCAGGGTGTGCGCGTCGCCGCCGAAAACATCGCGCGCGAACATCGGCATCAGCACCGTGTAAGGCGAAGCCGTCAGGCTGATCAATGCAACGAGCGCCAGGAACAGTCGAATCGGCCGAGTGTGCCAGGCATAGCGTGCCCCGGCGCGCAGGTCCTGCAGGAGGGAGCCCCGTATGGCCGGAGCATTTCTTGGCGCCAGGCGCATCATGGAGACCGACGCGATGATCGCCGTGAAGCTCAGCGCGTTCATCAGGAAACACCATCCTTCGCTGATAAACACCAGCAACATGCCCGCGATGGAGGGACCAATCAAACGTCCGCTGTTCATCAGTACTGAATTCAGAGCAATGGCGTTCGGCAGGTCGTCGCGGGAGGTCACCATTTGGCTGACCAGCGACTGCCGCGCCGGCGTCTCGAAGGCCATGATCACGCCGTAGAGAAATCCCAGCAGCAGGATCTGCCAGACGCGGATGTCACCCGCGAGCGTCAGTACTCCGAGTGTCGATGCCTGCACTGCGGCCAAGACGTACGCAGCGATCATCACCTTGCGCCGATCCTGGCGATCGCTCAGCAGGCCGGCGAATGGCAAGAAAATCAGCATGGGAATCTGCGAACAGAACGTCACCAGCCCCAGCAGAAATCCGGACCCGGTGGTGCGATAGACCAGCCAGGAAAGAGCGATTTGCTGTATCCAGGTGCCGATCAGGGAAATCGCCTGACCGGCATAAAACAACCGGAAATTGCGATGCCTGAATGCCCGCAGAGCGGGCAGGCCGGTCAAGCGCCGCGACACGCGGGTCAGGCCGCCTTTCGTTTCAGCTTGGCGAGTTGCTCGTGCAGTTTCTCGACCATGGCCTCGAAAGACGCCAGCCGGTCCTGCTCCTGGGCGACTACGGCAGCAGGTGCGCGCTGCACGAATCCCGCGTTGGAAAGTTTGCTTCTCGCCTTGGCGATTTCACTTTCCAGCCTGGAAACCTCCTTCTCGACGCGGACGATCTCGGCGGCCACGTCGATCTTGATTTCCAGCATTAGCCGTGTCTCGCCTGCCAAAGCGGTCGGAGCGTCGGTGTCAGGAAGGGCATCGACAACCGTCGTTTGGGCCAGCCTTGCCAGCGCCTGCATATAGGGGAAGTAGGCAGCCAGGGTCGATGCGTTGCCGGTTGCCAGCAGCGGGACGCGCTGTGCCGGGGAAATCCCCATTTCACCCCGCAGCGTCCTGCACGCTTCCACCAGCACCTTGAGTTGCGCGACCCAGGCTTCCGACTGTTCATCGATTTTCGCGGGTTGTGACTTCGGGTAGGGCTGCAACATGATCGAAACGTCCCCGCCGGGATGGCGTCCGGCCAGCGGCGCGACCTTCTGCCACAGTTCCTCGGTGATAAAAGGAATGATCGGGTGTGCGAGGCGCAGCGTCACTTCAAGTACGCGTAGCAGCGTGCGCCGGGTCGCGCGTTGTTGTGCTTCAGTGCCGGACTGCATCTGTACTTTGGCGATTTCCACATACCAATCGCAGTACTCATCCCAGACGAACTTGTAGATCGCACTGGCGGCATTGTCGAAGCGGTAGCCGGCAAATCCCTTTTCCACCTCCGCCTCGGTTCTCTGCAGCAGGCTGACAATCCAGCGATCAGTCTGCGAAAAATCCAGGTAACCGCCCGGACCACATTGCTCGGCCGTGTGTTCTTCCAGCCCGCAATCCTTGCCTTCGCAGTTCATCAGTACGAACCGGCTGGCGTTCCACAGTTTGTTGCAGAAATTGCGGTAGCCCTCGCAACGGTTCAGATCGAAGTTCAGGGTTCGCGCAAACGTCGCCAGCGAGGCGAAAGTGAAGCGCATGGCGTCGGCACCGTAACCCGGAATGCCTTGCGGATAGTTCTTGCGAATGGCCTTTTCGATCTTCTGTTTGTGTTCGGCCCGCAGTAGCCCGACCGTGGACTTCGCAACCAGGTCTTCGAGCGCGATACCGTCGATCAGGTCCAGCGGATCGATGGTATTGCCCTTCGATTTCGACATCTTCTGTCCCTCGGCGTCGCGCACGATGGCATTGATGTACACGTCACGGAAAGGCACTTTGCCGGTGAACTGCAGCGTCATCATGATCATGCGCGCGACCCAGAAGAAAATGATGTCGAACCCCGTGACCAGGACCGATGAAGGCAGGAACAAATCCAGGTCGCGGGTTTTTTCCGGCCAGCCGAGCGATGTGAACGGCACCAGCGCGGACGAGAACCAGGTGTCGAGCACGTCTTCATCGCGTCTGAGCGAGCCGGTGTAGCCCCTGCCGGCTGCGAGTTTCTTCGCTTCTTCCTCATTGCGGCCGACATGGATTGAGCCGTCTTCGCCGTACCATGCGGGAATCTGATGGCCCCACCAGAGCTGGCGGGAGATGCACCAGTCCTGAATGTTTTCCAGCCAGTGGTTGTAGGTAGTGGTCCAGTGCTCCGGATAGAACTTGATATCGCCCGTGGCCACCGCATTCAAGCCACGCTGCGCGAGCCCCTCCATTTTCACGAACCACTGATCGGTCAGCATCGGCTCGACGATCACGCCGGTACGCCCAGAGCGCGGCACCTTCAGTTTGTGCGGCTTTTCCGAAACGACCAGGTCTAGCGCGCGCAAATCCGCGAGGACGCGCTTGCGCGCTTCGAATCTATCAAGCCCGCGGTACGAGGCTGGCGCCTGGTCATTGATCCTGGCATCCAGGGTCATGATGTTGATCAGGGGAAGCCCGTGCCGTGCGCCGACCGCGTAGTCATTGAAATCATGCGCCGGCGTGATCTTTACGCAACCGGTGCCGAATTCCGGATCGACGTAGTCGTCGGCTACGATCGGTATGGTTCGCCCGCTGAGCGGTAATTGCAGTTGTTTTCCCACCAGCTTTCGATAGCGCTCATCCGCCGGATGAACTGCGACGGCGACATCGCCCAGCATGGTTTCCGGCCGCGTGGTTGCCACCACCAAACTGCCGTTGCCTTGCGCGAACGGATACCGGATTTCCCAGATGCGGCCGTCTTCCTCTTCGCTGTCGACTTCCAGATCGGAGACTGCAGTGCCCAGGACGGGGTCCCAATTCACCAGCCGCTTGCCGCGATAGATCAGCCCTTCCTCGTGCATACGCACGAATACTTCGATGACCGCGCGCGACATCTTCGCGTCCATCGTGAAGTAGCCGCCCTTCTGCCCCTCTGTGTCGGCGTAGGTCCAGTTGCCCGAAGCACCGAGCCGGCGCATTTGGCGGGTAATCGTGGAACCCGATTGCTGTTTCCATTCCCAGACGCGTTCCACGAATTTTTCCCGCCCGAGATCGTGCCGGGTCTTGCCTTCCAGCTCCAGCTGACGCTCGACCACGATTTGAGTCGCGATGCCGGCGTGGTCCGTTCCGATGACCCAGTTGGTGGCGAAGCCCCGCATGCGGTGATAACGGATCAACGCGTCCATGAGCGTCTGCTGGAACGCATGGCCCATGTGCAAGGTGCCGGTGACATTGGGAGGTGGCAGCTGAATGCAGTAAGGTGCCTTCCCCTCGGTCTTTCCGACCTCGAAATAGCCGCGCGATTCCCAGACCGGATACCAGCGACGCTCGATTTCGGTCGGCTCAAAGCTCTTTGCAAGTTCCATTTTTAGGCGGCAAAAACGAGGCGGGAAATTATAGACGACTGTCGTTGCGGAACACCGCTGGATCGGATGTCTTATCGGTGATCGCGGCACGTACCGCGGCCGGCAGCGCGCGTTTGAGCTCGGCGACCAGCCGCTCAAGCATGCGCGCCTGCGCCGCGTCGTTGCCCATCTGTGCCAACAGTCTGGCCTGCTCGGCTTCGAGCGCGACGGCCATTCGCCGCAATATCAACGTGCTGCTGATGACGTTAGAGCGCGACAACCCGGACGGGACAACGGCGGATTGGCCGGGGCCGGCCACTATATCGGTGAGGATCGGAATTCCATCGTCGGTGGGGACGTCTTCCAGTTGGGATGGCTTCGTCAACACCGGGATTTCGCTGGGTGCGGACGATTTTGGCCGGTGTCGATTTAGCAACTGATCGATCTTGCCGACTACGTCATCCTGTTGATCTTCTTCGAAGACAGGATCGGTCTCGCCAGGGCGTTCCTCGGCCATTAGGTCGCCGCCGCTCCAAGTTGATGCGTGCGGATCTCATAACCTCGGTCGCGGTAAAAACGAAAGCGCGCACGCGCGTCCTCGCGATCGTCCGCATCCGTGCCCACGATTTCGACCAGTCGCTGAAAACGGCTGAACATCGACGGCGTCACAGCGCACAAGTTGATCAGGACCTGGTCGTGCACCAGCGGTTCGGCGACATGATCGACGATAACTGGCGTAACCGGTGCGAGCCGGTCACGGCTGCGGCAATGCGGTACGAATCCCGTGGACGGCGCGCTCCAGATCAGTTTGCTGAGTTGCTCAGTTGTAGCGGCATCCGGCGTGAGCAGTAACACCCGCATGCCGCGCGCGCGTGCCTTGCTCGTCAGCGTGCAAGCCGTCTGCAGCTTGTCTTCGGCGTTGGTATAAAACAGGACTTCTGTCACCAGCCGGCGCGCGTCATCAGAAATTGCGTGAGCAGAGGGACGGGACGCCCCGTGGAACCCTTGTCACGGCCGGATTTCCACGCGGTTCCGGCGATGTCCAGATGGGCCCACTTGAACTTCCTGGCGTAGCGCGCAAGAAAGCACGCGGCGGTAATGCTGCCCCCGGGGCGGCCGCCGATGTTGGCCATGTCGGCGAAATTGCTTTTGAGTTGGTCCTGATAGTCTTCCCATACGGGCATATGCCACACCCGGTCCCAAGCCGTCTGTCCGGCAACCGTTATTTCCTCCGCCAGCCTGTCATCGTTCGCAAACAGACCCGACGCCACGTGTCCCAGCGCGATGACGCATGCCCCGGTCAGGGTGGCAATGTCGATTATTGCGGCCGGTTCAAAACGCGCCGCATAGGTCAGCGCATCGCACAGGATCAACCGCCCTTCCGCATCGGTATTCAATATTTCGATCGTCTGGCCCGACATGCTTGTCACGATGTCGCCGGGACGTGTCGCTTTGCCCCCTGGCATGTTTTCCGTCGCGGGTATTACGCCGACCACATTCAGGGGTAGTTTCATTGCGGCGACCGCGCTCATGGTGCCCAGGACGCTTCCCGCCCCCGACATGTCGTATTTCATTTCGTCCATCTCGGCGCTGGGTTTCAGCGAAATGCCACCCGTGTCGAAGGTAACACCCTTGCCGACAAGGACCACGGGCTTTTGCTTTTTCGGGCCGCCGTAGTATTCGAGGGTGATCAGCTTTGGCGGCTGGTGGCTGCCGTCGGAGACGGAAAGCAGGGATCCCATGCCCAGCTTTTCCATGTCCTTGCGTTCGAGCACGGTGACCTTCAGCTTATGCAGTTTGCCCAATGCGCGCGCCTGCTCGGCCAGATAACCGGGCGTGCAGATATTCGGGGGGAGATTCCCCAGATCGCGCGCAAAATTGATCCCCTCGCCGATTGCAATCCCGCGTTCGAGCGCGGAGCCGGCCCCCCTGGATTCCCGCAGGGAGCCGAGGATGATCCGCTTCAACGTCTTGCGCTGGCTGCGCGACTTGCTCTTCAGGCTGTCGAATCGGTAGACGCTTTCAAGGGATGCCATTGCGGCCTGCATCGTCATCCATTTTGCGTCCCGGTCCTTGACCGCCAGATCGGATACATAGAGGGCTGCCTCTCCGAGACCGGCATCCTGTATGGCGCGCAAGGCGCCCCGAACGCCCTCGCGAAATTCCTTCGCGGCCGTTTCACCCTCGGGGCCGAATCCGACGAGAAGCACGCGCTTGCTCGCCACGCCCCCCAGATCGTACAACATCAAGGTCGAACCCGGCTTCGCGTCGAAATCGCCAGCCTTGAGAATTGCGGAGATCCTGCCCTTGCTGGCGCGATCGAGCGCTTGCCCGGCGGCCGAAAGCTTCGCCGAAGCGAATACCGGCACCGCGACGCATTCGTCCTTCAATTTCTCCGGTGCTGCGGCTTTTATGCTAAATTCCACTGCGTGCTCCTCATCAATGCTGTTTTTCATTCAATTACTTAGGATTATCCCTTCCACGTCGAGCAAAAGTCAAAGTAGCAAATGATTTTTCAACGCTCCCTGCTCAGGGAGTTCACCGCAACAGGATCCGCCGCCTTCTTCGTTCTGCTGGCGATTACGATCACAACGCAACTCATCCGTTTCCTCGGCTATGCCGCGCGCGGCAATATCTCGTCCGACGCAGTCCTGACATTCCTCGGTTTCGCCAGTCTCAGGTACCTGCCCCACCTGTTGTCCATCACGCTGTTCATCTCGATCCTGATGACGCTGACGCGCAGCTACCGCGATTCGGAAATGGTGGTGTGGTTCACCTCGGGGCAGGGGCTCAATGCCTGGATTCGCCCGGTGTTGATTTATGCCGCGCCGGTGGCCGTCATCATCGCGACGTTGAGTTTTCTGCTGGCGCCGTGGGCAATCGGCAAGACCGAGGAGTACAGGCATCAGCTCGAAAGCCAGGACGACATTGCCGCGATATCGCCAGGTGTGTTCAAGGAAGCGCGTAATGGCGAACGCGTTTTTTTTGTCGAGAAGCTGGCTGCGAATCTGTCCACAGTCGCCAATATCTTTGTCCATTCCCAAGAAAAAGGTGAAGTGGGGACGACAGTGGCCAAGCGCGGTTATCAGGAGACTGCTCCCAATGGTGATCGTTTCCTGGTCATGCTCAACGGCCGGCGCTATATCGGCAACGCCGGGTCCGCCGAGTTTCGCATTGTCGAGTTCGAAAAATACGCTGTGCGAATCGACACCGGCGAAGTCAAGACCGCAGTGCCCTCGGTCAAAGCCCTGCCGATGCTCGAGCTGTTGGCCGATCACTCACCTGACGCGCGTGCCGAACTGGTTTGGCGCGCGGGTTTGCCGCTCAGCGCGCTGGTATTGAGCCTGCTGGCCGTGCCGATGAGTTTCGTCAATCCACGCGCCGGCCGTTCGCTCAACCTGATGCTCGCCGCGCTGTTGTATACGGTCTATACCAACATGCTGTCGATCTTCCAGGCATGGGTCATGCAACAGAAAATCGGCGTGGTTTTCGGCATGTGGGCCGTGCATCTCGTGATGCTCGCGATGGTGGCGATGATGTTCTATTTGCGCCTTTCCGTGCGGCCGTTTCGCCGGCCGAAGCGATGAAGACGATCCGCCGCTATGTGGCGATTCAGATCTTCTGGAGCACGGCACTGGTCTTTGTGGCGTTGTTGCTGCTGTTCGCTTTCTTCGATTTCATTCAAGAAATCGGCGATATCGGCCGGGGCGGCTATCGACTGTCCCTCGCCGCGCTCTATGTGTTCCTGAGCCTTCCTGGAAGAGCGTACGAAATCCTGCCGGTCGCGGCGCTGATCGGTACGCTGTCCGCACTCGCGCAGATGGTGGCACATTCGGAATATGCGGTCATGCGGGTTTCCGGGGTATCGATAAAAAGCATGGCAATTTCGCTGGTGCAGATCGGCGTGTCGCTGTCCGTCCTGACTTTTCTGATTGGAGAGTTCGTCGCCCCTGCGAGCGAGCAGGCCGCGCAGAATTTGCGGCTCAAGGCCACGTCCAGCACGGTGGTCGCCCAATCGTTCCGTTCCGGGCTCTGGGTGAAGGACGACACGAATTTCGTCAACGTCGAACGGATCATGCCGGAAACGGTAATGCACGAAGTGAAGATCTATGAATTCGATTCCGACTACCGGTTGCGGGCCGTCAGCCAGGCGAAAACAGGCGAGTACCAGCGGGAGAATCTGTGGCGCCTCAAAGATGTCGTACAAACCCGATTCGAAGAGAACACCACTACGGTAAGCCGCATTCCCGAGGCTTATTGGCGCTCGGTACTCAATCCGTCGATTCTCAATGTGCTGATGGTTGTTCCGGAACAGATGTCGCTTCTGGAACTGATTTCATATATCGAGCACCTGAGCGAGAACCATCAGGAAACGTCGCGTTACGAGATCGTTCTCTGGCAGAAGATCATTTATCCCTTCGCGGTTCTCGTCATGATGGTGCTGGCGCTGCCATTTGCGTATTTCCAGGTGCGCGAAGGCGGAATCAGCGGCAAGATCTTCACCGGCATCATGCTTGGATTGGGATTTCATCTCTCCAATCGCTTGTTCGGGCATCTTGGTTTGCTCAACGCATGGCCGGCGCTGTTCAGCGCGATTTTCCCCACGCTGGCGTTCCTGGCTGCAGCGGTCTTCATGATGTGGAAGGTTGAAAAACGGTAAACGGTGATTAGCAAACGGTAAATGGTGAACAGCAAGGACCCTCAACTTGATTTTGCCGTTTCCTGTTTTCTTTTCCTCATTCCCTGTTCACCGTCCACGCGCACGACGCGCGTACGGGCCAACCTGTCATGCAGGAATTGCCGGTCCTTGTCGAATGCTGCCCACAGCAAGCTGACGCCTGACAACATGCCGGGCACGGCCACAAGATAGCGCAGCAATGCTCGGCCCGCGCTCAAGGCGTGGCCCCGCTGGGACACGACCTGCAGGTGCCAGGTTTTCATCGGCAGTGTCTGTCCGCTGCGAGTCCAGCAGAAAATGAAATAAGCGCCGCACACCGACAGAAGATAGATTTGGAAGATGGTTCGCGGCAAACCGGCTTGGGCATCACGGGCAAGGCTCAGGAACAGGTATGACGCCACGAACATGACGGCAAAAACGAGGATGCATTCGTAAATCAGGCTCATGAGTCGCGTGCGCAACGATGCCAATGGCAACGAGGGTGGCGCGGCAGCCGAAAGGTGTTCCATTGCGGAGTCGGATTGCGCCGGGGTAACGCTATTTGCCTGGATTGCCTCCGGCGCCGTGGCTTTCGCGCAGTTTCTGACGCTGTTCTTCCGGCAAATCCTGATATTCCCTCCAGCGCTGGTGCAACTGGTCATGTTTTTCCGGCGGAAGCTGTTTCATGCGTTTGTAGCGTTCGATTGCCTGCGCGCGTTGCTCGGGCGTCAGCGAAACCCATTCATGCATGCGCTGCTGAATTCTTTGTTGCCGATCCGGTGGCAGGTGTGGATAGCGCGCGGCCAGACTTATCCAGTGCTTGCGCCGCTCCGGGTCGAGCTTGTCCCACTCTTGCTGGAGAGGGGACAAGATGGTTTTCTGTTCAGGTGTCAGTTTCGACCAGGCAGGGCCGGGCGTATCGGCAAATGCGAAACCGGTGGTCGACGGCGCGCCGACATACAGGTAAGACGCCAGGATTACTGCCGCGACTGCATGTAGTTTGAGTGCTTTAACCAAGTTTCGAAACCCGGATCGGTGTAGGCATGAATAGGCAGTTCGCCAGCCAGCAGGCCGGTGTCCAGTTCTTCTTCATGATGATTTGACATTTGCCAATAGATCAACCCGGTAAGACTGGCGACCACCACGGCTGCGGGCAGCGCCCAGCGTGTCGCCCGACCACCGCCCCAAAGCCATGCGCTGAGGACATGTTCCTTGCCGGCATGTTTCCGAACGGGGTTGTCAGCGCCGCAGCGCGCCACGGCCGCGAGCCTGGCGGCCTGAAGTTTCTGAACGGTCGGTAACGGCAGATTGGCCAAATCCCGATCGAGCCGTGTGACAATCCTTCCGGCAACCTCGTCTTCGTTCACGGTTCGATTCCTTTGTCTTTCAGAAACGCGGCCAATGCGTGCGTTGCCCGGGAGCAGTGAGTCTTAACGCTGCCCTCCGAGCAACCCATTGCCTGGGCTGTCTCCGCCACGTCCAGTTCCTCCCAGTAACGCAATAGAAAGGCCTCGCGTTGACGGGCCGGAAGCCGCTCAAGTCCTTGCCCGATGACCTCGGCGATCTGAGATCGTTCCAAGCGGTCGGCAGGACTGTCGCCTTTTCCTCCCGGACCTTCCGTCTCCATGGTCTCAAGGGGATCATAGTCCTCATTGTCGTCCCTGGCCTGCAGCGAAGAAAACAGCGTCGTCCATAGCGAGCGTACCTTCTGACGCCGATAAAAATCCCGGATCGTGTTCTGCAGAATGCGCTGGAACAACAATGGCAGCTCGGCCGCCGGCCTTGCTGCGTACTTGTCCGTCAACTTCAACATGGCGTCCTGGACGATGTCGAGCGCCAAATGCTGATCTCGCACGGCGAAGGCCGCCTGTTTGAATGCACGCCGCTCGACCTCAGCAAGGAAGGCGGCCAATTCTTGTTGGGTAGCCAGAAGATCCCCTCAAAGCTCAATCTATCCCCTGCGCGACTCGCCGCCGATTTGCCAGGGTTCCTGCGATGCCGAGTGGCGGCCACTGTTTGCGTGTGCCGACGGCCATCGCCAGGAGCGGATTATACGGGGGAGCGCGCGGGGTTTGTGGCAAGGGCGTGCTGGCAGGTAAAATAGGCGAGGCGAATCCATGCAAAGCGTCAATCTCACAAATCACTTCCTGATCGCCATGCCGAACATGGCCGATCCTCACTTTGCCAAGTCGCTGACTTTCATCTGCGAACACAACGAACAGGGCGCTCTGGGCGTGGTCGTCAACCGGCCGACCGATATGACGCTGGAGGCGCTGTTCGAACAAATCGAAATTCCCGTCGAAAATCAGGCAGTCAAGAAAATACCCGTGTACTTCGGCGGGCCGGTACAGGTAGACCGAGGGTTTGTCCTCCATCGCCCGATCGGAGGCTGGCAGTCGACCTTATCCATAAACGGACAGGTCGGACTCACGACTTCCAAAGATATCTTGCAGGCCCTGGGTCAGGGTGAGGGCCCCGGTTTGGACAATGTCCTCGTGTCCCTCGGCTACGCCGGCTGGGCACCGGGACAGTTGGAACAAGAACTGGGGCAAAATGCCTGGCTGACCGTGGAAGCGCAGCCGGGGGTTATCTTCGAAAGGCCCGCGTCCGAGCGATTTGTCGCGGCAATGGAGTTGCTCGGCTTCGATCCGGCCAGCCTCTCGGACGGTGCCGGGCATGCTTGAAACGGCATCCGGATTCGGCCGTTGAGCATCTCCGGAAAGCCCAATGCAATGACAGAATCTGCGGCAATAGTGCGCGATGTGCGTTCTGGGACGGTGCTGGCCTTCGATTTTGGAGAACGGCGCATAGGCGTTGCCGTGGGTGAATTGCAGCTCGGCGTCGCCCATCCGCTCGAGACCATCGATGCAAAGGCCAATGACGTCCGCTTTGCCCGTATCGAAGCCCTGGTGAATGAATGGCAACCGGCCTTGCTCCTGGTGGGTCTGCCACTGGCTCTCGATGGCAGCGAGCACGCAATGACGGCGCTGGCGCGCCGGTTCGCCTTGCGCCTGCAAGGTCGGTATGGCATCGCAACCCGCCTGGTCGACGAGCGCCTGACCTCAGTGGAGGCTGAGCGTCAGGTTCGCGATCTCGGGCTCGACGTGCGCGCGGCGCGCTCCAAAGTCGACCAGCTCGCTGCCAAACTGATTCTGGAGAGTTACTTTAGCCAATGAGCTCTTTGCCCGACGCCGAAGATTTGCTCGCCCGTCTTGCCGATCGCATGCGCGCGTCCGTAACGCCGGATACCGCACTGGTCGGCATCCATACTGGGGGCGTTTGGCTGGCGCACAGGCTGCACAAGGCGCTTGCGCTCAGTCAGCCGCTTGGAACCATCGATGTCTCTTTTTATCGCGACGACTACGGCAGCCGTGGGTTGCATCAGAAAGTGAGACCGTCGAATATTCCTTTCGAGGTCGTCGATGCCGACATTGTGCTGGTGGATGACGTCTTGTACACCGGACGCACCATCCGCGCTGCGATGAATGAGTTGTTCGACTACGGCAGGCCAAAAAGTATCCGGCTGGCTGCGTTGATCGACAGGGGAGGCCGGCAACTGCCAATCTCGGCCCAGTTCGTCGGCGCTGAAATTGCCGTGGCGCGCGACGAGCAGATCGAGTTGCGTAAAAACGAGAAAGATCAGTTGAGCCTGGCGGTAAGTCCGGTCGGGGCAGCATGACGGGCTACAACCCGCAGCTGGATGCGAATGGCAAACTGCAGCATCTATTGACCATCGAGGGTCTGCCGCGGGAAATCGTCCTTCACATCCTCGATACCGCGCATTCCTTCTTGTCAGTCGGGGAGCGCGAGATCAAGAAGGTCCCGCTGTTGCGCGGGAAAGCGATTTTCAATCTTTTCTTCGAAGCGTCCACCCGCACCCGCACGACTTTCGAAATTGCGGCGAAACGCCTCTCGGCGGACGTCATCAACCTGAACGTCGGCACGTCATCCCAGAGCAAGGGGGAAACACTGCTCGATACCGTTGCAAATCTGTCGGCGATGCATGCCGACATGTTCGTCGTCCGGCATTCCCAAAGTGGCGCTGCGCACCTGATCGCGCGTCACGTGGCTCCTTATATCCATGTCATCAACGCCGGCGACGGCCGCCACGCACATCCCACTCAGGGGTTGCTCGACATGTTCACAATTCGCCACTACAAGAAGGAATTCACGACGCTTCGAGTGGCCATCGTCGGTGATGTGCTCCACTCCCGCGTGGCGCGCTCGCAGATCCATGCATTGACGACGCTGGGCGTGCCGGAAGTGCGGGTTATCGGCCCGCGCACGCTGCTTCCATCCAACGTTGCGGAACTTGGCGTACATGTCTATCACGACATGGCAGCGGGGTTGAGGGACGTCGACGTCGTCATCATGTTGCGATTGCAGAATGAGCGAATGAACGGGGCGCTGTTGCCGTCCGCGCAGGAATTTTTCAAATACTATGGCCTCACTCCGGAGAAGCTCGGCAACGCGAAGCCGGACGCGATCGTGATGCATCCCGGGCCGATGAACCGCGGCATAGAAATCGAATCCAGCGTCGCCGATGGGCGGCAGTCGGTCATCCTCCCGCAGGTCACATTCGGCATCGCGGTGCGCATGGCCGTCATGTCCATTCTGGCGGGAAACGCATGAAGATCCAGATAAGAGGCGGGCGCGTCGTCGATCCAGGCAGCGGTCTCGATCGGGTCCAGGACATTTTTGTCGCCGCCGGCAAGGTAACGGGCCTCGGCGGCGCACCGAGCGGTTTCCACGCCAATCGGGTGATCGAAGCCGCCGGATTGATTGTCTGCCCGGGGCTGGTTGATTTGTCCGCGAGATTGCGCGAGCCGGGATACGAGTACAAGGCGACACTCGAAAGCGAGATGGCCGCGGCGGTCGCCGGCGGGGTGACTTCTCTGGTATGCCCGCCCGACACCGAGCCGCCGTTGGATGAGCCTGGACTGGTGGAAATGCTCAAGCACCGCGCGCGCAGTCTGAACCAGGCGCATGTATACCCGTTGGGCGCTTTGACCCAGGGACTGAAAGGCGAACGCATCACGGAAATGGCGGAATTGCTCGATGCCGGGTGTATCGCCTTCTCCCAGGCGGATGCACCGCTGATCGACAACCAGGTTTTGCTGCGGGCGATGCAATATGCCTCGACCTTCGGTTACCCGGTCTGGTTACGGCCGAGAGATGCGTCGCTTGGCAGAGACGGCGTTGCGCATGACGGACAGGTAGCCACGCGGCTCGGGCTTGCGCCGATTCCTGCGATTGCCGAGACCGTAGCACTCTCCACCATCCTGCTGCTGGTGCGCGAGACCGGAGCCAAGGTGCATCTATGCCGGCTTTCCACTGCGGATGGCGTCGACATGGTCCGCCAGGCCAAATCGCTCGGAATAAACGTGACTTGTGATGTCTCGGCCAACCAGGTGCACTTGAGTGAAATGGACATCGGTTACTTCGACTCCAACTGCCATCTTGTTCCACCGCTGCGCTCCCTGCGCGATCGGGAAGCTGTCCGACGCGGCGTGCAGGACGGTACGGTGGATGCAATCTGCTCTGATCACACACCGGTGGACGAGGATGCCAAACAGCTGCCGTTCGGCGAATCCGAGGCCGGTGCCACCGGCTTGGAGTTGCTGCTCGCGCTTACCCTGAAATGGGCGGCTGAAGCGAAAATACCGCTGCCGGCTGCACTGGCCAAGGTCACGAGCGGGCCGGCAAAGATATTGGATATAGGCGCCGGTGCGCTTTCTCCGGGCGTGAACGCGGACCTGTGCGTATTCGATCCGCAAGCGCGCTGGAAGGTTGAGCCGGCTGCGCTGAAAAGCCAGGGGAAGAATACCCCGTTTGCCGGGTACGACATGCTGGGCAAGGTGCGGTTCACCCTGGTCCAGGGACAAGTCGTCTATGAAGGATAAGCTCGGGGCTGATCAATCGCGCCTGGCCCGCCTCAGGTAGCGGGTGCCGGGTTGAAAGTGATTTCACCTGCCACAACCTGCTTGTTTCCCCGACCCGAATTGACTCTCAATCCATGAATGCATTACTCGATTTTTCCGGACTTCCGCGCTTTGCGGAATTCAAGACCGAATTTGTAACGCCGGCCCTCGATCAGCTTCTGTCTGAAAACCGCGCGCTGGTCGAAAGTCTGCGTCGTCAGGAGGCTGCGCCGGGCTGGGATAATTTCATCTCGCCGTTGGACGACGCCAACGAACGACTGCGCCGCGCTTGGGGCCAGATCGCTCATATGAATGCTGTCATGAACAGTCCCCAGTTGCGCGAGGCATACAACGAAAACCTGCCGCGTATCACGCAATATTTCGGTGAACTGGCGCAAGACGAGACGCTCTATCGAAAATACAAAATGCTGCGCGCGTCGGATGCATATCTTTATTTGACGGCCGCACAAAAGAAAGTCATCGACAACGAGTTGCGCGACTTTCGCCTAGGTGGCGCCGAACTGGCGCCCGCGGAAAAAACCAGGTTCAAGCAGATTATCGAAAAACTCGCAGGATTGTCCTCGAAGTTCAACGATAACCTGCTCGATGCCACCAATGCCTTTGAACTGATCGTGGCAGACAAGGAACGCCTTGCAGGCATTCCTGGCGATGTCATGGAGGCCGCAGCCGATGCCGCAAAGCAAGCCGGCAAGCAGGGCTGGAAATTTACCCTGCACATGCCATCCTATCTGCCGGTCCTTCAATACGCGGATGATCGCAAGCTGCGCGAGCAGATGTACCGCGCGTATGTGACCCGTGCCGCGGAGTTCGATGAGGCGAAATGGGACAACACCGCGATCATCGTAGATATCCTGCGTTTGCGCCGTGAACAATCGCAGCTTCTCGGTCTCGCCAATTACGCAGAGCTGTCGTTGCAGCCCAAGATGGCCGACTCTGCGCAACAGGTTCTGGATTTCCTCGAAGAGCTGGCAAAGCGCGCCAGGCCCTTTGCAAAACGCGATCTGGCCGAACTCAGCGAATTTGCCGCGACGCAGTTCGGCCTCGACGTCCTGCAGCCCTGGGATGTGGCCTATGCATCCGAAAAACTGAGGGTCGCGCGCTATGCGTTCTCCGATCAGGAGGTGAAACAATATTTTCCCGAGCAACGGGTGCTCGAGGGCATGTTTCGCGTGGTCGAAATGCTGTATGGATTGCGGGTCGTGCCCGACGAGGCGCCCAGATGGCATGAGGACGTGCGTTTTTTCTCCATCAGAAACAGCGAAGGTGCATTGGTCGGCCAGTTCTATCTGGATCTTTATGCGCGGCCATCGAAGCGAGGAGGTGCGTGGATGGACGATGCCATCACGCGGCGGCGCAAGAGTTCAGGCATGCAGACCCCGGTTGCCTATCTGAACTGCAATTTTTCCGCTCCGCTGAGCGGAAAGCCGGCGCTGCTTACGCACGACGAAGTGATCACACTGTTCCACGAATTTGGTCATGGTCTGCATCATCTGCTGACTCAGGTCGAAGTGCTTGGCGTCTCGGGAATCAACGGCGTCGAATGGGATGCAGTCGAACTGCCCAGCCAATTCATGGAGAACTTTTGCTGGGAATGGGACGTTCTCAAGGACATGACCCGCCACGTAGACACGGGTTCGGCCCTGCCGCGCGCTTTATTCGAGAAAATGGTTGCAGCGAAAAATTTCCAGAGCGGCATGCAGACGGTCAGGCAGCTCGAATTCGCGATTTTCGACATGCGGCTTCATTCCGACTTCGATCCGAACGGGCAAAAGACGCCGCTGCAATTGGTCGATGAAGTCCGGCGCGGCGTGGCAGTGCTTTTCCCCCCGGATTACAATCGCTTTCCAAACAGTTTTTCGCATATATTCGGCGGCGGATATGCGGCCGGCTACTACAGTTATAAATGGGCTGAGGTCCTTTCCGCGGATGCCTACAGCATGTTCGAGGAGAATGGCGTGCTGAATTCGGCGGTCGGTCATCGCTTCCGCGAGGAGATCCTCGGTGCCGGCGGCAGCAGACCGGCGCTTGATTCGTTCGTTGCTTTCCGCGGCCGCAAGCCGTCAATCGACGCTTTGTTGCGCCACAATGGCATGGCACAGGCGGCGTGACGGTCAATCGGATGTACAGGAGGCTTTGATGAGAGGGTGGGTGCTCGTTCCGATTCTCGCGCTGGCGTGTGCTGGCGCGCACGCCGATTTCTACCGTTGGGTGGATGCGAAGGGCAAGGTTCAATATAGCGACCAGCCACCCCCCGCGAACATCAAGAAATTTGAGAAGATGAAGGCGGCGGGAGGCAAACCCAGCGATGCTCCCTTGCCCTATGTGCTCCAGCAGGCGGTCAATAAATTCCCCGTGACATTGTTTTCAAGCGATTGCGGGGAACCGTGCGCGAAGGCGCGTGAATTGCTGGCAAAACGGGGCATTCCTTATACCGAGATGGATGCCACAAATCCAGCGGCCCAGGAGGAGTTGAAAAAACTTACCGGGGGCCTTATCCAGGTTCCGGTCTTGAAGGTTGGCAATGACGCATTGCGGGGCTTTGCCGAAAGCAAATGGAATACTTCCCTGGACGCTGCCGGTTATCCGCAAACGGCGATGATCCCGCCGCGTGCGCCGACCAAGCCCAAGCCTGCGAAACCCTCGCCTGCATCGCCGTCTGATGCGCCATCCGATGAAGAGCCCGCCTCGCCAGCGCCTGAAGCCAACCAATAGTTCCTGGAGACCCGCTGCCTTGCCGTCACTCGGATCGTTTTTCCCGCCCGGTCTCGTCGCCCAGCCCTAGTTCCTGAATCTTGCGCGTTAGCGTGTTGCGCCCCATGCCGAGCAACACGGAGGCTTCGATGCGCCGGCCTCCCGTATGCGCCAGCGCGCGGGTTATCAACGCGCGCTCGAACTGGCGGCTCAGTTCATCCAGAATCCCGCTGTCGCCGCGCTTCAACGATGCTTCCGCTTCGCGATCGAGTGCTGTGACCCAGTTTTCGGCGGTTGCGGCGCGCGTTTCCTCCCGCAATTCTGGCGGAAGATCCTTGACGTCGATATTCATGCCCGGCGCCATGACAGTGAGCCAATGGCAAAGATTCTCGAGTTGACGGACGTTGCCTGGCAGATCCAGCGAAGTCAGATATTTCATCGCGGCCTCGGAAAGTTTTTTCGACTCCACACCGAGTTCACGCGCGCTTTTCTGCAAGAAATGGCGCGCGAGAAGTGCAATGTCGTCGCGGCGTTCGCGCAGCGGAGGCAGTCGCAGCCTGATGACATTCAGGCGGTGAAACAAGTCTTCGCGGAAGAGGCCGCTTTTGACGCGGTTTTCGAGGTCTTGATGTGTTGCGGCGATGATCCGCACGTTGGCCTTGATCGGCTGATGCCCACCAACCCGATAGAACTGGCCGTCTGAAAGCACGCGCAGCAGACGGGTCTGCAGGTCGGGTGGCATGTCGCCGATCTCGTCCAGGAACAGAGTTCCACCCTCGGCCTGCTCGAAGCGACCGCGGCGCATGGCCTGCGCTCCGGTAAAGGCGCCGCGTTCGTGGCCAAACAATTCCGACTCCAGCAAGTCTTTCGGAATTGCCGCGGTGTTGATCGCGATGAAAGGTTTGGTGGCGCGCGGGCTGTGGCGATGTAACGCGCGTGCCACCAATTCCTTGCCCGTGCCCGATTCGCCGTTGATGAGGACCGTCGCGTGCGATTGCGTGAGCCTCCCGATGGCGCGGAATACTTCCTGCATGGACGCGCCCTGGCCGAGGATTTCCGGAGACTCCGGAGCAACCTCCGCGACATCATCCTGGCGCTGGCTTTCCTCGATCGCGCGCCGAATCAGATCGACGGCGTGGTCCACGTCGAATGGTTTCGGCAAATACTCAAATGCCCCTCCCTGGAAAGCGGCGACGGCGCTCTCGAGATCGGAATAGGCTGTCATGATGATGACCGGCAGGGAAGGATGTTTTTCCTTCATCTTCTGCAGCAATTCCAGTCCCGAGCCGCCCGGCATCCGAATGTCGCTCACCACAACTTGCGGAGTCGACGAGTCGAGTGCCTGAAGCGCTTCCTGTGCCGAGGCAAATACCTTGAACGCGATATCTTCGCGCGCGAGTGCTTTTTCAAACACCCAGCGGATCGAGCGATCGTCGTCGATGATCCAGACAGGTTTCATATTTTGATCGACAAAATGGTTGGGGGCCGATGGGAAGGGGCAAGGTCGATAACCGGAATCGCGTGCGTCATTTCCTATGTCCCACTGCCGCTTTCCCCGTCGTTCGAAATCGGAAATAAAATGCTAAAGCGCGTTTCTCCCGCTCTGCTCTCCACTTCGATGGTGCCGTGGTGCTGGCTCACAAAGGTCTGCGCGATGGTCAATCCGATACCGTGCCCGCCCTCGCGTCCGGATACCAGCGGGAAAAAAATCTTGTCCTGCAGTTCCGGCGCAATGCCCGGGCCGTTATCGATGATATTGACCAGCAGGGCAAGCTTGTGCATTTTCTTCGCGAGCGTTACGCGGCGTGCAACGCGGGTCCGAAAGATTATTTGTCCCTTGCCCTGCAATGCCTGCGCGCCGTTGCGGGCGATGTTCAGCAGTGCCTGGATGATCTGCTCGCGGTCGGCTGTCAATGAAGGCAGGCTGACGTCATAGTCCGGATACACGGTGATGCCGTCCGGAAATTCTGCGAGCAGCAGGGTGCGTACGCGCTCAAGCGCCTCATGGATGTTGAAGTGGCTGACTTGCGGCAGGCGATGGGGCGTCAGAAGCCGGTCCATCAAGGACTGCAGCCGGTCCGCCTCCTTCATGATGACCTGGGTATATTCGTGCAGCTCCGGGCGCTCCAGTTCCCTGCCTAGCAACTGTGCCGCGCCGCGCAGCGCACCAAGCGGATTCTTGATTTCGTGTGCCAGATTGCGAATCAGTTCCCTGGTTTGCGTGCTTTGATCCATGAGGCGTTCTTCGCGTGCAATTCGCAATTGTTGCTGTAGAGGACTCAATTCGATCAGAAAACCCGTCAGCTCCGGGATTTCCATCGGCGTCACGGTGCAGGACACTTCGAGCCGGGCATGCCCCGGCGTTTCCAACAACAGTTCGTGCTGCGTATAGCTGCAATTGTGTTCGTTGGCATAATTCACAGCCGCGATCATGAGTTCGGGATCCGCAATGACCTTGTCGAGCGTTGATCCAACGATGTTCTTGGCGCTGATTGCCAGCAGGTTTTCCGCCGCTGGATTCACGTATTGCACGACATATTCCAGGTCGAGTAAGACAACCGCCGTTGCCAGCGCATCAAGGCCGCCAAATCGCAATCCGGTGACTTTGGGCGGAACCATCGGGGCGTCACGCCGCGCTGAAGCCACCGGTCACCAGGAAACGGGTCAGCAAAAAGCGCGCCACAAGGGATTCGAGATCGGGGCGCAGCCGCGAAACGCAGCTGCGGAAAACAAGGTACCGGCCCGCTGACGCGGGAGACGCAGGGTTTATTTCAGGTCCGCGATTTCGCGCTTGAGTGCTTCGATGTTGCGCTCGTGTGTCGCCACGGCATCCCGATAAGGCTGCACGCGGTCGAGATAGCGCTGGTAGTTCTTTTCGTTGCCGTTGCGCACCGCCTCCTGACTGGCCAGTTCCTCCTTGGCCTGGGAGAGTTGTTTCGTTTCGTCTGCAAGCTCCTGCTCGAGTATCCGGTGTCGATCGCCGTCGCGCGTTTTCTGTGTGTCTTCGCTTACACGCGGCGGCTTTGCCCGACTTTCCGCGTTCGCTGCTTTGGTTTCCGAGCTGCGAGTACCGGTCGGCGCGGGTTTGGACGTAGGATCTTCGAAACATTTCACTTTGGTCGCACCCTTCGGCGGACTGGCCGGCGTATTTGAGTAGATAACGCGACCTTCGCTGTCCAGGTACTTGCACGTTTCGGCCAACGCGACGGAATGCAGCAGCGTAAAGGCGATAAACAGTGTCAGACGGCGCAACTGCATAGGAATCACCTGCCAGGTTGACGAAGGAAACGGGAGCGCGACAGCACATCGCAATCCCGTCGCTGAGTCTAAGACAGGCGTTTTCGTTTATCAATCCGCTGGTTCTCCCGAGATTCGCTGGCGGCAAACGAAAAGGGCGGGAAACCCCGCCCGTCTTTCGCAGCGCAAAAGAAACAATCAAGAGCTGTAGTACATGTCAAATTCGACAGGATGAGTGGTCATGCGGAACCGGGTTACTTCTTCCATCTTCAGTTCAATGTACGCGTTGATCATGTCCTCGGAAAAAACGCCCCCCTTCGTCAGGAAGGCATGGTCCGCCTCGAGACTTTCGAGTGCCTGGTCGAGCGAGTGGCATGGATGCGGCACCTTGGCGGCTTCCTCAGGCGGCAGGTCGTACAAATTCTTGTCGATGGGATCGCCGGGATGGATCTTGTTCTGTACGCCATCCAGGCCGGCCATCAGCAGCGCCGAAAACGCCAAGTAGGGATTTGCCGTCGGGTCGGGGAAACGCACTTCGACACGGCGACCCTTGGGGCTGGCCACATGCGGGATCCGGCAGGATGCGGAGCGGTTCTTTGCCGAGTACGCCAGATTGATCGGAGCTTCGAAGCCAGGAACGAGGCGCTTATAGGAGTTGGTGCCGGGGTTGGTAATCGCATTGAGTGCCCGGGCATGCTTGATGACGCCGCCGATGTAGTACAACGCAAAGTCCGACAGGCCGGCGTAGCCGTTGCCTGCGAACAGATTCTGGCCTCCTTTCCAGACGGACTGGTGCACATGCATGCCGGAGCCATTGTCGCCGACGATGGGTTTGGGCATGAACGTCGCGGTCTTGCCGTAGGAATGGGCGACGTTCCAGACGGTGTATTTCAGAATCTGCAGCCAGTCGGCGCGTTTGACCAGAGAATTGAATTTGGTGCCGATCTCGCACTGACCGGGCGCGGCGACTTCGTGGTGGTGCACTTCCACCTCCACACCCTGTTGCTCGAGCGCCAGACACATCGCATTGCGAATGTCCTGCAGGGAATCCACCGGTGGAACCGGGAAGTAGCCACCCTTTACCGGCGGACGGTGTCCCATATTGCCGCCTTCGAAATCTCTGCCGGTGGACCATGGAGCTTCTTCCGAAGAAATCTTGACGAAACAGCCGGACATGTCGACGTTCCAGGTCACGCCGTCGAATATGAAAAATTCGGGTTCCGGGCCAAAATAGGCGACGTCTCCGATACCGCTGGATTTCAGGTACGCCTCCGCGCGCTTGGCGATCGACCGCGGATCGCGGTCATACCCTTTGCCATCCGCGGGTTCGATAACATCGCAAGTAATGTTGAGGGTTACCTCATCGGAAAAGGGATCGAGGCGTGCGGAATCCGGGTCTGGCATCAACAGCATGTCCGAAGCCTGAATGCCCTTCCAGCCGGCTATCGAGGAGCCGTCAAAGGCATGGCCATCGTCGAATTTGTCCTGACCGAAAACATGAGCGGGGACGGAAACGTGTTGCTCTTTGCCGCGGGTGTCGGTAAACCGCAGGTCAACGAACTTCACGTCGTTTTCTTTGATCGTTTTAAATACGTCTGCTACCGCCATTTTGCTCTCCTGAGTTGAAAAGTGGTGCGAGGGATTTTTAGCGAGCAACAGTTTCAGCAGAAACCATGCCCAGCGAAAAAAACCAATACACCAATTATTTACAGATGGTTACCCGACCTGTGCGTCATTGCCGTGCACTAAAAAAACGCCTAGCCTGAATGGGTGCCCGAAATTAGTGCAAGGCACTCGTCTTGGCAAGAGAAATTTCACTGAGACGCTGGACAGTGGAATACCGCTGTAAACGTTGCCCACGCGAAACTGGTTAACAGAAATTGTTACTATAAGTACTTGACGGAGAAACAGGAATGGACGATATGTCAGAAATTTTGAACAAGGCGCGGCAGAGAGCCCAGGAAATGAAATTGCCCTATGCGGGTGCGTTGCTACCGGCGGAGGCCTACCAGTTGATGCAGAAAAATCCTGGCGCCAGGTTGATAGATGTTCGCACGCGCCCGGAGTGGGATTTTGTAGGCCGGGTTCCCGGCAGCATCCAGATTGAATGGCAGACCTATCCCACCTCCCAACCGAATGCAGGCTTTCTTGAGGAACTGAAATCACAGGTGGGTAAGGACGCAATCATCATGTTTCTTTGCCGCAGTGGTGCCAGATCCCATGCTGCAGCGTCGGCGGCCACCCAGATCGGATACGAGCGCAGTTACAACGTGCTTCAGGGCTTCGAGGGAGACAAGGATGCACAGGGGCATCGCGCTTCAGTAGGGGGGTGGCAATTTGCCGGCTTACCGTGGAGCCAGGGTTGATCGAGTCAGTCCGAGGCGGAAAAGCAAGCGCGGCCGCGCGCCCGCAAACTGCCACTTGCGGCTAATTGATCGTCCAGCTAACGCTTCCCGTATACGCAGTCGCCAGAACGATCATTCCGAAGGCGATGCGATACCACGCGAATATCGTGAAATCGTGCCGGCTGATATAGCGCAGCAGCCAACGCACGCAGACGAATGCCGAGGCAAAGGCCGCGACGAGCCCGACGGCAAGCATTCCGAGATCGTCAGAGGAGAGCGTATCGCGATGCTTGAACAACTCGTAAGCCGACGCCGCAAACAGCACCGGAATTGCCAGGAAAAACGAAAATTCGGTGGCAGCCCGGCGTGAAAGTCCGAAAAACAATCCGCCGATGATTGTCGCGCCGGCTCGGGATGTGCCAGGTATGAGCGCCAGCGTCTGCGCAAGACCGATTTTTAGCGCGTCCGGCCAAGTCATGTCGTCCACGCTTGCAACCCTGACTTCGTGCTTGCGGCGTTCTGCCCACAGAATGATGAAACCCCCGACGATGAACGCCACGGCAACCGGCACAGGCTTGAACAGCACTTCCTTGATCGCCTTGCCGAACAGCAGTCCGAGGACTGCGACTGGAATGAAAGCGACCAGAAGGTTCGCGGCGAAGCGCCTCGCCTGCGGGTCGGAGGGTAGTCGCGAAATCACTGCCCCGAGTTTCGCGCGATACTCCCAGACGATGGCGAGGATGGCGCCGCACTGAATCACGATCTCGAAAAGCTTGCCTTTGTCCGAATTGAAGTCAAGCAGATCGCCAACCAGAATCAAATGCCCTGTGCTCGACACGGGAAGAAACTCGGTGATTCCTTCGACGATCCCGAGGATGAGCGCCTTGACCAGCAGCGGGAGATCCATGAACCCTTTCGAAAACAAAAAGGCGGTGAATTCTTCACCGCCGTTGTCATGAGCCGCGGTCAGGCTTTGCGGTAGATCTCGGCGCCGGCAGCAACGAATTCCGCCGCCTTCTCGCTCATGCCCTTCGCCAAAGCCTGCGTTTCATCCACGCCCAATGTCGCGGCGTAGTCGCGCACATCCTGTGTGATCTTCATGGAGCAGAAATGCGGACCACACATGGAACAGAAGTGCGCAAGCTTGGCACCATCCTGTGGCAGCGTTTCGTCATGGAACAGCTTGGCTTTTTCCGGGTCGAGGCCAAGGTTGAACTGATCGTCCCAACGGAATTCGAAGCGCGCTTTCGACAGCGCATTGTCGCGAATCTGCGCGCCAGGATGGCCCTTTGCGAGGTCGGCGGCGTGCGCCGCGATCTTGTAGGCAATGATTCCGTCCTTGACGTCATCCTTGTCCGGCAATCCGAGATGTTCTTTGGGAGTGACGTAACAAAGCATGGCAGTGCCGTACCAGCCAATCATGGCGGCGCCGATGGCGGAAGTAATGTGATCGTAGCCCGGGGCGATATCCGTCGTTAGCGGCCCGAGGGTGTAAAAAGGTGCCTCGTGACAGAGCTTGAGCTGCAGATCCATGTTCTCTTTGATGAGATGCATCGGTACGTGGCCAGGCCCCTCGATCATGACTTGAACGTCGTGCTTCCAGGCAACCTTCGTGAGTTCGCCCAGCGTGCGAAGCTCGCCGAGTTGCGCGTCATCGTTGGCATCGTGGATCGATCCCGGCCGCAGGCCGTCGCCCAGCGAGAACGACACGTCATACGCCTTCATGATCTCGCAGATATCCTCGAAATGCGTGTACAGGAAGTTCTCCTTATGGTGCGCCAGACACCATTTTGCGAGAATGGAACCGCCGCGCGAAACGATGCCTGTCATGCGCTTGGCAGTCAGCGGCACATAGGCGAGTCGCACACCGGCGTGGATCGTAAAGTAATCCACACCCTGTTCGGCCTGTTCGATCAGCGTGTCCTTGAATATTTCCCAGTTGAGTTCCTCGGCGCGCCCGTCCACTTTCTCGAGCGCCTGATAGATCGGCACGGTGCCGATCGGCACGGGAGAATTTCGCACGATCCACTCGCGGGTTTCGTGGATGTGCTTGCCGGTTGACAGGTCCATGACGGTATCGCCGCCCCAGCGTATCGCCCAAGTCATCTTTTCGACTTCTTCCTGGATGCTGGAACCCAGCGCCGAATTTCCGATGTTGGCGTTGATCTTGACCAGGAAGTTGCGGCCGATGATCATCGGCTCGGATTCCGGGTGATTGATGTTCGCGGGGATGATCGCGCGTCCGCAGGCGACCTCCTGCCTCACGAATTCCGCCGTGATCTGTTTGGGAAGCATGGCGCCGAAAGATTCTCCGGCATGCTGTCTCGTGAGCAGTTCCGGCAGGCCGTCGCGGCGCTGATTCTCGCGGATCGCAACGAATTCCATCTCCGGCGTGATGATGCCCCTGCGCGCATAGTGCATCTGGCTGACGTTCTTGCCCGGACGTGCGCGCCGCGGTGTTCTCTGCAAATTGAAGCGCATCTGCGCGAGCTTGGCATCGTCGAGCCGCATGCGGCCGTAGATGGATGTCGGTCCCGTCATCAAATCGGTGTCGGCGCGTTCCTCGATCCAGCGCTCGCGCAGTGGCCCCAGTCCGTTGCGGATGTCGATGGCTGCGCCGGGATCGGTATAAGGCCCGGAGGTGTCGTAGACGTATAGCGGTGCATTGGACTCGGCACCGAAGCTCGCGGGCGTGTCGCTTTGTGAAATTTCGCGCATCGGCACCTGGATGTCGTCGCGCGAACCCTGCACGTAGATCTTGCGCGAACGCGGCAGCGGTTTGACTGCGGCCTCATCGACGTGGGCCGTGGCACTCAGAAACTTTGGATTGGCATTCATGATGCGCTCCCGGAAGCTGTGGAGTCGCAGGAGGAGCGCGGGAACGAAGACTTCGACGCGCTTCCCTGCATCGGCATTATCCGTACAGGTTCAAAGGGTTTGTCTCACCCGCGCCACCCGCGCGCAGGACCCCCAACGCAGTCATGACGCTAATTGAATTGTGTGATAATTGCAAGCTTCCAAAATCCTCGACCCTTCGCTGCAGAATGAATCTGGAACAGGCGCGCTTCAACATGGTCGAGAGCCAGATCCGCACCTGGGAAGTCCTTGACCAGACCGTGCTGGATCTGTTGCTGACCATCAGGCGCGAAGAATTCGTCCCGGAAAAGTACCGGGACCTTGCTTTTGCCGATCTGGAAATTCCGCTTGGTCACGCCGAGGTAATGCTCGCGCCCAAAATGGAAGCGCGGATGATCCAGGAACTCGACGTGCGCAAGACCGACAAGATTCTGGAAGTGGGCACGGGAAGCGGTTACGTTACGGCGTTGCTGGCAAAACTGGGCGGCCAGGTGATATCGGTGGAACGCGTTCCGGAATTCAGTCACGCGGCCATGCGCAGGCTGGCCGGACATGGGCTGCAAAACGTGCAGCTGCATACCGGCAATGCTGCGGAAGGCTGGCCGGTACAAGCACCCTACGATGTAATTCTCCTCACAGGCTCAGTTCCATTGCTATCTGAATCGTTCCAGCAGCAACTCACAATTGGAGGCAGGCTGTTGGCGGTAATCGGCGAATCCCCGGTCATGACCGCCCATCTGGTCACACGGGCTTCCGCGAATGCGTTCAGTTCCGTTGGGTTGTTCGAAACTTCGATTCCTCCGTTGCGGGACGTCAAACAACCCGAGCGTTTTGTGTTTTAGAAGGATTGAGAAATCAGGAAGCGGCGGTGCCGTTGGGGTTCGATATGGCGATTCAGTCCGACGTCGCCCGGAGTCGACGGCGCAGTGAATGTAAGGGAAAGAACATGAATTGCGCGTACAAGAAAATGCTGGCGTTGGCATTTGCGCTAAGCACCACTGAATCCGCCTTTGCCACGGACCTGCTGACGATCTACCGGGAAGCGCAGATACAAGACTCGACCTACGCGGGGGCGAAGGCGCAATACGTGGGCACGCAGGAGAGGCTGCCG
>Ga0207689_10001031_pt1 | contig 26750 bp, 24 predicted proteins | sample KBSMisM52_FD_184312 | JGI IMG/M metagenome (GOLD analysis project Ga0207689, IMG submission 184312) | Miscanthus rhizosphere microbial communities from Kellogg Biological Station, Michigan, USA - KBS Miscanthus M5-2 (SPAdes) (version 2) | ecosystem: Host-associated > Plants > Roots >...
CAACGGCTCGGGAATCGCACCACAGTTGACTGCCACGAATGGCTGCGCGGCGCGACTACTGGCCCGGTGGATGGCGCGTGCCAGCAATTCTTTGCCGGTACCGCTTTCCCCGAAGATCATTACGCTGGCATCGCTGCTGGCGACCAGCCGGGCCTTCGCCAGGATCGTCTCCATGTCGGGGCTGCGCGTGATGATGTCATCGCGCCAGCTCCCTTCGGATGAACCGTCATTGGCGGCAGCACGGCTGCCACCGAACTGCAACGCTTTTTGCACTTGCGTGAGCAGAGCTTTGCCATCGAACGGTTTGGTGATGTAGCCAAATACGCCGCGCTGGGTGGCGTCCACCGCGTCCGGGATCGTACCGTGTGCGGTGAGGATAATCACAGGCAACGCAGCGTTCTTCTTCTGCAGCGATTCGAACAGCGCCATCCCATCCATACCGTCCATACGCAAATCGGTGATTACGACATCCGGGCTTGCGACGGCGAGTTGCGAGAGTGCGGCTTCGCCGCTTTCTACCGCGGTGACGCCGTACCCGGCGCCCTGTAATCGAATGGACAGCAGCCGCAACAGGTCTGCGTCATCGTCTACTACCATTACTCGGGCTCGTTGAATGCTCATGGTTTCCTCGCGGGTTTACTGCGTTCAAGCATCTTTCGCTCCGTCTCAACCAACGCATCGAGCTTCTGCTGAAGCTGATCGTTGCGGCGCGTTTCGTCTTTCACTTTCTGAATTTGGGTCTGAATCTCGGCCTCTTGACGTAGTTGTTCCGAGATCAGATTGTTCAGCATCAGGGCGAACGGTCGCAGCTCGGAAGCCCGGTCCCGGGCCTCCTTCAGGTAGGAAGATAACATTTCCTGTCCTTGCGTGCGGTCTTTGATCGAAGACCCGGGCAGGCACCGAAGGAGCACCAATTGCAGCAGAGCGAACTCGGAACGGTTTTGTCCGAAGAATCTCTGCGTGCGCTCTTGCTCACGAGCTAGTTGCTCGGGAGGCAACGCCAACGCATATTCGTAATAATACAGCAAACGCTCGGTATCGCTTACGCGCGGTGCGGTTGGAGGCGGTATCGGCGGAGCTGGTGCCGGAGCGGGCGGCTCCGTTTGCGAGGGGGGGGCCGGCGGCAGCGATTTCGATTCCGGCTGCGCGCATCCACACACCACCAACACGGTGTATGCGAGAGTAGCCAGCGTGCGGCGAGCGCTGACCATCAGCGGCTCTGCACCACAGGTGCGACCGGGAGTCGGATCTGGAAGTGTGCGCCGCGTTCCCGGCTGTCGACAATTTCCACTCTACCGCTGTGCGCAGCCACATATTCTTTCACAATCGCCAATCCCAGTCCGGTGCCTTTGACGGCGCTGTCCGAGCGCGCCTTGCCCTGGAAGAAAGCGTCGAACACACGATCGCGCTCAGCGGCCACAATGCCAGGCCCCTCGTCGGCTACGTCTAGGATTGCCTCGTCGCCGCGTAGGTGCGCTGCCACCATGATTTCGCTGAACGGTGGAGAGAATTTCACGGCGTTGGAGAGCAAATTGTCCAGAATGACTTCGAGCTTGTTTTCATCGGCTTCGAAAGTAATCGGCGGGCAGGTGATGTTCAACCGAATTTCTTTCGCCCGCAGAGGCAACTGGTGAGCTTCGGCAACACGCTGTATAACGGCGCGCAACTCCACCTTATTGAGGTGAAGTCCCGAGCGCTGGAACTGGACAGTGTGATAGTTTAACAAGTCTTCAATAAGTCGCTGCAGCCGCAAAGTGTTTTCACGCAAAATTCGGGCGACCTCCACCTGAGGTTGCGACAGAGTACCGACTGCTCCATCTGCCATCAGCTCGGCTCCCTCGCGAATGGCAGACAGGGGCGTCTTCAGCTCATGCGACACCTGGTGGAGGAAGCGCGTCTTTTGCTCTTCGAGTTCGATGAGCCGCATCCGTACCCAGTCGATCTGCCGTCCAAGATCCTCCAGGTCGCGTGGTCCCGATACGCCCACTGGATGGCGAAAATCGCCTTCGCCGAGTCGATTCAAAGCCGACTCGATCTGCTTGATGGGTCGCAGGATAAGAATGGTCGCACCGATGACGAGGAATAGTGCGACGGGGATGAGCGCCACGAGTTGCCAGTAGATGAAGTTATGTACTTCGGCGGAAAGCGTTTGCATGGCGGCGATTTCTCGGCCCACCGCTTCGCGCCCTGTAGCGTCGAGCGCGCGCGCCTGGTCTGCGAGGTTTGCGTAGTCGTCTACTAGATCTGTGACCATACGAGGTTGGGCACGCATCGCCACCACGCTGGCGAACAGTAGTTTCTCGTTCTCGGCCAGTTGATTGAGAATACGCAACTGTGTAGGCAACAATTGCAACGAGCGCATGCGCCTGGATGTCTCGACGAAGTCGAGATGCGCGGCCTCGAACACGGTGAAGAGCTGTGGTTCGGCCAAAATAGAAAACTGGCGCGCACTGCGCTCCATGCCGGTGATCTGTTCGATGAGTTGCCGGCTGCTCTGAGCAACTTGCACCGCATTGAACACGGCGCGCTGGCTCTTCGTCGCCAGCTCGTTGATCGACACTGCGTTGTTGATCAGCGCGAAGATCAGCGGTAGCACCGCAAGCGCGAACCCTCCGAGAATAAGCATCGGAAAGGATTTGGGGTAAAAGCGCCACATCAACCGAGTCTCCTTGCCTCTGCGTTGACGACGAGTCGGTGTCGTCTGGCTGGCGGCTATGTTGCTCAATTGCTGAACCGCACCTCGGTTTTGCCCAGTGAGCCGAAGTCGGCGACGACGTGGTTCCCCACTACGACTTTAAGCGGTGCCATACAAGTTCCCGTTGTGACGACATGCCCTGCCTCGATTCCAACATCTAGTCGTGAGAGCTCGTTGGCGAGCCACGTCAGGGCCACTCTGGGATCGCCCAATACATTTGCCCCTTTGCCTTCGCCAACGACTCGTCCGTCGACTAGGCCACTTACTTTGTGCTCGACGAGATCGATGACGCGCCATCCGTCCGGCGCAGGAGCCCCCAGCACAAAGTAGTGTGCGCAGGCGTTATCGGCAATGAGTTGGGCTGCGCCGACTTTGGTGAACTCCTCATAGCGCGAGTCCGGTACCTCGATGGCTGGATGCAGGGTTGCGACCGCATCGAGGACCTCCTCGGTCGTATATGGCGTTGGGCGCGGCCGCAAGCCACGCGCCATACGGAATGCGAACTCCGGTTCCGCAACCCGCATCTGGTTGCCGGCAAGAGCGAATATCGCACCGCTGCCGCTCGCCCGCTTAGCCAGCAACCTGCCGCCCAAGGGCCCGTCCACGCCGATGTGAACCTGGCCAGCCTTACTGGTCGCTGCGATTTTCCAGCCGAACAATTGATCGTCAGCGACTGCCTGCAGCGCGACCTGTATGGCATAGCCGTCTGCACGCGTCACCGGTCGGCATTTGTCCGGCAACGCGGGAATTTTCGTTCCAGCCTTCCAGTTCGACCAGAGCATCCGAGCCGCCTCGCGCTTCATAGCGTCTTCCATAGTCTCCATCTCCTATCTAAAAGCGGACTATGCGGCCGAAACTGCAGGGCGCACGACGTTCACGAGTGATTCCCCGCGGGCCAAGCGGTTAAGGTTGTCGGCGATTGCGCGGTTGCGCCTCGGCAACAAGCCTTCCGTCCATCCCGAGGCATGCGGCGTCATTAGGATGTTGGGCAACTCATGAAATGGCAATGCCGCCGGGCGACCCGAGATCTGATGCGATGGCGGGTAGTCGTACCAAACATCGATGATGGCCCCGCCAATACGCTCTTGGACCAGGGCGTCGAACAGTGCCTGCTGCTGGATTATCGCACCGCGTGCCACATTTATGACTACGCTACTGGATTTCATCGTCCTGAATGCCTGTGGCCCAAACAGACCTCGGGTGGCGTCCGTTAGAGGTGCGGCTACCAGGACGAAGTCGGACTGGGCGAGTAGCTCATAGAGACCCTCCATGCTTGCGATGCGGCCGATCAGTGCGTCTCTGTTTGACGACGTTCGGCTGCAGGCTCGTACCTGCATGCCAAAGGCTTGGGCGCGCCGGGCCACTTCTCTGCCGATGCGTCCATAGCCAACAATGCCCAAGGTCTTGCCAAAGAGCTCGCCATGCCTGGGTCCACAGAGATGAGAACCGCTCCAGTCGCCACTGCGGAACCTCGCATCCATTCTGCGCACGCCAACGGTCCACTCCAACATTGCACCCAGCACGTATTCGGCGATCCCGATCTCGTGCTCATAGCAGTTGCAGACTGCGACACGCGCATCGAGCATCGAAAAATCGATCTCGTCCGTTCCAGCCCCAGGCAGTTGTAGTAGCCGGAGGTCCGGGGCAGGCGGCATTCGGCCTCGCCAGCTCATTGAGATCATGGCGATTGCACCTCGCAGCGCCCGCTCGAAAGCTGGGTAGTCATCGGGATCGACTACTTCGATGTCCCATGGGATTTCGAGGTACTCCGGAACCATACTGAGGCGGCCGTCGGTATCGGTCGTTTTGATCAGCAGCTTCAATGTCTTGCTCTGCTCCTTAAGTGCCCAGACGCGTTTTCAGTTAGCGGCAACGACCTTGTCGCTTGTCCGCAGGCTTGACGCCAGGTGAGCCGGTCGCGAACACCACGAAACCCGAATCGGCTGTGGTGTTTGCGATCGACGCGAGCAGCAGCGCGGACAAAACCCCAACCAGGCGGCCGATAAATATTCGATTGGAAAACCTGCAATCGCCATCAGACGTCGACGATGCCGACATGACGGCTGCGCCGCAAGATCCCGAGGTCGTCGACGACATGCCGCCCAGATAGTTCTGCCCGAGATCTTGGTGCCGGGAGGGGGAATCGAACCCCCATGGTGTTACCACCGCGGGATTTTGAGTCCCGTGCGTCTACCAATTCCGCCATCCCGGCACGGCGCCAACAAGGCGCCCCACTAGTCGGCGCCAGCAAGGCGCCCGACGACCTGGCGCCAGCGAGGCGCAGATTATCCGGTAATTCACCGTCTCCAGCAATGAAGGCCCCGCGTCCCACCTATAATGCCGCCCCATGCGACTCGACGACTTCGACTTTGACTTACCCCCCCGACTGATCGCACAGGCTCCATTGGAGGGGCGAGGAGAAAGCCGTCTACTTACGCTGGATGGCAAGACGGGGGCAATAGCAGATCGACGTTTCGCGGACCTACCCGAGCTCATCCGTGCACGAGATATCGTCGTGCTGAATGACACTCGCGTACTCAAAGCACGTCTATTTGCCCGCAAGCCCACCGGGGGGAAAGTTGAAGTCTTGGTTGAGCGCGTGGCCAATCCGCGCCTTGCAATGGCGCTGCTTCGCGCGAGCCATCTTCCTCGCGCAGGTTCGCCATTGGAAGTAGGCGACGGGGTGCACTTACGGGTTCTGGAACGCCAGGGCGATTTGTTCCATCTCGAGGTTCTGGGAGGGTTGAGCTGGCCAGAGGTATTGGAGCGATACGGAGAGATGCCGTTGCCGCCATACATCGCGCGGCCGTCCAGTGCAAATGACGAGGTGCGGTATCAGACGGTATTTGCAAAGGAACTCGGTGCGGTGGCGGCTCCAACGGCAGGACTGCATTTCGACCAGGCCATGCTCGAGACGTTGCGTGACGCCGGAACGGCGCTCGCGTTTCTGACTCTGCACGTTGGGCCGGGCACATTCCAGCCGGTTCGTACTGCGCAGATCGAAGAGCACCGCATGCACGCGGAACGCTACATACTGCCTGCTGAAACCGTGGCTGCGATCGAGCGCGTGCGTGCGTCGGGTGGCAGGGTCGTTGCGGTGGGTACGACGAGCCTTCGCGTGCTGGAATCCGCTGCGCGCGGCGAGAGGCTCGAAGCTGCGACTGGAGAGACCGATTTGTTCATTACGCCTGGATTTGAGTTTCGCGCCGTCGATGTACTGCTGACCAACTTCCATCTACCGCGCTCAACGCTACTGATGTTGGTGGCTGCATTTGCCGGCCTCGATAAGGTGCTAGACGCCTATCGCCATGCAGTGGAGCAGGGTTATCGATTCTTCAGCTACGGCGATGCGATGCTGATCGAGCGGGCGAGCTGAGCGATGCGCTTCGAAGTAATGGCCACGCAGGGGAAGGCGCGGGCGGGGCGCCTCACGTTGCCCCATGGGGTGGTCGACACACCTGCCTTCATGCCCGTAGGAACCTACGGCGCGGTGAAAGCGTGCAGCCCGGCGGACCTTCGAGACACGGGCGCGCAGATCGTCCTATCCAACACCTTCCATCTTTGGCTGCGACCGGGACTGGAGGTTATTCAAGCTCATGCGGGACTGCATCGCTTCATGGGTTGGGACGGCCCCATTCTCACGGACTCTGGAGGGTTCCAGGTATTCAGTCTTGGTGCATTGCGCAAGATCACCGAGGAAGGCGTGCACTTCCAGTCACCGGTAAACGGAGACCGCTGCTTTCTATCACCCGAGGAAGCAATGCGCATCCAGCGCGTGCTCGACTCCGACGTCGCTATGATCTTCGACGAGTGCACGCCTTATCCGGCAGACGAACGGGAGGCGGCCGATTCGATGCGTTTGAGCCTGCGTTGGGCGCAGCGCAGCAGACTGGCGCACGAAGGCAGCGGCAACGCCTTGTTCGGCATCGTTCAGGGCGGCATGCACGAGCGTCTGCGCGAGGAATCTTTGCGCGAGCTGGAGCAAATTGGGTTTGATGGCTACGCCATAGGCGGGTTATCGGTAGGGGAGCCCAAGGAGGAAATGCTGCGTATCCTGCGGCATACCGCACCAGCGTTGCCAGCGACCAGTCCGCGCTATCTCATGGGCGTAGGCACGCCCGAGGATATTGTGACGGCGGTGGAAGCTGGGATCGATATGTTCGACTGTGTCCTTCCTACTCGCAATGCCCGCAATGGTTGGCTCTTCACGAGCAACGGCGTGGTCAAATTGCGCAACAGCCGTTATGGCGCCGATACCCGACCTGCCGACGAAGGGTGTACATGCTACACCTGCCGAAACTTCACCCGCGCTTATCTGCATCATCTTCAGCGGGTCAACGAGATGCTGGGGTCACGCCTAAATACGATCCACAATTTGCACTATTACCAAGGGCTCATGACGGGCTTGCGCGATGCAATTGCGCGTGGTGCGCTCGCTGAGTTCGTGGAAACGTTTCATCGTCATAGGTCCGGCGCCGAACAAAAGTGCTAAAATCCGCGTCTTTCTGAAAACCGGACCGGGTCACCAATCCCCGCTCACCGGTAGTAACACCCCTATCCGCAATGCAATTCATGCTCGGCGAATGGGTACTGTAGCGCGCCATCCGGAGGAGAAATCTGCATGATCGATTCTGCGTTTGCCCAGACTTTGCCGACCGGCCCAGGAGGAATGGACCTGATGGGTCTGCTGCCGCTGATCCTGATGTTCGTGCTCCTCTACTTCCTGCTCCTGCGTCCACAGATGAAGCGCGCCAAGGAGCACAAGCAGATGCTGGCCGGCATTCAGAAGGGCGATGAAGTCATAACGTCGGGCGGCACATTGGGGAAAGTTACCAGCGTCGGCGATAACTACGTCAAGGTGGAAATCGCGCCTGCAGTGGAGGTGACCGTGCAGAAGTCCGCCGTCCAGACCCTGTTGCCTAAAGGCACTCTCAAGAATGCGACATAAATATAAAGGCAGACGAGAGGCAAGAGGCGAGAGGCTAGAGGACGTTGAGCTTAGCGCCTTGGGTTTGCCCTCTAGCCCCTCGCCTCTTGCCTCTCGCCTGCTCTTGCTATGAACCGCTATCCACTCTGGCTCAACCTTTTCATTGCAATCGTCCTGCTCGGCGGGCTCGTCTATGCACTGCCCAACTTCTTTGGCGAGTCCCCGGCGGTGCAGATTTCCGCGACAAAGCCGACTGCAAAAATCGACGACAGCCTGCGTACGCGGACAGAGGAGGCGCTCAAGCACGCCAGCCTGCCATTTGAAGAGAGCTTCTTGAGCGAGACGAGCGTCAAGGTCCGCTTCAAGGACACTGACACGCAGCTCAAGGCCAGAGATGTCATCGAGAAGGAGTTGGGTCAAGGCTACATCGTGGCGTTGAATCTACTTTCCAACTCCCCACGATGGCTGGCGGCGATCGGCGCCAAACCTATGTACTTGGGTCTGGACTTGCGCGGGGGCGTGCACTTTCTATTGCAAGTGGATATGAAGGGGGCGATCACCAAGGCGCTTGACAGTTCAGCCGCGGGAATCCGAAGCACACTGCGCGGCGAAGACGAAGCGCGCGCGGCGGGCATCGCCCGCGAGGGTCAGACAGTGGTCCTGCGCTTCAAGGAGATTTCCAACCGGGCCAAAGCGCAGCGTATCGTCGAACGCAGCTATCCGGATCTTGCGCTGCAGGAAGAAGAGCGTGGGGGAGAGTACGTGCTGGTAGGCACACTCAAGCCCGACGCCCAAAAGCGCATTCAAGAGTTCGCCATTCAGCAGAACCTCACGACGTTGCGCAATCGAGTCAATGAACTGGGCGTCGCGGAACCTATCGTGCAGCAGTCCGGAGGGGATCGGATCGTGGTTCAACTTCCGGGCGTTCAGGACACGGCAAAAGCCAAGGATATTCTAGGACGAACCGCTACGCTGGAAGTACGCATGGTGGATGAGGAGCACAGCGATCCCGCCACCCTCATGGCCGCCACGCAAGGCCAGGTGCCGTTTGGCTCCGAGTTGCTGTTCGAGCGCAGCGGCCAACCCGTCATGTTGAAAAAACAGGTTGTGCTCACGGGAGACCGAATCAATGACGCCCAGCCGGGCTTCGACGGGCAGACTGGCGAGCCCGCCGTGCACATCAACTTGGACGGCACCGGCGCGCGCATCTTCCAGCAGCTTACCCGCGAAAACGTGGGGAAGCGGATGGCGATGGTGCTCAGCGAAAAGAATAAGTCGGAAGTCGTGACGGCGCCTGTAATTCGCCAGGAGATCGGCGGGGGTCGTGTGCAGATCAGTGGGCGCATGAGCGTGGCGGAAGCAAAGGATATTGCGTTGCTGCTGCGTGCAGGTGCACTTGCCGCGCCGATGGAGATCGTGGAGGAGCGCACCGTCGGCCCCAGCCTGGGTGCGGACAACATCCGGCGCGGGTTCCACGCGACCTGGATCGGTTTCACGGCTATTGCGCTGTTCATGATCGTCTACTACAACCTGTTCGGTGTCATCTCGGTAATTGCATTGGCGGTGAACCTGATGCTGCTGGTCGCGTTGCTGTCCATGCTGCAGGCAACGTTGACACTGCCCGGCATCGCGGCCATCGCGTTGACGCTGGGGATGGCGATCGATGCCAATGTGCTCATCAACGAGCGCGTGCGAGAGGAATTGCGTGGGGGCATCACGCCACAGGCCGCCATTGCGGCGGGTTACGAGCGCGCATGGGCAACCATCCTGGATTCGAATATCACTACGTTGATCGCCGGCATCGTGTTGTTATGGCTCGGCTCCGGTCCAGTACGTGGCTTCGCCGTCGTCCATTGTCTGGGGATCCTGACTTCGATGTTCAGCGCCGTGGTGGTATCGCGCGCGGTGGTAAACCTGATCTTCGGAAGCCGCAAGCGCTTGGAGCGCTTGCCTATCGGTAACGTGCAGTGGAACAACAAGACGCCGAGTCCGGCTTGAATCACGTAACTTCGACCCCGTTCCAGGCATAACTCCAAAGCGAGCACGAGACCAAGCAGATGGAATTCTTCCGCATACGTCAAGACATCAACTTCATGAAGCGGGCGGCGATATTCAATGGAATATCGCTCGTCGTGTTTCTGCTGGCGGTGTTGTTCCTCATTACCCGCGGACTGCACCTCGGTGTGGAGTTCACCGGCGGTACGGTCATGGAATTATCCTATGGGCAAACGGCGGATCTCGACAAAGTCCGTACGACCCTGGAAAAGATCGGCTTGCCCGACGCCACCGTGCAGAGCTTCGGCAGTTCGCAGACCGCGCTGGTTCGGCTCCCCGCGCGTCAGGAGGTCACCGGAGCGCAGATGAGTGAGAAGGTGATGGGTGCATTGCGGGGAGATGACCCTTCAGTCCAACTGCTGCGGGTGGATTTCGTCGGCTCGCAAGTAGGCAAAGAGCTGGTGGAGAATGGCGCGATCGCCATACTGCTGGTGTCAGTGGGTATCGTGTTGTACCTGTGGCTGCGCTTCGAGTGGAAGTTTGGCATCGCCGCCATCATCGCCAACCTGCACGATGTGGTCATCATCCTTGGATTTTTCGCTTTCTTCCAATGGGAATTTTCGCTACCGGTGCTCGCCGCGGTGCTTGCAGTGCTGGGCTATTCGGTGAACGAGTCCGTCGTGGTATTCGATCGAATCCGCGAGAACGTCCGCAAGATGCGCAAGGCAGCCCTGCCGGAGGTGATCAACAACGCCATCACACGTACGATGTCGCGCACCATCATCACTCACGGGTGCACCCAATTGATGGTGACTTCGATCCTGATTTTCGGTGGAGAGGCGCTGCACTACTTTGCCCTGGCACTCACAATCGGCATCTTGTTCGGTATCTATTCTTCCGTGCTGGTTGCCAGTCCGCTGCTTATTTATCTGCGTGTGTCTCGCGAAGATCTGATCAAACCCGACAAGCCCAAGCAGGAAGCGGTCGTCTAGACGGCTGCGTCCCCAGACGACTCAGCGAGGCAGCTGCGTGGAGTGGATCTCGAGTTTCGTCGATGTGATCCTGCATCTGGATCAGCATCTGCTTGTGCTGGTACAGAACTACGGCGCATGGATCTACGGGATTCTGTTTATCATCCTGTTTTGCGAGACGGGCCTGGTAGTCACGCCGTTCCTGCCTGGGGATTCGTTGCTGTTTGTCGCAGGGGCGATTGCGGGTGCGGGATCCATGAACGTGCACCTGCTGGTCGTGTTGTTATTGGCGGCCGCCGTTCTAGGAGATTCCCTGAACTACGCAATCGGTCACTACATCGGGCCGAAGGTGTTCAGATTCGACGATTCCTGGTTCTTCAAGAAAGCATACGTCGAACGCACGCACCGGTTCTTCGAGCGGCATGGCGGAAAGACTATCGTCCTTGCCCGGTTTGTGCCGATCATCCGGACCTATGCACCCTTCGTTGCCGGTATCGGCGCGATGGACTACCGGCGTTTCCTGCTGTTCAACGTGGCCGGTGCGGTTCTATGGGTGGCCTCATTGACGTACGCGGGCTACTTCTTCGGCAACCTCCCCGCAGTCAAGAACAACCTGTCCCTGGTCATTCTCGGGATCATCGTCCTGTCGATCTCACCGGGGATCGTCGAACTCTTAAGGCATAAGCTTAAACGCGCTTAGCAGTCGAGCCGTCAGATTCGTTGCGCCAGCGCAGCGGCAAGCCCGGTATAGGTGGCTGGGGTAAGCGCCAGCAGGCGAGCCTTCTCGGATTCCGGAATGCTAAGGTCGCGGATGAATGCTTGAAGGGTCTCGCGCGTGATTCTGTCTTTGCCGCGTGTGAGAGCCTTGAGTTGCTCGTAGGGATCCGCGATGCCCCAGCGGCGCATGACAGTTTGAATCGGTTCGGCCAGCACCTCCCAGCTCGACTCTAGATCTTCTTTCAACCGCGCCGGATCGGCATCCAGCTTTTCGAGGCCTTGCAGCAGCGATTCCCAGGCCAGCAAGCAGTAGCCGAAGGCCACTCCCATGTTGCGCAGAACCGTGGAGTCGGACAGGTCGCGTTGCCAGCGCGACACCGGCAGCTTTCCGCTGAGGTGATGGAAGAGAGCATTGGCCAGACCGATATTGCCCTCGGAGTTCTCGAAATCGATCGGATTGACTTTGTGCGGCATCGTCGACGAACCGACTTCGCCGGCTTTCAGACGCTGCTTGAAATAGCCAAGGGAGATGTAGCCCCACATGTCCCGGTCCAGATCGAGCAAGATAGTGTTGACCGCGGCCATGGCATCGAACAGTTCGGCCAGGCAGTCGTGCGGCTCGATCTGCGTGGTGTAAGGATTGAAGGTCAAGCCGAAGCGTTCGACGAAGCTGCGCGCAAATGCCTCCCAGTCGAACTCGGGATAGGCAGCCAGGTGCGCGTTGTAGTTGCCCACCGCGCCGTTTATTTTTGCGGTGAGTTCGACCGCCGCGATGCGCGCACGCGCACGCCTGAGCCGATGCACGAAATTGGCCATTTCTTTGCCCAACGTCGTGGGTGTTGCGGGCTGGCCGTGAGTGCGAGAAAGCATGGCGAGGTCAGCCAACCCGTGCGCCAGGCTCGACAGCTTCTCAATGATGCGATCGAGGTGAGGAAGTAGGACCCGCTCGCGAGCCTGCTGCACCATCAGTGCGTGGCACAGATTGTTGATGTCTTCCGATGTGCATGCAAAGTGAATGAATTGCGTCACGCGCAGGACCTCGGGGGTATCAGCGAGCCGCTCGCGCAGCCAGTACTCGATCGCTTTGACGTCATGGTTGGTGCGTGTTTCGATCGCTTTCACCGCTTCCGCGTCCTGCGCTTGGAAACCCGTGGTCTCCGCGCTGAGACGCTTTGCCGTCGCTCTGGAAAACGGCGGTACTTCTGCGATGGCGGTCTCTGCGGCCAAGGCCTTGAGCCATTCGACTTCGACCTGCACTCGATAGCGGATTAGCGCATATTCGCTAAAGTATTCGCTCAGCGCGGCGACCTTGCTATGGTATCGCCCGTCGAGCGGGGACAGAGCAGTGAGGGGAGTCAGGCTCATCGAATCGAGGCGATATGACAGGTCAGACGAATGTTATCACGCGGTGATGATGCCGCCGCCCAAACACACCGAACCATCGTAGAGCACCACCGATTGTCCCGGAGTTACCGCCCATTGGGGAGTCGGGAAGGCCACCTCACAACGGCCTGACTCGATCTGCGTCAGCGTGCATGGCACGTCCGCCTGGCGGTAGCGCGTCTTGGCGGCATAAGTATCGGCGACTGACGGTGCGCTACCCGCAGTCCAGCTCAACTCCACTGCTGATAGCTGCTGCTTGAACAGATTCGGATGGTCGTGACCTTGCACGACCACCAGGCAGTTGCGGTCGATCTGCTTGTCCGCGACGTACCACGCCTCGCCTTGCCCTCCTATCCCCAGGCCCTGGCGTTGCCCGATGGTGTAGTACATGAGGCCCTGATGGGTGCCGATGATGCGTCCATCCGCGCCTTCTATCGGCCCCGGCGAGCGCGGCAGATAGCGCATCAGAAACTCGCGGAACGGGCGCTCGCCGATGAAGCAAATGCCCGTGCTGTCGCGCTTGGCGTGGTTCGGCAGACCGAGCTTCCTCGCCAGCTCGCGCACATCGCGTTTGAACATGGTGCCGAGAGGGAACAGGGTCTTAGACAACTGTGCTTGGTTGAGTCTGTATAGAAAATAGCTTTGATCCTTGGACCCATCTGCCGCTTTGAGAAGCTCGATACGATCGCCGCGTCTGCGCAGTTGTGCATAGTGACCGGTCGCGATCCAGTCGGCCCCGAGTTGCAGGGCATGATCGAGGAATGCCTTGAACTTGATCTCGGCATTGCAGAGCACGTCGGGGTTGGGTGTTCGGCCAGCGTGATACTCTGCCAAGAAGTTGTTGAATACCCGCTCTCGATACTCCGCGGAAAAATTGACGGCCTCGATCTCGATACCGAGAACGTCTGCGACGCTGACAGCATCGATCAGATCCTCCCGCGAGGTGCAGTATTCGTCTGTGTCATCGTCCTCCCAATTCTTCATGAACAGACCGATCACCTCGTAGCCTTGCTCCTTGAGAAGCCAGGCAGCGACCGAAGAGTCGACCCCTCCCGAAAGACCGACGATGACTCGTTGGCGTGACATAGTCGAGCGCAGATTCGCTTAGCCGTAGTGGATCAACAAGTCGAGTGGAAACCGCCGTCCCGCCAGATAGTCCTGTATGCATCGCTGCACAAGCGGGTTGCGATGGCGGGCGGCCTGGGCACTCAATTCAGCAGGTGTGAGCCAAAGCGCGCGCAAAATACCCGCGTCCAAAGCGCGCCCCGTCTCAGGGCCGGTGACCTCGCCGACGAACGCAAAACGCACGTAGCTGATTCCCTTGGCCGGATGACGCCAGCGATACACGCCGAGCAGGCTGCGCGGTACAAATCCGTATGCTGTCTCTTCGAGAGTTTCTCGCACCACCGCTTCGATGAGCGATTCCTCCGGCTCGAGATGACCTGCCGGCTGGTTCAGACGCACGCCTTCGTCGGTTTCCTCCTCGACGACGAGAAACCTGCCTTCTTGCTCGGCCATGGCTGCGACCGTCACACTGACTCGCTGATTCATGGGTCTGCGCCGCACCGGACATGGCGGCTGTTTCTGCTATATCAAGGGGCTGGTGAATCAAACTGGAGACGAGGGAACTGTTGCGGGCTCTCCCATGTCGATACGGTATCATTTTTCAGCCCACCATCCACTACCCCCGGGCCAACATCGAATTCGGCCAGCGGAGGTGGTGCGCCATCGTTTGGAGGAAACCAGATGCACCCGGCCCTGATTCGCTTGTGTTTCTGCTTGGCGTTGCTGGGCATGAACACAGCGCACGCCATGAAAGCGAGCGACGTTGCTCCCTGCCGCCCGAACATGCCGCAGGAAGTGCGTACGCTCCCGGGATTGTTCACCGTGCACGTCGCTTGCGATCACGTCCTGCTCGAGATTCCGCCGGAAATGTTGGAGCGGGACATCCTCTTGAATACGGAGTTCGCCGCATTATCGACGGGGACGGACTACGTCGCGCCAGGATCGGTGGTAGACAGCCGCGTTGTGCAATGGGTGCGACGCGGCAATAAGGTGTACCTGGAAACTGTGCGGTACGAGATGTGGGCGCCCAATATGCCCAACCTGCAACGTGGGGTGGAGCAGGCCTCACTGCATACGGTGATCAAGACCTTCGAAGCGGTCGCGGAGGGCAAGGACGGTGGGCCGATCTTCGATGTCACCGGACTGTTCGCCACTGATGTTCCGGAAGGCTTTGCCACCGAATTCAAGCGGCATTTCAAGATGTCTGCCATTGATCCGAAGCGCTCGTATATCCAGAACGTGAAGGCGTTTACACGCAACATCGAAGTGCGCTTCTACCAGACCTGGGTGCCCGATGCGAAGGATCGCAAAAAGGCAGTCGAGGACGGGGAGGGGGCGGGAGCTCACGATGTGGGATTCATATTCCACACCAGTATGCTGCTGCTACCCGAAGTGCCGATGAAGGGGCGTTACTGGGACGAGCGCGTGGGCTATTTTGCCAGTTACTTCGACGACTATGGGACGAGCAATCATGGCAAGGTTCGGCGCGGATACATCAACCGCTATCGACTTGAGAAGAAGGATCCAGCGGCGGCGGTTTCGGAGCCGGTCCAACCGATCGTTTTTTATCTGAGCCAGGAAGTCCCGGATCAGTGGCGACCTTACCTCAAACAAGCAGTCGAGGCTTGGCAGGGGCCCTTCGAGAAGGCTGGTTTCAAGCACGCGATTATTGCCAGAGACGCGCCGACGGAGGCGGAGGATCCTGATTGGGATCCGGAGGACGTGCGCTATAACGTGATCCGTTGGACGCCCAGCGGTCGACAAAATGCCATGGGCCCGGCGGTGATCGATCCTCGCAGCGGCGAGGTGATTTCTTCGCACGCGATCTTCTGGAACGACGTGCTGAAATTGGCGGAAACCTGGTACTTCACGCAAGTCGGCCCATTGGATCCGCGCGCCAACAAGCTGCCGCTGCCAGATGACTTGATGGGCGAACTGTTGCGCTACGTTGCGACCCATGAGGTAGGCCATGCGCTGGGCCTGCGGCATAACTTCAAAGCGCCGTCGGCCTATAGCGTAGAGCAATTGCGCAGCAAGGAGTGGACGCAGAAATGGGGCACGGCCGCTTCCATCATGTCCTATGCTCGGTTCAACTATGTCGCCCAGCCTGGCGATGGTGCGTATCTGTTGCCGAAGTTCGGTCCGTACGATTACTTCGCCATCCAGTGGGGCTACCAGGAGTTTGCGCACGATGCAAGTTGCGACGACGAGGCGCCCATACTGGATGAGATGGCGGCACGTCAGATCGATGATCCCACCTTGCGATTTGGCGGCGAGGATGCAGTGGCGCGATACGATCCCACCATCAGTTCGCAGGTTATTGGCTCGGACCCGATCGCGGCCGCCGATCTGGGCCTGCGCAACATCGATCGAGTCATGGTCATGTTGATTCCGGCGACCACTGAGCGTGGCAAGGATTACTCCAAGCTCTCCGAGATGTATCACGCGCTTCTCACAACGCGCAACAACGAACTCGGTGCCGTGGCGAAGCTGGTCGGCGGCGTAGAGGAGACGCGTTACCAGGCTGGTCGTGGCGGTATCCCCTTCACGCCGGTGGCGCCAGAACGCCAGCGTCAGGCAGTCAAGTTTCTACTCGACCGTGCATTAGGCTCCGACACAACTCTAATGGACCCGGAAGTGTTGATGCGCATAACGCCGACTGGCGGAGCGGCAGCTGTGCACGGCTCTAACGTGGCGCTGTTGTCTCAGTTACTTTCGCCAGCCGTGTTTCATCGAATGGCAGAGGCGAAGCTGCTAAACGGTAACGGGCATGGCTACGTGGGCATAGACATGCTGAAAGATCTGAACGATGGTCTGTTCCGCGAGCTCGACCGGCCACAGCCGACCATCACCCTGTATCGCCGGATGCTGCAGCGGAATTATGTGACGCTGCTGCTGGTCGCGTCCGGTGCAGTGCGAGACCCGACCGACACCTCCGATGCTTTCAACGATACTCCTCGGGACCGGGGCTCGATACGACTGGACGGCATGAGTCTCGCCGCCGACGTCACGTCGTCCCTGGCGGAAACGGGCCGGCAATACCAGAGTGCTTCGGGGCGTCCGAGCGAGTTCCGCGCGGCGCTACGCGTCGGTGTGAATCAACTCAGCGCCAAGCTGGAGAAGGGTGCCAAGAAAGTGCGCGATCCTGAGACCGCCGCGCATCTGAAGGATTTGCGTGCCGAGTTGGAGAAGGTGCCGTAACGGTTGCTTGAGCATCGCGGTCAGGCATAAAAAAAGGCAGGGTAAACCCTGCCTTTTCTATACGCTGAGATCCGATTAGCTCTTCGGGGCAGCCGGCGCAGCGGCGGGCTTCTTCGACTTTTTCTTGCTGGTGCTAGTGGTGGTTGGCTTCTTTTCGGCGTCAGCGGTACGGCCGGGCTTATCGGCAGATCCGCCGGACTTGACGGAATCCTTGCCTTCATCGGCGGCACGGCCGGGCTTGTCGGTGGAACCACCGGACTTGACCGGATCCGCGGCGAACGCGGTGAGGGTTGCTGCGGCAAACATGCCAGCGACTAGGGCAGCGATCAGCTTCTTCATTAGGTATTTCTCCGTTGCAGGGTTCAAGAACGTCTGTTTGTGAGCGACCAAAACAGGCCGCCGCGTTCATTAACGTCGTTGACGTGCCTCGGTTGACGTTGATGTCCATGCTAAGGCCCTGTAATTGTTTGTAATATTGGTGTAAGCAAGCGATGCGCACCCGGAGCCAACGTATCGACCGTCCAGCCGCCAACCTTGTAGCGGATCAGGCGCAGAGTAGGGTGGCCGATTGCGGCCGTCATACGCCGGATCTGGTGGTTCTTGCCTTCGATGAGGGTTACTTCCAGCCATGCCACTGGAATGGCCTTGCGGACGCGGATAGGCGGTTTGCGATGCCATAATCCTGCTGGCTCGTCGATAACGCGCACCTGGGCGGGGCGCGTGACAAAATCGCCCAGATTGATCCCGCGACGAAACTTAGCCAGCGCCTCCTCCTGCGGGGTGCCCTCAACCTGGGCCCAATAGGTCTTGGGCTGCCTCTCCTCGGGATCGCTGATTCGATGTTGCAAAGCTCCGTCGTCAGTCAGTACGAGGAGTCCCTCGCTATCCCAGTCAAGCCTCCCCGCTGGGTAGATACCAGGAATGCTGATGTAATCCTTCAGGGTGGGCCGGGTTGGATGCGAAGTGAATTGACACACGACTCTATAGGGCTTGTTGAACAGCACCAGCTTCGACGTGTAGCCTGGGACCTTGGGTGGCGGTCCGACGGCGGATCCCCGATGCCCGGTTCGCACCTTAACTTGGGCAGCCGGTATTTGGGCGCTGGTCAGCGGTGTTCGTGCGCAGTGACGTAGTCGTACGCAGGGAGGGTCAGAAACTCTACAAAATCTTCGCGCAGTGTCAGAGCTTCGAACATTTCTGCTCCTTCCACGTACTTGCCCGCGGCATACTGATTCTCGCCGAGAAGTTTGCGGACTTTCTCCAGTTCCTGGGGTAGCAGCGTCTGGAAAAGTTCCTTCGTCACTTTGCGTCCGTCATCCAATACGCCGTGAGGACTGCGGATCCAGTGCCAGATCTGAGCGCGGGAGATCTCTGCGGTTGCGGCGTCCTCCATCAGGTTGAAGATGGGTACGCAGCCTGTACCAGCCAGCCACGCACCCATGTATTGGATGCCGATGTTGATATTGATCCGCAGGCCGTTTTCGCTAATCGGCCCCTTGGGTTGGAAATCGAGAAGGTCCGCCGCCTTGACGTTCACGTCGTCACGCTGACGGTGAATCTGGTTGGGCGTCTTCATCACCTTATCGAAAGCCTCTTTCGCGAGCGCCACCAGGCCAGGATGTGCAACCCAGGTGCCGTCGTGTCCATCGTTCGCTTCGCGATCCTTGTCCGCGCGCACTTTCGCAAGTGCTTCCTCGTTGGCTTTCTGGTCATTCTTGATGGGAATCTGGGCTGCCATACCGCCCATTGCAAAGGCGTTTCGTCGGTGACAGGTCTTGATCAGCTGCAGCGAGTAGGCCCGCATGAATGGCGAGGTCATCGTGACCAGGCCACGGTCGGCGAGAATGAACTCCGGCCGGCTCCGAAGCTTCTTGATACAGCTGAATATGTAGTCCCAGCGTCCGCAGTTCAGACCCGCCGAATGGGCGCGCAGTTCGTAGAGTATCTCTTCCATCTCGAACGCCGCCAGGATCGTCTCGATCAACACTGTCGCTTTGATCGTACCCTCGGGAACGCCGTGTTCGCGTTGAGCAAAGACGAAAACGTCGTTCCACAGGCGCGCCTCGAGATGGCTCTCCATCTTGGGCAGGTAGAAATAAGTTCCTGAGCCCTTTGCCAGTCGTACTTTGGCGTTGTGGAAGAAATACAGTCCGAAATCGAATAACGAGCCCGAGGTAGGCTGACCGTCGACCAGCACATGCTTCTCGGGAAGGTGCCAACCGCGCGGACGCACCAGCAAAGTGGCGATCTTCTCGTTGAGCTGATAGCGTTTGCCCTCGGGACTGGTGAAATGGATGGCGCCACGCACAGCGTCGCGCATATTGATCTGCCCTTGGACCTGGTTGTCCCATGTGGGCGTGCTCGAATCCTCGAAGTCCGCCATGAACATATTGGCGCCGGAGTTCAGCGCGTTGATCACCATCTTGCGGTCCGTAGGTCCGGTGATCTCGACACGGCGGTCTTGTAGGTCGGCGGGCACGGGGGCGACTTTCCAGTCAGCCTCACGGATTGCTTTCGTCTCGGGAAGGAAATCGGGCAATTTGCCGGCGTCAAGTTCCGCCTGACGGGCGACGCGGTGCGCCAGAAGTTCCAGGCGGCGCACATTGAACTGGCGGTGCAGTTTGGCCAGAAACTCCAGCGCGTCACTGCTTAATATCTCGGCGTATTCGGCGGTTATCGCGCCTAGTACTTTGACGCCGGGAGGGAGGGTCTGTTCGCGCATCGCGATCTCTCTGGTTCTATTTAGTGGCTGAAAGCGCGCAATTCTGACACAAAAAACTAGGCCAATAGCACCAAGCGAGGTTCAGGCTCTCCAGCTCAATCGACGATTGGACTAACAAATGCCGATGACCTGCCTCGCGCTGCACCTTGGCACAATTGGGAAGTATGATTATCCTGTGGTGCCATGCAATATTTACAGTGCGATAACTACGGACCTGGCGATCGGGTTAGAGTGTCAGTGAGGTCTTGGAACTGACCGGTCGGCTGCTGCGTTGCGCCAATAGTCTGGGAAAGACGGCGTGACGACGGCGCACAGGGGAGCGAGGAACGACTCGCTTCGGTGCACCGCAATAAGGTAAACTTTTGGCTGTTTGCAAGCACGTGCTCTCGTTCCCAACCAACCAAGAGCCAAGCCCAGTAACCGATTCAAACAGCCGGTGTAACCGCGAGGACCTCATGTACAAACATATCCGGGTGCCCACCAAGGGCGAGAAGATTGCAGTCAACAAGGATTTCTCGCTGACCGTACCGTCCAACCCAATCATTCCGTTTATCGAGGGCGATGGTACGGGGGTGGACATTACTCCGGTCATGCGCAAAGTGGTGGACGCCGCTGTGAAGGCGGCCTACGGCGGCAAGCGCCAGATCGAATGGATGGAGATGTACGCGGGCGAAAAATCCTGCAAGGTATATGGGGAGAACGTGTGGCTGCCGGACGAGACTTTGGAGGCTTCCAAAGAGTTCGTCGTATCGATCAAAGGACCGCTGACCACTCCGGTTGGTGGAGGTATCCGCTCCATCAACGTGGCATTGCGCCAGCAACTCGACCTGTACGTCTGTCTGAGGCCGGTACGCTACTTCAAGGGGGTGCCTAGTCCGCTCAAACAGCCGGAGAAAACCGACATGGTGATCTTCCGTGAAAATTCGGAAGACATCTACGCTGGTATCGAATGGGAGGCAGAGACCGACAACTCGCGCAAGATAATCAAATTCCTGATCGAGGAAATGGGCGTCAAGAAGATCCGCTTTCCCGCCACATCGGGAATTGGGATTAAGCCGGTGTCTCGCGAAGGTACCGAGCGCCTGGTTCGCAAGGCAATCCAATATGCGATCGCCAATCGGCGCAAATCGGTGACACTGGTGCACAAGGGCAACATCATGAAATTCACTGAGGGTGCTTTCCGCGACTGGGGTTATGCGCTGGCGAAGGCGGAGTTCGGTGCGCAGTTGGTGGACGGTGGTCCATGGATGAAATTGCCTGGCGGCATCATCATCAAAGATGTGATCGCAGATGCGTTTCTGCAGCAGATCCTGTTGCGGCCCGACGAGTACGACGTGATCGCGACGCTGAATTTGAACGGTGACTACATTTCCGACGCACTGGCGGCGCAAGTAGGCGGCATTGGCATCGCCCCCGGCGCCAACACGAGCGATTCTGTGGCGATGTTCGAGGCGACCCACGGGACAGCGCCTAAGTACGCCGGTAAGGACTACGTCAATCCCGGTTCACTCATTCTCTCTGCGGAGATGATGTTGCGGCACATGGGCTGGGTCGAGGCGGCGGACCTGATCGTGACCGCGACCGAAAAAACGATCCTGGACAAAGTCGTGACCTATGACTTCGCCCGCCTCATGGACGGGGCGACACAAGTGTCCTGTTCCGGGTTTGGGAATGCGATGATCGAGCGCATGCGGTGAATGACGTGACTAGTGGTTCGTGGCTCGTCGTTCGTCATTTGCGCCGATCGTTTCATAGAACACCACGAGCCACGGTCGTTCACATGGCAACAAAAAGCCCGCTTCGTGGGCGGGCTTGGATTATCTTGGCAATGCGGAGCGGATCAGCTGTCCGCATGAAAATCCGAACTCTCGCTTCCTCCTCGGGACTCCTGCTTGGGGAACCCCTGACGTTGGGTCAGTCAGGGTTTAGAGTGGCTTGAGACTCTGCGTTTAGGCGGCCTGAATATTCGAAGCCTGCTTGCCCTTCGGCCCCTGAGTGACTTCGAAGCTAACTTTCTGGCCTTCCTTGAGCGTTTTGAACCCGCTCATGTTGATGGCGGAGAAGTGAGCGAACAAATCTTCCCCTCCATCATCGGGCGTGATGAAACCATAGCCCTTGGAGTCGTTGAACCACTTTACCGTACCAGTTGCCATACTTCTGTTCCTTGTAGAAGACTCAGGCGCGACGCGCGCCCGTCGACCGTTCTTGTCTTGATCAGCCGTCAGCATCACTGTGAGATACAGCTATGCCGAAGCGCCGCCCAAGCCAGGGCCGAAATTCTTTTTTAGGCCATTTAGTGCTCGAAGTCAAGGAATTAGCTATGCCCTTCCAGTCCGGTATATAAAATGCTTGCGCGTATACTTGTAAAATTCCCCGATATGCTCAAAATTAATACTCGAGGAATGTTCTGTCTGGCTCTCTGCGGAAGTGCCGATGGATAGTGGAAATCGCGACGGCGTCGTACTGGACACGCAGAAGAGCCGAGTCAAGCCACCCCCACTCTACAAAGTGGTGCTGCTCAACGACGACTACACGCCGATGGACTTCGTTGTTGCAGTTCTGCAGACCATATTTTCGATGACCCGGGAGCAGGCGACCCAGGTCATGCTCAAAGTACACCGCGAAGGCATGGGGGTTTGCGGGGTCTATCCGAAAGACGTGGCGGCCACTAAAGTGGAGCAGGTTATTGCCTTCTCTCGCAAGCACGAGCACCCGTTGCAATGCTTGATGGAGGAGACCTGACTGCTCAAGCTGCGCTCGGCCCCGGTCGTAATGTATTTCATACCAACAAAACGGGCCCCCTAAAAGTATTTCGTACCAAAGCCACCCGCATTCAGTGGTACATTAATACCAGTTGTCCTCTCAAAGGATCGTTATGATCGCGCAGGAGTTAGAAGTCAGCCTGCACATGGCTTTCATGGACGCAAGGCAGAAGCGCCACGAGTTCATCACCGTGGAGCATTTACTGCTGGCGTTGCTTGATAACCCATCGGCGTCCGAGGTGCTCCGCGCCTGCGCGGCCAATATCGAGGAGTTGCGCAAGCTGCTCACCGATTTCATTGGCGAGCACACCCCCGTCGTCACCGGCGACGAAGTAGACACTCAGCCCACGCTGGGATTTCAGCGCGTCATCCAGCGCGCCATTCTGCACGTGCAGTCTTCCGGCAAGAAGGAGGTTACCGGCGCGAACGTTCTGGTGGCAATCTTCGGGGAGAAGGATTCTCATGCGGTCTATTTCCTCCACCAGAAGGGTGTGACGCGGCTGGACGTAGTGAATTTCATCTCTCACGGAATCAGCAAGGTACCTCAGACCGGCTCGGCAAAGCAGCAGGAGAGCGAGTCCGACAGCGACGGGGAGCAACAGCAGGGCGGTGCGCTGGAGACCTACACGATGAACCTCAATGCGCTCGCATTGGCCGGGAAAATCGATCCGCTGATCGGCCGGGAACGAGAGCTTGAGCGTGTGGTGCAGACGCTTTGCCGGCGACGCAAGAATAATCCCCTGCTGGTGGGCGAAGCAGGTGTGGGCAAGACCGCTATCGCTGAGGGATTAGCGAGGCGCGTTATCGAAGGTAGTGTTCCCGATATCCTCGCGCGATGCCAGGTGTATGCGCTTGATATGGGCGCCTTGCTGGCGGGGACGAAATATCGCGGTGATTTCGAGCAGCGGCTAAAGGCGGTGCTCAAGCAGTTGCTGGATAACCCTAACGCAATTCTGTTCATCGACGAGATCCACACGTTGATCGGTGCGGGTGCCGCCTCCGGTGGAACTCTGGATGCGTCTAACTTGCTCAAGCCTGCGCTGTCCACGGGCCAGCTCAAGTGCATCGGTGCCACCACCTACACTGAATATCGCGGCATCTTCGAAAAAGACCATGCTCTGTCTCGCCGATTCCAGAAGATCGACGTGGTCGAGCCCAGCGTCCAGGAGACTGTCGAAATTCTGCGCGGGCTGAAGAGCCGCTTCGAGGCGCATCACGGCGTACGTTATACGACTTCGGCGTTGACCACTGCGGCCGAATTGTCGGCGCGCTATATCAACGATCGTCATCTGCCGGACAAGGCCATCGACGTAATCGACGAGGCCGGTGCCGCGCAACGCATTTTGCCTAAGTCCAAACAGCGTCGCGTTATCACCAAGCACGAAATTGAGGAGATCATCGCCAAGATTGCGCGCATTCCACCGCACAACGTGTCGTCGAACGATCGCAGCAAACTCAAGAATCTGGATCGCGATCTGAAGTCAGTGGTGTTCGGTCAGGAGAAGGCGATTGATGCGCTCGCCGCGTCCATTAAGATGGCGCGCAGCGGTCTTGGCAATCCGCAAAAACCGATCGGAAACTTCCTGTTCTCGGGGCCAACCGGGGTTGGCAAGACGGAAGTGGCGCGCCAGCTTGCCTACATCATGGGCGTGGAATTGATCCGGTTCGACATGTCCGAGTACATGGAGCGCCACGCCGTATCCCGTCTCATCGGGGCGCCTCCCGGCTATGTTGGTTTCGACCAGGGTGGACTGCTTACCGAGGCGATCGCGAAACATCCTTACGCAGTTCTGCTGCTGGACGAGATAGAGAAAGCGCACCCTGACATCTTCAATATCTTGCTGCAAGTGATGGACCATGGCACGTTGACCGACAATAACGGGCGCAAGGCCGACTTTCGCAATGTCGTAATCATCATGACGACGAACGCGGGTGCCGAGTCGCTGACCAAGACGTCCATGGGCTTCACGCCGGGCAAGTCGCAGGGCGATGAGTTGCAGGACATCAAGCGTATGTTCACGCCGGAGTTCCGCAATCGCTTAGATGCGACCATCTCTTTCGCGCCCCTATCCAGCGAAGTCATTCTACGTGTGGTGGACAAGTTCCTGATGCAGTTGGAGGATCAATTGCACGAGAAGAAGGTCGAGGCCTCTTTCACGCAGGCGCTCAAAGACTATCTCTGCAAACATGGCTTCGACCCGCTCATGGGTGCTCGCCCGATGGCGCGACTGATCCAGGACACGATTCGGCGCGCGCTGGCAGACGAGCTTCTATTCGGGCGATTGGCCAGCGGGGGCAAAGTTACTGTGGACGTGGATGCCGACGGCAAGATCCGACTGGAGTTTGTCGAGCAGGAAGCGGAAAGTCTGCCCTCCTGACAAACATTGTTTTAGCTCGACTGTGACGGGCGGCCAGGGGCCGCCCGTTTCTTTTGAGACTTCCATCGAAGCGTAGGTATAAGAATATGCCCTCGAGGTCTTTGGCTGTTCCGGGCGCAGGCGACTAAACTATCGCGGACAAGTTAGTTAACGGAGGCGCGATGGAACCGATTCAAAAGGTGCTTCTGGTTGCGCTGGCGATCCTTTGTGCACCGGCCGCCAAAGGAGCAGAACGCCAAGACCAGGCAGCGCGCAGCCTCGCGGCAAACTGTACTGGCTGTCACGGACCGAACGGCAATAGCGCCGGTGGGATCCCCACCATTGCCGGCCTGGAGAGAACCTACATCGCAACGGTCTTGCAGGAGTTCAAAGCTGGCACGCGTCCAGCCACAGTCATGCACCAGCATGCGAAGGGGTACACGGATCAGGAGTTCGAACTGCTGGCCGAGTATTTCTCGCGGCAGAAACATCAGTAGGAGACGGCTGATGGGATTTTCCAGACGAGACTTCCTCAAGCGGGTGTCAGCGGCGGCGGCCGGGGTCGCCGTGGTTTGCGCGGGTAGACCGGCGTCAGCTGCCACTGCGCGCGTAGTCGTAATAGGTGGCGGTTTCGCTGGTGCCACGGCAGCGAGATACCTCCGGCTGTGGGCACCGGATGTCGGCGTAACACTCATCGAGCGCAATCGGGAGTTCGTCTCCTGCCCTTTGAGCAATCGTGTGCTCTCCGGCCAGATGAGCTTGGCGGATCTCACTCGTGGATACGGCGCATTGTCCGGAAAATACAAGATCGACGTGCTGCATGATGATGTTGTCGAGGTCGATGGCGACAAGCAGCTAGTCCGGCTCGCAAGTGGCGCCGCCGTATCCTATGACCGGCTCATGGTGGCTCCAGGTGTCGATCTGCTTTATGCGAGCATCCCGGGCCTCCAGGCCGAGGCAGCGCGAGAAACGGTTCTCAGTGCCTGGAAGGCAGGTGCTCAGACTCTGGCCCTGCGCATGCAACTGGAAGCGATGTCCGACGGTGGGGTTTATGCGATAACCATACCGAAGGCGCCCTATCGCTGTCCGCCCGGTCCCTATGAACGTGCCTGCCAGGTAGCATGGTATTTCAAGAACCAGAAGCCCAAATCAAAGGTGCTGATTCTGGATGCCAATGATAAGGTGCAGTCGAAGGAGCCTTTGTTTACCAAGATCTGGAAGGAATGGTATCCAGGGATTGTCGAGTACCGCCCGAACAGCACCCTGGTAGATGTCGACGCAAATACATTGACAGCAAAGTTGGAATTCGAGGACGTAAAAGCTGACGTGCTCAATGTAGTCCCGCCTCAGCGCGCGGGCAAGATCGCGGTTGATGCCGGCTTGATTACCGCCAACGATAAATGGTGCGGAGTCGATTTCCTGACTTATGAATCAGTAGCCAGGAAGAAAATCCACGTGCTCGGCGATGCAATTCTCGCGGCGCCGGCGATGCCCAAATCGGGCCACATGGCGAACCAGCACGCAAAGGTGGCGGCAGCGGCGGTGATCGCTTTGCTGAACGGCGAAGCACCGAATCCGTCTCCGATCGTGAACAACACATGCTACAGCTTCGTGAGCGACAAGGACGTGATCCACGTTGCCTCCGTTCATCGCTACAACTCTGAGAAGAAGACCATGATAGTGGCGCCAGGCGCGTCAGGCCTGTCCGCGGATGCCAATACGCTGGAGGGTACTTATGCGGAAGCGTGGGGTCGCAACATCTGGGCCGACATGTTGGGCTGATCCTGTAGTGGCGGAAATCAGCGGAGCCATCCACTCGTTGCTATTCAAACATTGAGTCATCCGCGGGCGACCGGCCGCGCCGGATCCGCACACCATTCACTCCATGAACCGGGGTAGAGACGCGATCCACTTAGCCCGGCGATTTCCATTGCCAGGATATTGTGGCAGGCACT
>Ga0207689_10001032_pt1 | contig 26745 bp, 25 predicted proteins | sample KBSMisM52_FD_184312 | JGI IMG/M metagenome (GOLD analysis project Ga0207689, IMG submission 184312) | Miscanthus rhizosphere microbial communities from Kellogg Biological Station, Michigan, USA - KBS Miscanthus M5-2 (SPAdes) (version 2) | ecosystem: Host-associated > Plants > Roots >...
GTTCTCCGCTTCCAGGATCGTGACGCGATGGCCGCGGCGCTCGAGCTCGTACGCGGCAACGAGGCCTGCAAGTCCGGCGCCGACGACGACGACGTGCAACGGCGATCGGGGATCGGGAATGGCCGCCAATGCCGGCAGCGCATTGGCCGCGGCTGCAGCGCCGGACATGGCCATCAATCGGCGCAGGAATTCCCGCCGCGCGAGCGCGTGCGGAATGCGTGACGGCAAGGTCGTCGTCTCCTAACGTGTGGCGTGTAACATGCAGGACGCGACTCTACGCCCCATAATCTGGGCAGGCAAACCCGCGCGGCGCCGTCGTATTCCCGGTGTATCGACGTTCGATGAACGATCTCTTTACCGCATCGCAACCTGCACATGCCGGCGTTCCGCTGGCGGAGCGGATGCGCCCCCACACCATCGCCGAGGTCGTCGGGCAGAAGCACCTGCTCGCGCCGGGCAAGCCGCTCGCCGTCGCGTTCGCGTCGGGCAAGCTGCATTCGATGATCCTGTGGGGACCACCCGGTGTCGGCAAGACGACGCTCGCGCGCCTGATGGCCGACGCGTTCAATGCCGAATTCATCGCACTGTCGGCGGTGCTGTCCGGCGTCAAGGACATCCGCGAGGCGGTGGCGCGCGCCGAAGCGACGCTCGCGCAATCCGGCCGCGCGACGATCCTGTTCGTCGATGAGGTCCATCGCTTCAACAAGGCGCAGCAGGATGCGTTCCTCCCCTATGTCGAACGGGGAACGGTGACATTCATCGGCGCGACGACCGAAAACCCGTCGTTCGAGGTCATCGGCGCGTTGCTGTCGCGCGCCGCGGTCTACGTGCTGGAGCCGCTTTCGGCCGATGACCTCGGCACGCTGCTCGATCGCGCGCTCACGACCGCGGCGCCGGAGCTTGCCATCGACGCGCCGGCGCGCGATGCGCTGATCGCTTATGCGGACGGTGATGGTCGCCGCCTGATCAATCTGGTCGAGCAACTTGCAGTCGCCGCGGTGGAGGCCAAGCGCAGGTCCATCGACCTGCCTTTCGTGGAGGCAACGATCGCGCGCAGCCTGCGCCGCTTCGACAAGGGCGGCGAGGCGTTCTACGACCAGATCTCCGCGCTGCACAAGGCCGTGCGTGGCTCCGATCCGGATGCGTCGCTGTACTGGATGTGCCGGATGCTCGACGGCGGCGCCGATCCGCTGTACGTCGCGCGCCGCGTCATCCGGATGGCGAGCGAGGACATCGGCCTCGCCGATCCACGCGCATTGCGCATGGCGCTCGACGCGGCGGAAGCGTATGAGCGGCTGGGATCGCCCGAGGGCGAGCTTGCGTTGGCCGAATGCGTGCTGTACCTGGCCGTCGCGCCGAAATCGAATGCGGCCTACGTCGCGTATGGCGCGGCGCGCGCCTTCATTGCGCAGGATGGCTCGCGGCCGGTGCCGATGCATCTGCGCAATGCGCCAACGAAGCTGATGAAGAACCTGGGCTACGGCAAAGGCTATCGGTACGCGCACGATGAGGAGGACGCGTTCGCCGCCGGCGAAACCTACTTTCCCGACGATATGGCGGCACAGAATTTCTACACGCCCACAGATCGCGGTCTCGAGGCGAAGATTCGCGAACGGCTCGAGCATTTGAAATCGCGCAATCGCGAAACGGACGACAAGCAAGACTGACGTCGTGCTCGCGAGCGGCGGAGGCTCCGCAGGCCTCTGATAGAATTCCTGCAATGCTCGATATCAATCTGCTGCGCAACGATGTAGCCGCGGTCGCCGCCGCGCTGGCCAAGCGCGGCGCCACGCTCGAAATCGGGCGTTTCGAGGCGCTGGAGGCTGCGCGCAAGGACATTCAAATGCGCACGCAGGACCTGCAATCGCGGCGCAACGCGGCGTCCAAGGAGATTGGCATCGCCAAGAGCAAGGGCGCAGACGCGGCGCCGCTGCTGGCGCAGGTTGCGGGTCTCGGTGACGAGGTCAAGCGCCTCGAAGCCGAGCTCGAACGCATTCAGATCGAGTTGCGCGACTTCCTGTTGCAGTTGCCCAATCTCACGCATCCGAGCACGCCGGCGGGCGCCTCGCCCGACGACAACGTGGAAATCAGGCGTTGGGGCACGCCGCCCGCGTTTGACTTCCCGCCGAAAGATCACACTGACCTCGGCGAGGGCCTGGGATTGCTCGACTTTGCCACGGCGGCGAAGCTCTCGGGTGCGCGGTTTTCGTTCCTGCGCGGCGACCTCGCACGGCTGCATCGCGCATTGGCGCAGTTCATGCTAGATACGCACACGCGCGAGCACGGCTACACCGAGTGCTACACGCCCTACGTCGTCAATGCCGATGCGCTGATCGGCACCACGCAATTGCCCAAATTCGAGGCCGACATGTTCTCGGTGCAGAAGGGCGGCGCGGAAGGGCATGGCGAGCGGCTCTATCTCATTTCGACGTCCGAGATCACGCTGGCGAACTCCGTGCGCGACGAAATCCTCGCGGCCGACGTGCTGCCGATCAAGCTGACCGCGCACACGCCGTGCTTTCGCTCGGAAGCGGGAAGCTACGGCAAGGACACCCGCGGGATGATTCGCCAGCACCAGTTCGACAAGGTCGAGCTCGTCCACATCGTCCATCCGGAAAAGTCCTACGACGCACTCGAGGAGCTGACCGGCCACGCCGAGACGATCCTCCAACGCCTTGGCCTGCACTATCGCGTGGTGGCGCTGTGTACCGGCGACATCGGATTCGCGGCGACGAAGACGTACGACCTCGAAGTGTGGCTTCCCGGGCAGAAGGCCTATCGCGAAATCTCGTCGTGCTCCAACACGGAAGCGTTCCAGGCGCGACGGATGCAGGCGCGCTTCCGCAATGCGCAGGGCAAGATCGAGTTCGTTCATACGCTGAACGGATCCGGGCTTGCCGTAGGAAGAACGCTAGTTGCTGTGCTCGAGAATTACCAGCGCAGCGATGGTTCGGTCGAGATACCCGAAGCGTTGCTCCCGTATATGGGCGGACAGGCGCGCATCGTCCGCAAATAGCGTCGGACGCGATTGCGCAATTGGCCGCGTGCGAGGCACGTTGCGCACCTGTTGCGAATGCGGCTCGAATTCACCGTGGCTGGAAAGCGCGCGCCAATACCCAGTTCGCGACGCTCTTGCCCAGCGCTGCGCCATCCACCGTGGCCGAGCGGAAATGCATGCCGCCGGCGATGCGTGCGATCTGGATTTCATCGACGAGGCTCGCCGTCGTCGTGTAGCGGCGCGTAGTACCGGTGACGGTGCTCGTGAAGTCGTAGGTGACGTCCGACGTGCCATAGTAGCTGCGCAGGACTTCGGCCATGGCCCCTGCAACGCAGCTGTGCGCAGCCGGGTATTCGGGGTGGTTCGGCGTCGCCACGACCGGTGTCCAGCCGGGATCGGCACCGGTCGCATCGTTCCCGTCGGTATCCGCTAGCGTGATCGCGCTGGATGGCCGCCAGGCCTCATAGTGGTACTTGGACTCGAAGCAGGCGTTCGATGCGTCCGCCTGTGCCACCCAGATCATCGCCATCAGGCGCGCGTGGTCGGCGACGCTCCGGTTGGTCATCGCGAACATGCGGAGGTTGCGCGACCAGAAAGTGCCCGGCGCCTCGGTGTGAAAGCGCGCGAGTTCGGTCTGTTCGGCCGATCGAATGCCGCCGGTGGCCGCGCCAAGCGCCTTGGTTTCGTTGACGTCGGCGGCATACGCAGTGCTGGTCAGCGCAGGCGGACCGGGTGCGCGAAACTGCGCGATCGTCGTCAGCACGAAGGGCTTGATGTAAGGGTTCGGTCTGCCAATCGGGTTGATGCCGCGGAACTGGCCCGCCGCGACTCCGGGCACGTAGGGCGCGAGCGCGACCATGCGCCCATCGTTTGTCCGCAACGCCAGGATGCCGGCCGCGACCTCGGCGCCCACTGCCAGGCCCTGCGTCTTCGCGGTTCCAGCGGGCACGGTGGCGACGTACGTGTCGTATGCCGATTGATATTGCGCGCTGCGGTTCGGGAACAAACCGGACAACACGCCATACGCCGCCGCCGCGACGGCGGCGTCCTGCGACGCGCCGGCGGTGGCGGCTTTCGGCGTAATGGCATAAGGCTGATGCGAGCCGGCGATGGCGATCACCGCGTCGTAGATCGCCACATGCACGGTTGCGAGATCGACCGCGTTGGTCGGTCGCTGTTCCTCCGCCGTGCCGGTGGCGGACGCCGGCACGTTGACCGTGGTGGTGGCCACCTCGTTCCAGTAAGACACGGCGTTTGGTCCGGCCGGGGAAATCGTCACCGGATCCGGGCTGTTGCCGCCGCCACAGGCGCTCAGCGAGCTGAAGGCAGTGGCGATGATGGCCAGCGTCAGGGCGGTAAAGCGGGTCATGGCGTTCGCTCCTCTTGCGCCGATGCGAGGCGAGACATTCGCCTTCGAGAGCGGCACGCGGAGTTTTTACAATGCATCGTCGGTCACCGCCCGCACGAGGCGATGAAACCGGAAAGCCAAGGTATGGACGCTGCAGGAGGCCGACGAGTCCGCCCGAAGCTGTTCGCGCTGACTAATCGGGGACGAATCGTGTGGACGGGCGAAGCCCGATCCCACGATTTGGCCACGTTTACCGCATGTTTCCGGTATGGCCCAGCGAATAGCGGCCAGGTTGCGGCCACACCGTGAGCCCGTGGGGCTCCTTGCCCACCGGGATAACCTTGACGGCGCCGTTGCCGGTGTCGAACGCGTACACGACGTTGTCGTAACGGCCCGATAGCCACAGCCACTTGCCGTCGGCGCTGACATTGCCCATGTCGGGGCTGCCACCGCCGGGGATCGGCCAGTTCGCCTCCACTTTTTGCGTCGCGAAGTCGACGACAGAGACGCCACCCTTGCCCTTCGGCGGTCCGTGGATCTTGTTGGAGCCACGGTTGGTGACGTACAGCTTCCTGCCGTCGCGGCTGGGATACAGGCCATGGGTTCCCTTGCCGGTCTCGATGAAGCCGACCTGCTTCAGTGCCTCGCCGTCGACGACGTGCACGCCGTCGGCCATCATGTCGGCGACGAAGAACAGCTTGCCATCGGGTGACGCCCGGATGTCCTGCGGCATGCCCTTCCACGTCGTGCAGATGATTTCGTCCTTGCCGTCGGGGCCCTTGACGACCTTGGTCGGGCGCCCCGGCTGAATTACCTGGACGTACCCCAGCACCTTGCGGTTGACGAGATCGATCTTGGCCACGGTGCCCGAGAACTCGCACGTGAAGATCGCGAACGCGCCATCGATCGCGAAGTCCGCGTGGTTGATCCCGGCGCAGCGCGGCACCTCGATCGAATACTGGAGCTTCATGGTCTGCGGATCGCGGAAGTCCAGGCGTTTCATCGCCTCCGCCACCACGATCGCCGACTTGCCGTCCGGCGAAAAGTACATGTTGTAGGGATCGTCGACCGCAATCGGCTTTCCGAACTTGCCGGTCTTCGGGTCGATCGGGATCACGCTTCCCTTGTTGGTGTTCTCGGCATTGTTCGCCACCCACAGCGTGCGCAGGTCATACGACGGCACGACGTGCTGCGGGTTCAATCCGACCTTGAACTTGTCGACGACGGTGAAAGTGGCCGGGTCGATCACGTACACGTCGTTGGACTGGATGTGCGGCACGTACACGCGCGGGAGGTCGCCGGCGACCGCCGGATTCATCTTGGCCGTCGTCGTTTCGCTGTAGAGGTTGCGGGCGTCCGTCACCGGCGGCATTCCCGGCACCGTGGTTACGGCCGGTGATGCCGGAGCGGCCGGCGCGTTGGCCGGCGCCTGCGCATAGCCGGTGGCGGACAGCGCAAGCAACAGGCAAAGTGGACCGCAGAGGGTACGGCGAACGGGGGATACGGTCACAAACGCTCCTGACGATTCGATGGGATCAACGGTTTCTTTCGTACGAGGGACCGCGCGCAGCGGATCAATGACTGGCGACCGCGGCGCGAATGGCGGCAACGGATTGCGCGACGATCGCATCGACGGCGAGCTTGCCGAGCTCGGCGCTGGCGCGGCGCGGATCGCCGGTCACGCCAGGCAGCGTTTTTTGTCCGGCCGCGGGTTGCATGAGGTCGCTGCGTACCATCCGCGGATCGATAGCGAGCATCAGCGACGTGTCGGCGAGCCCCGCATGAACGCCGATTTCAGCTTCGCTGTACCCGCGGCCTTTCAACGTTTCCGCGAACCATACCGTGGGCACGCGGTAATAGTCGCGGACGGCGTGCACCCGCACGTTCGAGGCGGCCCATTCGCGGTCGAGTTGTTGTGCCACCGCCTGGTTGTCCTTCTGGTAGTCGCCGGAATCGCCCAGCAGCACGATGTCGCGAAATCCGGCGAGCTTGAAGCTGCGCGCCGCGGACTCGAGCATTTTCCGATAGGTGTCGTCCGGCACTGTGATGGTACCCGGATAACGCATATGCCCAGCGGACTCGGGGACATACGCAATCACCGGGGCGACTATCGCATTGCCGAGCGCGCTGGCAATCTTCTCGGCCAGCGCCCTGGCGCGGACGTTGTGCTTGCCGAGCGCCATGTGCGGGCCGTTCTGCTCGGTGCCGCCGATGGGCACGATCAGCGTCGACTTGCCGGCGCGGATCTGCGCGGCCAATTCGGGCGATGTCAACTCCTCGAGGAATACCGTGGCCGGCGCTTGCGCGTGCGCGGTCGACCACGCGCCAACCAGCAGAAGGGCAGCGAGGCGCAGTGCGAACGTTCTCATCGCGCCATTTTACGCGAGGGCGACGGCGCCACCGCAGCGTGCCGTCACGGTGTTGCCAGCGTCGGGTACGCGCGCAAGCGGGGCTGATAGGGGGCCTCCTGGCGCGCCAGGATGTCGTAGTACGCGCGCACGCGGTCCACGAACACCACCGGCATGCCGCCGCGCGCGTAACCATACTTCGCGGCGTCGTAGTACTCCGGCAGCGCGAGCAGCGGCAGCGTTTTCTTCACGTCGGCCCACAGGTCCGGATTGAGTTTCTGCTTCTGGGCGAGCACGCGCGCGTCCTCGAGGTGCGCGATGCCGATGTTGAACGCGGCGAGCGCGAGCCACGTCCGGTCCGGTTCGGTGATGCGCGCCGGCAATTTAGCCTTGAGCCTGGCGAGGTAGCGCGCGGCGCCGATCGTGCTCGCCAGGGGATCGAGCCGATCGGCGATGCGCAGCTGCTTCGCCGTTTCCTCGGTGATCTGCATGAACCCGCGCACGCCGGTCTCGCTGGTTGCGAAGGGATTCCATTGCGACTCCTGGTAGGCCAGCGCCGCCAGCAATCGCCACTCGACACCGGTGACGGTCTGCGCTTCCTCGAACACGCTGCGATAATCCGGCAGCACGTCTTTCAGGCGCGACTGGAAGACACCCGCATCGATCCGCTGGACCTGCGCCGCGTGCCCGAAGTAGCGATCGGCGAGCCGCGTCAACAGGCCATCGGCGCGCGCCTTGGCCAAGAACCGGTCGAGATCGTCGCGCAGCGCGCGATGGGCCGGCGCCACGACCCACGCGAGATCGCGTTCCGGGCCGACGGTGAATGCGACGTCGAACTCGAGATAGATGTTGCGCGCGACCGCGGCATCGAGCGACGGCACGACCGCGAAGTCGACATCGCCTTCCGAAACTTGCGCGATCAGCGCATCGGCCGAGCGCAGCGGCACGGCTTTCCACCGGATTTCGGTGTGCGCCGCGCGGACGGACGCCACCTGCTCTTCGATGCCGGTGCCCTCGAGATACGCAACGACCGCCCCGTCCAGGTCCTTCCATGCCTTCGGCTTGAAGCCGCCGACGCCGTAGATCAAGACCGGCTCGACCGCGTAATAGCCGCTGGTCCACAGGACCGGCCACGGATCCGCAATCGTGGCGTCGGGCTGCTTCGCCGTTGGCGAGGGAGGATAGAGCCCACCCACGCCGACGTGCACATCCCCGGCGGCGACCTTCGCGATCAAGGTTGCCGCGCTGTCGACTTCGACCACGGTAAGCGGCAGCTTGCGCTCCTCCGCGAAGCGGACGATGAGATCGTGATCGAATCCGGTGGGCACACCCTGCGGGCCGGGAAACCACGTGGTCGGACCTGGCCGTACGGCGATGATGAGCCTGGTGTCAGGCAGCGTCGGCGGCGGCTCGGGCGCGGGCCCGCATCCGGCAACGGCCAACGCTGCAAACGAGATCCGCGCGCAAAGCGCAAGCAGTGACCTGCATGCGGACCGTGACGAAGGCACCGGTTGTGCGATAGAGGATGTGAGGTTCGAGTGGCTGACGATTATAAGCACGCGCTGCGTGTGGGCTTTCCGGCGAAGGACGCGGTGCGCGATCGCGGCTATAATGCAGCTTCTGCGCTACGCGCACCCGATCAACGGCGGGTCGCCCCGCATTGCATGGTCGTGAATCTGGTCAGGTCCGGAAGGAAGCAGCCACAGCGAATTCATGCAAGTGCCGGGATCACGGCTCGCCACCTTTGCTAATCCGTCCTATCGGCGTGATGCTTCGTTATTCCTCGACCGTGGCCGTTCGTGTACTTCCAATGTACACGGCGCGTTCGCGGTCATCGTCGCGCGTCGCCTGACGCCGATCCGACGGAACGCGGCGCCGGCGATGTCCACCACGGCCACCATGCACCAATGAGCTATCAGGTCCTCGCGCGCAAGTGGCGGCCGATGTCGTTCGCCGAGCTGTCCGGGCAGGAGCACGTGGTGACGGCGCTCACCAATTCGCTGTCGCGCGGCCGCATTCACCACGCGTACCTGCTGACCGGCACCCGCGGCGTGGGCAAGACCACGATTGCGCGCATCCTCGCCAAGAGCCTCAATTGCGTGACCGGCGTCACCGCGACGCCGTGCGGCGTCTGCGCGGCCTGCACCGAGATCGATGCCGGACGCTTTGTCGATCTGCTCGAGCTCGATGCCGCGTCCAACACCGGCATCGACAACATGCGGGAGATTCTCGACAACGCGCGCTACGCGCCGACGGTCGGCCGCTACAAGGTGTACCTGATCGACGAAGTGCACATGCTGTCGAAGCAGGCGTTCAACTCGATGCTGAAGACGCTCGAGGAGCCGCCCGAGCACGTGCGCTTCGTGCTGGCCACGACGGACCCGCAGAAGATCCCGGTGACGGTCCTGTCGCGCTGCCTGCAGTTCAACCTGAAACCGTTGACGCCGGCGCAGATCGAGGCGCGCATCGCGCATATCCTCACCGCCGAGAACATTACGTTCGAATCGGGCGGCGTCGCGCTGATCGCGCGGGCGGCGCAAGGGTCGCTGCGCGACGGTTTGTCGCTGCTCGACCAGGCCATTGCCTTCGGCGGCGGCATCGTTGCGGAAGAGGTCGTGCGCACGATGCTCGGCACGGTCGAGCGCGACTACATCTACCGGGTGGTCGACGCGCTGGCCGCGGCCGATGGGACGGTGCTGCTCGCCGAAAGCGACGCCCTTGCGGCGCGCGGCCTCGCGTCGGCGCTGGCGCTCGAGGAGTTGTCGTCGCTGTTCCATCGCATCGCCGTGGCCCAGGTGGTGCCGGCGGCGGCCGCAAGCTTCGACGACGCCGAGCGCATCACCGCGTACGCACGGCAATTCACGCCGGAGATGGTGCAGCTCCTGTATCAAATCGCTGCGCAAGGACGCGCCGATCTCGCGCTGGCGCCCGATGAAGCCACGGGCTTTGCGATGACGCTGCTGCGCATGCTGGCGTTCGCGCCGGCGTCGCCGGACGCGCAGGCGCCCACATCGCGCAATGAGCGCGCCGCCGCGGCGCCGGCGGCGACGCGGGTTACCGCGGCGGCCAGTCCGCCGTCACCCGGACCGGCGATCGCGGCGGTGATGCCGGCGCGCGTGCCGCCTGCCACGCCGCCGGCGGCGCCACGTGACGTCGTGCCGCTACCGCAAGACACGGCGCAATGGCCGGAATTCGTCACCGGTCTCAAGCTGACCGGCATGGCGGCGCAACTTGCCGCGCAGACGGAATTGAAAGCTATCGCCGGCAATGTGCTGACCCTCGCGTTGCCAGTCGCGCACAAGCATCTGGCCGACAAGGCGTACGCGGACAAATTGAAGGCCGTGCTCGAGCAGGCGACCGGCCGCAAGGTGCTCCTCGCGTTCGAAGTGGGGGCGGTCGCGGAATCGTCGCTGGCCGCGACCGAGAAGCGGGAGCGCGCTGAAGCGCGCGCCAAGGGCGAAGCGGCGTTCCGCGAAGAGCCGTTCGTCCGCGATCTTCTGGCGCGCTTCGACGGCCAGGTCAAGACCGAGACCATCGCGCCGCTCGCGCGCGACGACAATTCCAAGATGAGCGGCAAATGAGTGCGAAGCAACGAATGCGAACACGGCGAAATCTCTCAACCTGAAACGGTGCCAACGCCATGATGAAGAACCAGTTGTCCGGGCTCATGCAAAAAGCCCAGCAGATGCAGGAAGACATGAACAGGGCGCAGGAAGAGCTTGCGAAGCTCGAGGTCGAAGGGCAATCCGGCGCCGGACTCGTCAAAGTAGTCATGACGTGCCGCCACGACGTCAAGCGCGTCACGATCGATCCTTCGCTGGTCGGCGACGACCGCGAAATGCTGGAAGACCTGATCGCCGCTGCGTTCAACGACGCGGTCCGCCGGGTCGAGGCGACGAGGACCGAGAAGATGTCGGCGCTCACCGCCGGCCTGCCGTTGCCGCCTGGGTTCAAGATGCCGTTTTGAGGCTCGAGGCGCGACGGCTTCTCGGGATCTGACTTTCCACGGATGAACGACCGCTCTCCCGCCGCGCACGAGCCGTTGTCGAGCCTCGACGCGCTCACGCGTGCGCTGCGCTGCCTGCCCGGCGTGGGCCCGAAGGCCGCGCAGCGGATGGCGCTGCATCTCATGCAGCACGATCGTGACGGCGCGCGCGCACTGGGCCGGGCGCTGACGCACGCCGCCGAAGTCATTCGCCACTGCGAGCGCTGCAACACGTTTACCGAAGACACGATCTGCGCGCTCTGCCGCTCGGCCAAGCGCGACGCCACGCAACTGTGCGTCGTCGAGACGCCCGCCGACCTGTTGATGGTCGAGCACACGCAGGCGTATCAGGGACTCTATTTCGTGCTGATGGGCCGACTGTCGCCGCTCGACGGCATCGGACCGAAGGAAATCCATCTGGAGCGGCTGTTGAAGCGCGCCACCGACGGCGTGGTGAGCGAGGTGATCCTGGCCACCAACTTCACCAACGAAGGCGAAGCCACCGCGCATTACATCGGCGAATTGCTGGGCGCGCGGGGGCTCAAGACCAGCCGGCTTGCGCGCGGCGTACCGGTCGGAGGGGAGCTGGAATACGTGGATGCCGGCACGCTTGCCCAGGCGCTGCGCGAGCGGCGACCGCTGGGCGGTTGATCTTCCTTCCCACGGAATAGCGCCGCGGCGCGGCTGTTCGGGCACCAACGTCTGCTGACGAGGTTCCCGGCGTTGCCGCACTGCACAATGACGCCAACGTCAGCGTGGCTATAATGGCCCGCATTATCGATTTCGGGTCATCGGAACGGTAATTCACCCACCACCGGGGCGATGCGACGACAAGATCGCGATAGCCTCGATATCCGGCGCCGAATAATGCGGCGCCGTCCCTTGGAGGACGCATGACACGCAAAACCCAGTCTCCCGCGGCGGCAAAACCTGTCGCCACGACTTCGCGCCGCAAATTCCTGACCGCCGCGACCGGCGTCGCTGCCGGCACTGCGACACTCGGCTTTCCGATGATTGCCAAGGCGCAAGGACCGATCGCGATGCGCTGGCAAAGCACGTGGCCTTCGAAAGACATCTTCCATGAGTTCGCGCTCGATTACGCGAAGAAGGTGAACGACATGACCGGCGGCGACCTCAAGATCGAGGTGCTTCCCGCGGGCGCAGTCGTGCCGGCGTTCGGCCTGCTCGACGCGGTGTCGAAGGGCACGCTCGATGGCGGCCATGGTGTGCTCGTTTATCACTACGGCAAGCAGAATGCCTTGGCGCTGTGGGGTTCCGGGCCGGCGTTCGGCATGGACGGCCAGATGCTGCTGTCGTGGCACAAGTACGGCGGCGGCAAGGAATTGCTGAACAAGCTGTATGCGTCCATCGGCGCGAACGTGGTTTCGTTCCCCTATGGACCGCACCCGACGCAGCCGCTCGGCTGGTATAAAAAGCCGATCACCAAGGTCGACGATTTCAAGGGTCTCAAGTTCCGGACCGTCGGCATCTCGATCGATCTGTTCACCGGCATGGGGGCGGCGGTGAACGCGTTGCCCGGCGGTGAGATCGTCCCGGCGATGGACCGCGGACTCCTTGAGGGCGCCGAATTCAACAACGCCTCATCCGATCGGCTGCTTGGGTTCCCGGACGTCTCCAAGGTGTGCATGCTGCAAAGCTTCCACCAGAACGCCGAGCAGTTCGAAATCATGTTCAACAAGACCAAGTACGATGCGCTGCCCGAAAAAATGAAGGCGATCATCGCCAACGCGGTCGACGCGGCCTCCGCCGACATGACGTGGAAAGCGATTGACCGGTACTCGAAGGACTACGTCGAGCTGCAGACGAAGGACAAGGTCAAGTTCTACAAGACGCCGGATGCGATCCTGCAAAAGCAGCTCGAGATCTTCGATTCGGTCATGGACAAGCGGAAGGACAACGCACTCTTCGTCGAGATCATCAAGTCGCAGAAGGACTTCGCCGAACGCGCCGTGCGCTGGGAGCTCGACACCTATGTGAACCGGCGCATGGCCTATAACTACTACTTCGGCGCCAAGCAGGCTACCGGGCCGGCTCCAGCCAAGAAGGCCTGACGCACGCCGTGTTCGCGACAGACACCATCCGGCGACCCCGGATGGTGTTTTTGTTGGGCAGCAACTGAAGTCGCGGTTCGCCGCGCATCGCAGGTGAGGAGCCATGCAGAAACTGTTGCTGTTCGTTGACAAGGTCAGCACTTTCGTCGGCCAGACGTTCTCCTGGCTGATCGTGACGCTCACGCTCCTCATCACCTGGGAGGTTTTTTCGCGCTACGTGCTCGACGACCCGCATGCGTGGGCGTTCGACGTGCAGATCATGATGTACGGAACGCTGTTCATGATGGCCGGCGCGTACACGCTTGCGAAGAACAGCCATGTGCGAGGCGACGTGCTGTACGGCTTCTTCCCGCCGCGGGTCCAGGCGGGGCTCGACCTCACGCTGTATTTCCTGTTCTTCCTCCCAGGCATCATTGCGTTCGTATGGGCGGGCTACACCTATGCGGCCGAGTCCTGGGCGATCAACGAGCATTCCAACATCACGTCGGAGGGCCCGCCGATCTATCCGTTCAAAACGGTCATCCCGGTGGCCGGTGCGCTGATCCTGATGCAGGGGATTGTCGAGATCATCCGCTGCATCATTTGCCTCAAGCAAGGCTACTGGCCGTCCCGCGAGGAAGACGTACAGGAAGTCGACGTCGACAAGCTGAAAGCCATGGTCCACGTCAAGGATGAGGACATCGCGAAACTCGACAAGTTCGTAGTCGCGCAGGACCACGGCGGGGCGCGCAAATGAGGAAGGAAGTGTGGTTCGGCCTTTCCCTCATGGCCGCGACCGTGATCCTGGTCTTCGTGCTGATGCCCCCGCCGTCGCAGATGACCAACGGCCATCTCGGCCTGCTGATGCTCGCGATGATCGTCGTGGGCATCATGCTCGGATTCCCCACGGCGTTCACGCTCATGGGCATGGGCGTGATCTTCGGCTGGCTTGCCTATCGGAGCGTTGATCCGGCCACGGCGGTACCGCGCGTGCTCGATCTCTTCGTGCAGCGCACCTATGGCGTGATGTCGAACGACGTGCTGATCGCGATTCCCCTGTTCCTGTTCATGGGCTATGTCGTGGAGCGGGCGCAACTGATCGACCGGTTGTTCAGGAGCCTGCATCTCGCGACGGCGCGCATCCCGGGAGCGCTCGCCGTGGCGACGATCGTCACCTGCGCGATCTTCGCCACCGCGACCGGCATCGTCGGCGCGGTCGTGACGCTGATGGGCTTGCTCGCGTTTCCGGCGATGCTCAAAGCCGGTTACAACGTCAAGGTCGCCGCGGGCGCGATTACCGCGGGAGGCTGCCTCGGCATCCTGATCCCGCCGTCGGTGATGCTGATCGTTTATGGAGCAGTCGCGGGCGTGTCGGTGGTCCAGCTTTATGCCGGCGCCTTCCTGCCGGGCATCATGCTCGCCACGCTTTATATCGGCTACATCATCGTGCTCGCGGCATGGAAGCCGCAGCTCATGCCGCCGCTGCCCGAGAGCGAACGGCGCGTGGAGCTTCCGTCATGGGCACGGGCGCAGGCGCGGCATGGAAGTAACGCGTTGACCGGGCTGTTCCGCGCCGCCCGCGGGAGCACCGATGCCAACCTCCCGAAACGTACGGCGTTCGGGCAACTGCTCGTCGCGTTGCTGCCGGCGCTGTTCATTGCCGGTCTGCTCGGCGTCACTTATCGGATGGCGACCGCGCCGGAGGTCGAGGTCAACACGGCCGGGCTGATCGAGGCCGGGGGCTTGGTCGCGGCGCCCGAACAGGAGAGAGAGGGTTCATCGACGGGCCTGGCCGAGGCTACGGAGCCGGAGGAAAAGGACGCTGGCGCCAAGGAACCCGCCGAGGCAACGAGCGACAAGAGCGCGAAGCAACCCCCCGGCGCGGCGCCGGTCGTCGAAGCGAAGCCCACCATAACCGTGGCCGAAGAGAAGGCACGGCTGGCGGTGCCCCTGTGGCTGTGGATCGTGTTCGGCGTTGCCATCGTCGGAGTCGCCTTCCTCTACTTTGGCTGGAACTGGGAGCGGTTCGAGGTATTCAAGATGCTGTTGAGCTCGTTCTTTCCGCTGGCCTTGCTGATCCTGGCCGTGCTTGGCTCGATCGTGTTCGGGCTCGCAACGCCGTCCGAGGCGGCGGCGGTCGGCGGATTCGGCGGATTCGTGCTCGCGGGGATCTATCGCTTCATCGGTAATTGGCGTGGCGCGCGCGGCGGTGTCGCCTGGAAGACGGCGAAGGAGCTCGGAACTATCGTCAAGGAATCGTCGTTCCTTACCGCCAAGACGAGTGCGATGGTCTGCTGGCTATTTGTCGGCTCGGGCATTTTCTCGGCGGCGTTCGCGCTGCTCGGCGGACAGGAGGTCATCGAGAGATGGGTGCTTTCGATGGAGTTGACGCCGGTGCAATTCATGATCCTGGCGCAGTTCATCATTTTCCTGCTCGGATGGCCGCTCGAATGGACCGAGATCATCATCATCTTCATGCCGATCTTCATTCCGTTGTTGCCGCACTTCAACATCGATCCGCTGTTCTTCGGCCTTCTCGTCGCGCTCAATCTGCAGACGGCATTCCTGTCCCCACCGGTGGCGATGGCCGCGTTCTATCTGAAGGGCGTGTCGCCGCCGCACGTGACGCTCAATGCGATCTTCGCCGGCATGATGCCGTTCATGGGGATCCAGGTCATCGCGCTGATCCTGCTATACCTGTTCCCCGCCATCGGGTTGTGGTTGCCGAGCGTCATCTACAAGTAATTTTCTTCGAGCGGGTCGTTAACGCGGCCCGCGATAATGCTTCGCGCGCCGGTTAACTCGCGGACTGTGGGCTGCGCACTGCGCCCCGGAGCCGCATTCACGCGCCGGCTAACTCACGGATTGTGGGCTGCGCCATTGCGCGAAGGCCCGCTGCAAGAGTAACCTCGCAATACCACCCTCGGTACTCGAATGGCTTCGAGGAGACACCATGCTAGTCAGCGAAATCCTCCGCATCAAGGGCAACACGCTATTCACGACGACGCCCGACGGCGCCGTCCTCGACGCCGTCAAGGTCATGGTCGAGCGCGACATCGGATCGCTGGTCGTCATGGACCACGGCCGGCTCGCGGGTCTTCTCACGTTTCGCGAGGTGCTTGCGGCGCTGTGCAAGGGTGGCGGCACGCTCGGCAGCGTCAAGGTGTCCGAAATCTACGAGAAGGACCCGCTGACGGCTTCGCCGAAGCTCGACTTGATGGAGCTGCGCGGCTCGATGCTCGAACGGCACGCACGCTACGTGCCGGTCATGGACGGCGCGACACTGCTCGGCGTCGTGTCGTTTCACGACGTCGCCAAGGCGGTGTACGAGGAGCAAAGCTTCGAAAACCGGATGCTGAAGAATTACATCGGCGATTCGCCCGACGTCGGCGCGCAATAGCCCTTGGATTCGTCGTCCCCGCGAAGGCGCACGCGCTCGCGCGCATGCCCCAGTGACGTTCGATGAAAGACGCTAGGTTCCCGCCCTCGCGGGAACGACGCTGTAAGTCTCAGACACTGCCCGCATCCAGGACGAACAGCGCGGGCCGCTTCGCGAAACGCGCAGGATCCTCACGCTTCCACGCCGCCGCAGTGCGGCGTTCGATGGTTTCGCCCGGCAGCGTCAGATCCACGGCGATACACACCAGCGTCTCCGGCCGCAACGTTTCGCCGATCGCCTTCACCATCGCTTCGTTGCGGTAGGGCGTTTCGATGAACAGTTGCGCGCGCTGCAGCGTGCGCGATTCGTCTTCGAGCCGGCGCAAAGCGGCCGCGCGTTCGCCGGCGGCCACCGGCAGGTAGCCATGGAACGCAAAGCTCTGGCCGTTCATGCCGGACGCCATCAGCGCCAGCAGCAGCGACGAGGGTCCGACCAGCGGAACGATGCGAACGCCCGCGGCATGCGCCGCGGCGACCAGCGTCGCGCCCGGATCCGCGACACCGGGACACCCGGCGTCGGACAGCAAGCCGATGTCCTCGCCGATTTCCGTGGGCGCGAGCAGGACGGACAGCGCGGCTCCGCTGGCGTTGGCGGGTAATGGACGAATGTCGAGTTCCGCGATTGGATGCGGAGCGCCGAGCGATTTCAGGAACGCGCGCGCCGGCTTGGGCGTTTCGACGACCCAGTGACGCAGCGTGCGCGCAATGGCGATCGTACGCGCCGGCAGGACATCCGCCGGCGGGATCGCGCCCAGCAGGTTGGGCACGAGGTAGAGCGTGCCGCGCATCAGCGGAAACCGGCGCTGTCCAGCACGTCGACGCCCTCGGCACGCAACAAGCGAGTCAACGCGATCAATGGCAGGCCGATGAGCGCCGTGGGATCATCGCTGGTGATGCGCTCGAACAGGACGATGCCGAGCGCTTCGGAGCGTACCGAGCCGGCGCAATCGTAGGGCTGCTCGCGATCGAGATACGTCGCTATCTCCTCGTCGGTCAGCGTGCGAAACGTGCTGGTGACAGCGACGAGCTCGCTGCTGCAGCGACCGCTGCGCGAGTCGACCAGCGCGACGCCGGTGTAGAAGACGACGGTCCGCCCCGAGAGCTCGCGCAGCTGGGCGAACGCCCGCATTCGGTCTCCCGGCTTGCCGATGGGACGCCCATCGCAATCGGCCACTTGATCGGAGCCGATCACCAGCGCGTCGTCGAAACGCCCGGCGACCTCGCGCGCCTTGGCCTCGGAGAGCCGCAGCGCAGTGGCCACCGGCGCTTCGGCGGGCTCGGCGCTCTCATCCACGTTCGGCGCGACGGCCACGAAGGGGATCCCGAGCCGTTCCAGGAGCGCGCGGCGGTACCGGGACGTGGAGCCGAGAATCAGCGTCCTGCGGCCGTTGCCCTTTGTTTTTGCTGGCATTTCTTTGACACCCTGCGTGCAATCAGCTATTATCGCGTGTTTGGGTTGCTGGGCCCAACCGGGCTTCGGCTTCCCGCCAGCAGTCAGGTTCGAGGAACGCGTCGCGCATGACCCGCAGACCAAGGCCGGAAACATTTGATGCCTACCGTCTGGCGCGCGAGCGCGGGGTGCTCGAAGGTACGCTCGATGTGGCGGCATCCGAACGGCTTGCCGACCGCGTGGCGCCGGGAGCGGCGGCGGTGGACTGGCGCATCGAAGGCACCACCGACGAGGTCGGGCGGCCGGCACTGGCCATCTCAATTTCGGGGGATGTGCCGCTGGAATGCCAGCGTTGTCTCGCGTCGTTTGCGCTGCCGGTTGCGCAGCGGACGGTGACGGTCCTCGCGAAAAGCGAGTCCGATGCCGATGCGCTGGACGCGGAGAGCGGCGATGAAGTGCTCGTTGCCGATCACCCGTTGGATCCGGTGGTGCTGATCGAGGAAGAATTGTTGCTGACGCTGCCTTACGCGCCGATGCATGACGAAGGCCGGTGCGAGCCTAGTGGCAACTGAGGGCAACCAAGCAACGGCGGCTGAATGCGTATAGTTACGGTATCAAGACCAGGAGAATGTCATGGCTGTTCAGCAAAACAAGAAGTCGCCGTCCAAGCGCGGCATGCATCGTGCACACGATTTCCTGACCGCCCCGGCGCTTGCCGTGGAGCCGGTCAGTGGTGAGGCGCATCTGCGTCACCACATCAGCCCCAATGGCTATTACCGTGGCAAAAAAGTAGTAAAGACCAAGGCCGACGAGTAGACCGACGTGACCAAATCGCGCGGGCCTGCTTCGCCGGGCCCACGATTTGGTCCCGAGATATTTGCGTGGAAGGCTTCGGGCGGCCGCGCGCCTTCCACGTAGAAAAGGCACGAAGCGCGCCGATCACAAGCCGCTTCGCGGCCGCTCAGTTGCGCGCGTATGCGGATTGAATGGCTGCGATGGGCAGTTGTATTGGTTGCCGGTCGGGCCCAATTGAACCAATGTTCGAAATTTCTGGAATCAGCCGTAGGCGTTTAAACTACGGCCTGCGCGCTGCCGCCGCATCGGCACGCGCCATTCCAACAAGCCGCGTGCACATCGCCAGACGGCACCTACTCCCATGAGGGCCACGACAGCATGACCGTCACGGTCGCCGTTGACGCGATGGGAGGCGACCACGGTCCATCGGTCACGATCCCGGCAGCGCTCGCCTTTCTCGAGGAGACGCCCGACGCGCGCGTGATTCTGGTCGGTCTCGATGCGCCGTGCGCGGCGGTGTTGACCAAGTCGCGCTCGTCCGCCCGCGATCGCGTCTCGTTGCAAGCCGCCACCGAGGTCGTCGCCATGGACGAGCCGCCGGCCGACGCGCTGCGCAAGAAGAAAGACTCGTCGATGCGCGTGGCGGTCAACCTGGTCAAGGATGGCACGGCGCAGGCGTGCGTGTCGGCGGGCAATACGGGGGCCCTGATGGCGATCGCGCGCTTCGTGCTCAAGACGTTGCCGGGCATCGACCGCCCCGCGATCGCGTCGCAGCTGCCGACCAGGAAAGGCGTCACCACGGCGCTCGACCTTGGCGCCAACGTCAACTGCACGTGCGAACAGCTGGTGCAATTCGCGGTGATGGGCAGCGCGCTGGTGACGGCGGTCGATGGCATCGAACGGCCGACCATTGGCCTGCTCAACATCGGCGAGGAAGACATCAAGGGCAACGACGTGGTGAAGCAGACCGCGGAACTCCTGAAGGCGTCGCCACTCAATTTCTATGGCAACGTGGAGGGCGACGACCTCTACAAGGGGACGACCGACGTGGTCGTCTGCGATGGCTTTGTCGGCAACGTCGCGTTGAAGGTTTCCGAAGGGCTGGTGGTCATGCTCTACGATTTCCTGAAGACCGAGTTCATGCGCAATCCGGTGCGCAGGCTGGCGGCGCTGGCGGCCTTTCCGGCATTGCGGGCCTTCAAGAAGCGCGTCGATCCGCGCCGCTACAACGGTGCGACGCTGGTCGGGTTGAGGGGTGTCGTCGTGAAAAGCCATGGCGGGGCCGACGTCCTCGGTTTTCGCTATGCGCTGCTCAAGGCCTACACCGAAGTCGCCAACGGCGTCCTCGACAAGATCGCGCACGAGATCGCGGCGATGCCGGCGGCAATCTCGCCGACGGCGGCGGTGGTCGCGGCCGAACCTCATGCCTAGCCGAATAGCCGGGACAGGCCGCTATCTGCCGGCCACGATCCTCAGCAACGAGGAGCTCGCGCGCCGGGTCGAAACCAGCGACGAGTGGATCCGCACGCGCACCGGCATTCGCCAGCGGCATATTGCGGCACCGGGCGAAACGACATCGGACCTTGCGCTGCATGCGTCGCGCGAGGCGATCGCCGCCGCGGGAATGACGGCAGCCGACATCGACCTCATCATCGTCGCGACCGCCACGCCCGACATGATCTTCCCGGCGACCGCGTGCATCCTGCAGGACAAGCTGGGCATTCACGGCGGACCCGCGCTCGACGTCGGCGCCGTTTGCTCCGGCTTCGTCTATGCGCTCGCGCTGGCCGATAAGATGGTCAGCAGCGGCGCCTCGCGCAACGCGCTCGTGGTCGGCGCCGAGATCTATTCGCGGATTCTCGACTGGAGCGATCGCGGCACCTGCGTGCTGTTCGGCGATGGCGCCGGCGCCGTGGTCCTGGTGCCCTCGGCGGCGCCCGGCATCCTGACCTCGCATCTGCATGCGGACGGCAGTCATCGGAATATCCTGAGCGTGCCCGGGCAGATCCAGGAAGGGCGCGTGACCGGCACGCCGTTCGTGCACATGGACGGCAGCGCCGTGTTCAAATTCGCGGTCAAGGTGATGGCCGACGTCGCGCAGGAAGCGCTGGCCGCGGTCGACATGCAGCCGTCCGGCATCGACTGGATCATTCCGCACCAGGCCAACATCCGCATCATGGATGCCACGATGAAAAAGCTGCACCTGCCGCATGAGCGGCTCATCGTGACGGTGGACCAGCACGGCAATACGTCGGCCGCATCGATCCCGATGGCGCTCGACATCGCGGTGCGCGACGGACGCATCAAGTCCGGCGATCATGTCATGCTGATCGGTGTGGGCGGCGGCTTCACGTGGGGCTCCGTTTTTCTGAGGTGGTAGGATCAATTCGTATGCAGATCGCATTCGTCTTTCCCGGGCAGGGCTCGCAGACCGTCGGAATGATGGACGGCTTTGCCGCGCATCCGGTCGTGCGCGATACGTTTGGCGAAGCTTCCGACGTGCTCGGCGAAGACCTGTGGACGCTGGTCGAGCAAGGACCGCCGGACGCATTGAACCTCACGACCAATACGCAGCCGGTGATGCTCACCGCCGGCATCGCGACGCTGCGTGCGTGGCAGGCTGCCGGGGGTCCGATGCCCACGGTGCTCGCCGGACACAGCCTCGGCGAATACACGGCGCTCGTCGCCGCCGGCGCGCTCGCGTTTCGCGATGCGCTGCCGCTGGTGCGCTTTCGCGCGCAGGCGATGCAGGAGGCCGTGCCCGCGGGGCAGGGCGCGATGGCGGCGATCATGGGTGCTGACGACGGCGCCGTGGTGTCCGCATGCGCGGAAGCGGCGCAGGGACAAGTGGTCGAAGCCGTCAACTTCAATGCGCCGGGGCAAATCGTGATTGCCGGCGACCGCGAGGCGGTCGAGCGGGCGATCGGTCTCGCCAAGCAAAAAGGCGCGAAGCGCGGCGTGCTGCTGCCGGTATCCGCGCCGTTTCACTGCTCGTTGTTGCGCCCGGCCGCGGATAAGCTCACGACGCGTCTCGCGGAGATTCAGCTGCAATCACCCGCAATTCCCGTCATTCACAATGTCGATGTCGCCGAACATCGCGAACCCGACGCGATTCGCAACGCACTCGCGCGGCAGGCGGCCAACCCCGTCCACTGGACGGCCACCGTGCGCGCGATGGCCGAGCGCGGCGTCACGCACATCGTCGAGTGCGGACCCGGCAAGGTGCTGACCGGATTGACCCGGCGCATTGCCGATGGCATGCACACATACGCACTGTCCGACAGCGACGCCATCGCTGCGGCGCGGGCGGAGCTGTCGTCGTCGTAGCCGACGAGGCGGACATTCAGCGATGAGCCAGGGAATGCTTGCCGGAAAGACGGCGCTCGTCACGGGCGCGACTCGCGGGATCGGTCTCGCGATCGCGTTGCGGCTCGCGGCCGACGGCGCGACGGTGATCGGCACCGCAACGACCGATGAGGGCGCCGCGAAGATCGGTGCGCTGCTCAGCGATGTCGGCAATGGCGGCACCGGGATGAAGCTCGACGTGACGGACGCGGCAGCGACGGACAGCGTCCTCGCCGCCATCGAGGCCAGGCATGGACCCATCACCATCCTCGTCAACAACGCCGGCATTACGCGCGATAATCTTCTGCTGCGGATGAAGGACGACGAGTGGAACGCGGTGATGGCCACCAATCTCGATGGCGTCTTTCGACTCGTGAAAGGCGTGCTGCGTGGCATGGTGAAGGCGCGTCATGGACGCATCATCCAGATCGGCAGTGTCGTGGGCTCGAGCGGCAATCCGGGGCAGGCGAATTACGCGGCCGCAAAGGCGGCGCTGCTCGGCTTCACCAAATCGCTCGCCCAGGAAGTGGGGAGCCGCAACATCACGGTGAACTGCGTCGCGCCGGGATTCATCGACACCGACATGACGAAGGCGCTGCCGGATGCGGCGCGCGAGACGCTGCTGTCGCGCATTCCGCTGGGCCGGCTCGGAACGCCCGAGGATGTCGCGCACGCCGTGGCGTTTCTTGCAAGTCCGGGCGCCGGCTACGTGACCGGCGCGACGCTGCACGTCAACGGCGGCATGTACATGGTGTAAGGATCCTTTGTGGGGCGGGCGTTGAGCCCGACGCAGCATCGCGCGAGGCTTTTGCCTTGCCCACCGGTCAAGGGGCGGTTAGCGGCCGCTATCTGGTAGAATTCGCCGTTTGATTCTAGGGGCCCCGATAGGGGAGGAAAGCATGGATAACGTGGAACAACGCGTCAAGAAGATCGTCGCCGAGCAACTGGGCGTCAACGAAGCGGAAATCAAGAACGAATCGTCGTTCGTCGACGATCTCGGCGCCGATTCGCTCGACACGGTCGAGCTCGTCATGGCGCTCGAAGAAGAATTCGAAACCGAAATCCCGGACGAAGAAGCCGAGAAAATCACTACGGTGCAACAGGCGATCGACTACGTCGGCGCCCACCTCAAGAAATAGCTGCCCACGGCGGCGACGGGTCCTCGAAGCGCCCGTCGGCCTCCGTCGTCGCGGCGCGGTTGCTTGGCGCCGCGCGCGCCCTGAGTCCGTGCGTGGCGCACCACGTTCATTTCCAAACCGCCTGAGCCGTCATGTCCCGTCGTCGCGTTGTCGTCACAGGTCTCGGCATCATCGCGCCCGTGGGCATCGGGGTGCCGCAGGCATGGGCGAGCATCCTCGCCGGCCACTCCGGCATTGCGAGAATCACCCGCTTCGACCCCGCGGGGTTCCCGTCGCAGATCGCCGGCGAAGTGAAAGGCTTCGACGTCACGAAATATCTGTCGGGAAAGGAAGCGCGCCGCTACGACACCTTCATTCATTACGGGCTCGTGGCGACGATGGAGGCCGTGAAGGACGCCGGTCTCGACGACTACGCCGGTGACAAGGAACGCGTGGGTGTGTGCATCGGATCCGGCATCGGCGGCCTGCCGATGATCGAAGAGACGCACAGGGCGTATACCGAAGGCGGGCTGCGCAAGATCTCGCCGTTCTTCGTACCCGGCTCGATCATCAACATGATCGCCGGCCTGGCGTCGATCCATTACGGCTACAAGGGTCCCAATCTCGGCACGGTCAGCGCCTGCTCGACGGCCAACCATAGCCTGGGCGAGGCGGCGCGGCTCATCGAATACGGCGATGCCGACATCATGGTTGCCGGCGGTTCGGAAGCGACCGTGTCCCCGCTTGGCGTAGGCGGCTTTTGCGCGTCCCGCGCGCTGTCCACGCGCAACGACGATCCCGCCACCGCCAGCCGCCCGTGGGACATCGGCCGTGACGGTTTCGTTCTGGGCGAAGGTGCCGGCATCCTGGTCCTCGAAGAACTGGAGCATGCGAAGGCGCGCGGCGCGCGCATCTATTGCGAGCTCGCGGGGTACGGCATGAGCGCCGATGCGCATCACATCACCGCGCCACCGGACGACGGCGACGGCGCACGCCGCAGCATGGTCAACGCGCTCAGGAATGCCGGCATGCAGCCTACCGACATCGAATACATCAACGCGCACGGCACCTCGACGCCGCTTGGGGATCTTGCCGAGTGCACCGCGGTGAAGCGCGCTTTCGGCGACCATGTGCACAAGCTCGCCGTCTCGTCGACCAAATCGATGACCGGCCATTTGCTCGGCGCCGCCGGCGGCATCGAGGCAGTGTTCACCGTGCTCGCGATCCGCGACCAGATCGCGCCGCCCACAGCCAACCTCGTCAATGTCGATCCGCAGTGCGATCTCGACTTCGTGCCGCTGACGGCGCGCAAGATGAAGATTACCGGCGCGCTGTCCAATTCCTTCGGTTTTGGCGGCACCAACGCGACGCTCGTATTCCGCGCAGTGTCCTGACGTCATGGCGCTGATCGTCCAGAAATATGGCGGCACGTCGGTGGGCTCGACCGATCGCATCAAGAACGTGGCACGCCGCGTCGCGCATTACCACGCGCAGGGCCACCAGATCGTCGTCGTGCTGTCCGCCATGGCGGGCGAAACCAACCGGCTGCTCGGTCTGGCGAAGGCAATCTCGGACAATCCCAATCCGCGGGAGCTGGACGTCGTCGCCGCGACCGGCGAACAGGTCACTATCGGCCTTCTCGCCATTGCGCTGCACGAGCTGGGCCTGCAGGCGAAGAGCTACACCGGCGGCCAGGTGCGGATCCTGACCGACAATACGTACACCAAGGCGCGCATTCTCGACATCGACGAAGCCAACATGCGCCGTGATCTTGCGGCGGGCACCATCGTCATCGTCGCCGGTTTTCAGGGGGTGGACGCCGACGGCAACATCACAACGCTCGGCCGCGGCGGTTCCGATACCTCGGGGGTTGCGCTGGCAGCGGCGCTGACCGCCGACGAGTGCCAGATCTATACCGACGTGGACGGCGTCTACACGACCGATCCGCGCATCGTTCCCGAGGCGCGCCGGCTTGCGACGCTCACGTTCGAGGAAATGCTCGAGATGGCGAGCCTGGGCTCCAAGGTGCTGCAGATTCGCTCGGTGGAGTTCGCGGGCAAGTACAAGGTCAAGCTGCGCGTGCTGTCGTCGTTCGACGATCCGGAATCCGCGGCGTCCGGCACGCTCATCACGTTCGAGGAAGACGAAACCATGGAACAGGCGATCATTTCCGGCATTGCGTTCAACCGCGACGAAGCCAAGATCTCGGTGATGGGGGTGGAGGACAAGCCCGGTATTGCGTACGCGATCCTCGGTCCGGTCGCCGCCGCGAACCTCGACGTCGACATGATCGTGCAGAACATCGGCGCGTCGGGTCACACCGATTTTTCGTTCACCGTGAATCGCAGCGAGTATGCGAAGACGCTCGAAGTGCTCGAGAAGGAGCGCGGCAAGAAATTCACCGCGCGCGAGATCATCGGCGACAACAAGATCTGCAAGGTATCCGTGGTCGGGATCGGCATGCGCTCGCACGTCGGCATCGCGTCGAAGATGTTCAAGGCGCTGGCCGAGGAGGGCATCAACATGCAGATGATCTCGACGTCCGAGATCAAGATCTCCGTGGTGATCGACGAGAAGTATCTCGAGCTCGCCGTCCGCGTGCTGCACAAGGCGTTCGAGCTGGAGAAGGAACCGGCGTAACCCGTCGCGTCAACGGAGGTAGTCGTGCCTAACACAGCAGTCAAGCCGCGGGTCGGCATCATCGGGCTCGGATTCGGCGCGCAGGTGCACCTTCCCGCGTTCCAGTCCGAGGGCTGGGAAGTGGCAGCGCTGTGCAGCCGCCATCGGGACAAGGCGCAAAAGGTCGCGGATGGTGCAGGTGTCGAAGCCGTCTATACCGATCCCCTGGAGCTCATCCGGCGCGATGATATTGCGGCGGTCGCAATCAGCACCCCGCCGCGGACCCATCATCCGCTCGTCATGGCAGCGCTCGAAGCGGGCAAGCATGTCCTGTGTGAAAAGCCGTTCGCGCTGGACGCGCGCGAAGCCGCCGAAATGCGCGACACCTCCACGAAGCAACGGCGCACGGCGATGGTCGCCCATGAGTTTCGTTACACGCCGCAACGTGGATACATCAAGCAACTGCTGGCGGATGGGCACATCGGCCGGTTCCGGCTGTGCACGATCGAACTGTTCCTGGACCGCTACGTGACCGCGCAGCCGCGTGCGCTGACGTGGCAGGCATTGAAGTCCGAGGGCGGAGGTTTGCTCGGCGCGCTCGGCTCGCACTACATCGACGGCTTGCGCGATTGGTTCGGAGAAGTCGCGTCGGTGAGCGGCCAGTTGTCCACGTTACGACCCGACGTGCTCGACGAGGCTGCCGGCAAGATCGTCAAGGCCGAAACCGACGACACGTTTTACTTCACGCTCAACTTCGTGAACGGCGGCACGGCGACGATGATCGCGTCGTTCGCGACGACGCCGGCACGCGGTGCGCGCATCGCCGTATTGGGCGACGAGGGCACGCTGTTGGCGGAGCAGGCGGGGCCCAATCCGACCGATGACGGAGTGGTGATCGCGAGCCGTAAGGGTGCGCCGCTTGCCGCGCTAACTACGCCGCCGCAATACACGCTGCCGAAGGATGCGCGCGATCATCGGTTGATGGCGTTTCGAATGCTCGTGAGGGATTTCAGCAAAGCGATTGCGGAAGGGCACTCGCCGAGTCCCAGCTTCACCGATGGATGGCGGTGCCAGCAAGTGCTGGATGCGGTCCGTGAATCGTCGGACGCCGGGCGCACGGTGAAGTTGGCGTAACCGACGCGGGTGGATCGCTCGCTAACCTGCGGATTCTGCGAAGAATTCGTCCTGGATCGATGGACCGGGACCTAGGTTAGCCAGTACAATTGCAAGTCTGGAGACGTGGCCGAGTGGTCGAAGGCACTCCCCTGCTAAGGGAGCATACGGGCCAAAACCTGTATCCAGGGTTCGAA
>Ga0207689_10001036_pt1 | contig 26686 bp, 23 predicted proteins | sample KBSMisM52_FD_184312 | JGI IMG/M metagenome (GOLD analysis project Ga0207689, IMG submission 184312) | Miscanthus rhizosphere microbial communities from Kellogg Biological Station, Michigan, USA - KBS Miscanthus M5-2 (SPAdes) (version 2) | ecosystem: Host-associated > Plants > Roots >...
GACCGCGCGGGCCCCCGAATCCGAAACGGTTTCGGCGGTCCCGTTGGTCAGAACTCTCGCCGCTTCAGCCAGGCCCGCGCACCCCAATGTGCGAAGCACCAGGCGGATTTGATCGGCGAAAGCCGTTCCACGTTGCGGTAGATGTGCCAGACCCATCCGGCGGACCGGAGCGGGCGGCTGGAGACCGATGAACCCCGCACGCGGTAGCGGGCAAGGTCCTCGTTGAGCCCGTGGGCGACGTGTCCTGGCTTGAGGATGGCCAGCCAGAGACAGAAATCGTCATACGGTTCGTTCTTCATGGCAATGTTGCCCGCCACATCGCGGTCGACGAGTGCGGTCAGGGTGGCGATCGAGGTGTTCTTGAGCAACTGCTCATAGTTCAATGAGGCCGGCACCTCGATCAGGCGGCCGGTGACCGATCCCGTCTCATTGATGCGGCGAAACGCCGTATAGCTCAGCGCCGCGCGCTTCGCCTGGGCGAAGGCGACCTGCCGCTCGAGTTTGGCGGGCAGCCACAAATCGTCGCTGTCGAGAAACGCGATGAAGCGGCCCTGCGCCTGTTCGATGGCGGCCTGGCGGGCGAGCGCCGGGCCCCCGTTGCGGGGCTGGCGGATCAGCTTGACCCGCGGGTCCTGCGCCGCGTGGCTTTCCACGATGGCGGCGGTCTGGTCCGTCGAACAGTCATCGGCGATCAACAGCTCCCAGTCCGTCATGGTCTGGGCCTGGACTGATGCAATGGTCTCGCCGATCAGCGGCGCCACGTTCCACGATGGGGTGATGATCGAAACGAGCGCCATGGAGAAGCCTTTCAATCCGCGCGGCGCGATTCGGCCATCGCAGACAGCAACGAAGTCGCAAAGGTGTCGAGCTGCTCGGGATCGCTGATATAAAGTTCGCCGGGAAACGATTGCCGCCAGGCGGTTTCGAAATAGGGCGCGGTGTCGGCGGGGTCGAACGGCGGTGCCGCCAGTGCGTCGCGAAGCCGCTGCGGAACGTCCGCAAGACGATCGACGGCGAACACCAGCGGGCAGGATCGGTAGAACGCATCGCCCATCACCACGACAGGCTTGCCGAGCAGTACCGCTTCGGCGCCTGACTTGCTGTTGACCGAAACGATCGCGTCGGCACGGCCGAGCACCGTGTAATTGTTGGTCTGCGGCGGCAGCAGAATGAAATTATCGAAGCGGCGCGCGAGTTCGAACAGGCGGCCGGCGGGTATGGCGCCGATCTGGGCCGGATGCTCCTTCACGACAAGGACGTGCGTATCGGGAATAGTGCGCAGCAGGAAATCGATGGTCGCGACCTGGTCGAGATATTCCGGCGAGCGAAGCGTCAGCGCCATATCGGCTGGCACGTGCAGGGGATAATAGACGAAAGGTCCGTCCGGCATCGGGCGATAGAGTTTCCGAAGCCGCGTCGCGCCAACCGCCATGGCGGCATGGGCGCGGGCATGGCGGAGGTTATGTCCAAACTCCTGATGCTTGCCGAGTGCGAACTGGTCCCAGAGCTTCTCGACCAGGCGGCGCGCGTTCCGCGCGTTGGCGATCTTGTTGAACGCCGCCGAATATTGGTGCCGGTCCTTTTGCGGAATCACAATGGATTGCTGCCGCAAGGTGTCGTCGAGATAAGAACGCACGTCGGTAGAGACCGCGTCCGCCGGCGCGCTCATCGTGTCGGGGGCGGCCAGGCTGTCCGGCGTATAGTAAAGCCGGCCGCGAAAGAACGACGGCTCGATGAACCAGTTCCGGACGCCGCGCTTCTTCGCGGCGTAATAGCAGGCGATCACCGAGAGGAATCCGCCGAGCTCCTGAACCGCAACCGCCTGCCGCCCCGCGGCGGCCAGCCGATCGAGCACGACTTCCATCGCGTTGGTGTAGATCATGAACCGCTTGCGCAGCGCGGCGGTATCGCGAATGCCGAACGTGACGCGTTCGTGGCTGAACAGGAAGTTCGATCCATCCAGGCCGTAGTCGGCGATCCTTGCCGCGAAGGCGTCCCGGTCTTCGATCGGCGCGCCGCCCTGAAGGCCGGTCCGGTACATATTGACGACGGAGATACCTTGCGCCTCCGCCATTTCAGCGCTGCGATCGTCGAAGGCGAGCAACTGCACCTCGCTCCCCGCGCGGCGCAAGCGCTGCGCCACGGGAATCCAGAACCGGGTCTGATATTCGGCGAGCGTTGTGATCAGGATCATGTTGTCGTTGCGCGGGGGCATGCCTTGCCGGAATGTTGCTTTGCTGGTGTCCGGGATTATAGAGTGTGGTGCGATGGTTCAAGTGGCGCTCCGGCGCAGCTTGGACCGGATATGCTTGGACCGGACATCGCGGCTGGTTCGTGGGTCGGCGGATAGCACAGCCGTTGCGACGGGTCGACCTCTCCCGTAACCAGACGATCCCGAAATATTCAAGGTCAGTGTGATGAACGCGGTGCAACGGGTCGTAGTCCGCGTCGATGCTTCCATCGAAATGGGCATGGGGCATCTGACGAGATGTCTCAGTCTGGCTCGCGCTTTGGCCGATAACGGCGCGAGCGTTTTTTTCTTGTTGCGCAGTCAAGCCGCCGGCTTGACCCCCTTGATCGAAGGCGGCGGACATCAGGTGCGGCTGCTGCCCGATCCCGACCGCCGTCCGGATGTTCCAGCGGCGGACGGAACGGCTCATGCGCACTGGCTGCCGACGACCTGGCAGAAGGACGCGGAACAGACGCTGGAGGCGATCGATCGCGTCGGACCCGTCGACTGGCTTATCGTCGACCATTACGCACTCGATGCGAAATGGGAGCGCATGCAGCGCAAGCGGGTGCCGCGTATTCTTGTGATCGATGACCTTGCCGATCGGGATCATGACTGCGACATCCTGCTCGACCAGAACCTGGTTCTGGATATGGAAGGCCGATATCGTGGCCTGTTGCCGGCGACGTGCAAGCAGCTGCTGGGCCCGCGCTATGCGTTGCTTCGCCCTGAATTTGCCGAGCGGCGCAAATCGCTTGCGCGGCGCAGCGGAAAGGTCAGCCGCATTTTCGTGTGCTACGGCGGTTCCGATCCGTCCAACGAGACGGCAAAGGCGCTGGCGGCGATCAAGCGTCTTCCGGGAAATCCGCTCCCAACGGATGTGGTCGTCGGCCTGAGCAATCCGCACGGCAGTTCGGTTGCTACGCTGTGCGAGGGACTGCCGGGTGCTGTATTGCATCGTGGTGCCGACAACATTGCCGATTTGATGGGGCGCGCCGATCTCGCGATCGGGGCCGGCGGGGTGATGTGCTGGGAGCGGTGCTGCCTCGGGCTGCCGACGGTGGCGGTCGACATTGCCGGGAATCAGGTCAGCGCACTCACGGCCCTCGCTGCAGCCGGGGCGCTCGTGCACCTGGGTGCAGCCGCGTCAGTGACTGAGGAAGGGATGGCGCATGCGCTGGATTCGATATTGGGCGATGCGGGGCGGCTGCGGCGGATGAGCGAAGCCGCCCTGGAACTCGTCGACGGCGAGGGCACGGAACGTGTCCGACGCACGGTTTTCTGCTGAGTTTGCAATGGGAAGCGAGACCGAGGATCTTCCCCGTCGGTTGACTAATTAGTGGTCCGCGCCTATGTGGGGGGCGCTTTGGCCGGTCTTTGTGCCCATGTCTACACCGACAATGAGCCGTCGATACGCGATGCACGAAGTGTCGGCCTCGATGCTGTGAAAATAGATGACTGAACAAACGAGCCGGCCGGGTCGCTGTTTGATACTGTGGCGCCGCGATCCATGAGTGTCAGGAGCAATCGATGACGGACACGATCTCAATTGCGGGGCGCTTGATCGGCCGGGCGCACAAGCCGTTCATCATTGCGGAAATGTCGGGCAATCACAATCAATCGCTCGATCGGGCGCTGGCCATCGTCGAGGCCGCGGCAAAGGCGGGCGCGCACGCGTTGAAGCTGCAGACCTACACCGCCGACACCATGACGCTCGATCTCGACCACGGCGAATTCTTCATCGATGATCCAAACAGCCTGTGGAAGGGCCACTCGCTGCACAAGCTTTACCAGCAGGCCTACACGCCCTGGGAATGGCACAAGCCGATCTTCGAGCGCGCGCGTGCCCTCGGCATGATTCCGTTCTCGACGCCGTTTGACGCCAGCGCCGTCGACTTTCTCGAAGGACTGGACGTACCCTGCTATAAGATCGCCTCGTTCGAGAACACCGACCTGCCGTTGATCCGCAAGGTCGCGTCGACCGGCAGGCCGATGATCATGTCGACCGGCATGGCTACGGTCGCCGACATCGACGAAGCCGTGCGTGCCGCGCGGGAAGCCGGCTGCAAGGATCTGGTGCTGCTGAAGTGCACGAGCACCTATCCGGCCACCCCTTCCGACACGAACCTGCTGACCATTCCGCATATGCGCGCGCTGTTCGATTGCGAGGTCGGATTGTCCGACCACACCTTCGGCATCGGGGCAAGCGTGGCGAGCATCGCGCTCGGCGCCAGCGTGATCGAAAAGCATTTTACGTTGGCGCGCGCCGATGGCGGGGTGGATTCGGCTTTCTCCATGGAGCCTGCCGAGATGGCGGCGCTGGTGATCGAGACCGAGCGCGCCTGGACGGCGCTCGGCGAGGTCCATTACGGCTTGACCGAGAAGGAGAAGCAGTCGCAGGTCTTCCGCCGCTCGCTCTACGTGGCCGAGGATCTCGCGGCAGGGGATGTCCTGACCGAAGAGAACCTGCGGATCATCCGCCCGGGCCTTGGACTGCCGCCGAAATATTTTGCTACCCTGATCGGCAAGCGCGTCGGCCGCGCCGTGCGCAAGGGCACGCCAATGAGCTGGGATATTCTGACGTCCGTGGATGACGCGGCCCCGGCGCCGCGGCAGTCCGCATCGAGGAACGCGCGTGCCTGACCAGTCGCATGTCTGCCTGATCGTCGACAATCCCCTCCGCGATCTCGAGGGTCTGGTTCTGCTCGGGCGGCAGCTTGCGACGCGAGGCGTGAAGGTCACCCTCGTTCCCATGTACGAGCAGGGATTCGACGTTCCGGCGCTGCAACCCGATCTGGTGCTGTTGAATTACACGCGGCCGAACAATGCTGACCTGATCAAGCATTACAAGCGGGCGGGTATACTGGTCGGCGTACTGGATACAGAGGGTATTGGCGGCAACAATGCCGATCAGTTTGCCACGCTGGTTAAAAGCGCGGGTTGTACTGATCTGCTCGACCTCTATTGTGTTTGGGGACATGCGCAACGGGATGCCTTCCTCAAGCACGGGACCGTACCCGCGCATATCCTGCGTGCGACCGGGTGTCCGCGATACGATTTTTGCGCGGAGCCGTGGCGCGCGGCACTGTCCAAGCCATCGGTCGGTGCGGACTATGTGCTCCTCAACACGAATTTCCCGAGCGTCAATCCGCGTTTTTCAAACGGTCCGGGTGATGAGGTAGAGACCATCGTCAACGCGGGCTACGCCAGGGACTACGCAAATCAGGTCATCATCGAAGCCAGGCATGCCTATCAATCGACGCTCGCGATGTCGATGAAGCTGGCCAGGCATTTTCCCGACGTGCATTTCGTGCTGCGTCCGCACCCGTTCGAAAATATCAAGTCCTACGATGCATTGGCCGACTATCCGAATTTCGAGGTGCGGCAGGAAGGTACGTCGATCGAGTGGATCAACGGGGCGCGCCTGCTGATCCACCAGAATTGCTCGACGGCAATTGAAGCGACAATGCTGAATGTAGAGCCGCTGAGTATGGAGTGGTTCAATACGCCTTCCTTGCGTGTTCAGGCCGCCGCACAAGTCAGCCGTCCGGTCGCCTCGGAATCCGATCTGATCGCGCTGGTGAAGGAGGGGATGGAAAGGCGGCTGCCCTTGGTTGCCGAGGAAACCGCGCAATTCCGCCGCCAGATCATCAGCGATCTCTTTACAGCCGTCGACGGCGCAAGCTCGATCCGCGTTGCCGATGTCATCCTCGAGACCATCGCGACGGCCCGTGGCAAAGTGCGCTCCGGCAGCTTGCCACGACCTTCGTCCCGCGGCCGTGCCGTTGCCATGGCCCGGACCGCGCTTGGATACAAGGCAAGCTCGGCCCTGCGTCGCCGCTTTGGCTCGGCGGAGATCGAGCGTCGCCGTCTGGGCAAGACGTTCGCAGTGGACATGGTCGGCGCCGTACTAGGCAGGATAGATGCTGCTTCCGTGGATGGCCGACGATTTTCCGTCCGCAGGGTGGTCGGTGATACGCGGCGGATGGCCAGGGCTGTGAGCGGCGCCAGCCTGCAATTGACGGAAGCGAGCTGATCGCGCTTCCTCGCAAGCGAGTTGCCGTGCTGCCCCGAGGGACCGAAGTTTGCCAACTGGAACAATGTCGAGACCGGCGGATGCTTCACCTCGGCGGAATCCGGATTGCTTCAATCCACAACCTGATGTCCCTTAATCTCTTTCACGGGTAGCCCATGCAGAAATATCGATGCGTTCCCTCCTTGTATGGTCACTCAGCCGAGCCGATGCCCACCATCGAGGAGATCGAGAAACACTATCGCGAATCCTATTATCAAGACCCGAGCGGGCAATACAAAAAGGCGTATGATCGACCGGAGCTCGACTATTTCGACGATCGAGCAAACGTCGCGCTCGACTTCTCGGCGGCTCACGGCGTTACCAGGGGAAATGCGATTGATCTCGGGTGCGGGGAGGGGTTCTTCCTGAAGTCGGCGCTGCGACGCGGCTTCAATGTTTTCGGTGTGGACCACTCCCTGGTCGGCATTGAACGGCAAAATCGCGACCTGATCGACAGCGATCCCGGCCATTTCATCGCCGGCGACATCGGATCCCGGCGTCATTTCGAAGGCGTCGCGTTTGACCTGGTCTATTGCAAGAACGTCATCGAGCACGTCATCGATCCGGACAGCATCATGACGCGCATTGCGTCCTACCTGTCTCCCGGAGGGCTGGCGATTATCGAAGTGCCAAACGATTTCTCGAAGCTTCATTCGACAATATTCGGCGATGCCAGCAAGGAAGAGCTTCCCATCTTCGTGCCGCCGGTACACCTGCACTACTTCACGACGAAAACGCTTCCCGAGCTTGGCAAGCGTAACGGCTTTTCCGTCATTGATTGCTTTGGCGACTACCCCATTGATCATCTCTTGATGGAAGAAGCGTTCAATTACTACAAGGACAGAAGACTTGGTTCCTCGGCGCATTCCTTGCGACGAAAGTTCTTTCGTTATGCATCTGGCATCGACGTTGACGCCAGGCTCGCATTGTTCAGGTCGATATTCATGGCGGGATTGGGCAGGGATATCTGTATCGTGGTGCGACGGTGAACGGTCGGGCCGGCCATCCGCGCGCGATGGTTCCAAGCGGGGTTCTCCCGGATAGCGGCTTGATCTTCGGCGACAGGCGCATTGGTCGGCAGATCGGGAAGCTTCAACCGCTCCGCCGCGCCATCGGAGCGTCTTCCTTGCCCAGCTGGGCTGATTTTGCTAAGGCGTCCACCTGTACCGGTGGGTGCAGCCGCTCGGGCCGCAGCCCGCGGTTGATGCAGAGGATGTCCGAAGATGGGTTTGGTGTCGCGGGTAATTTGGCATATGAACCGCTCGCCGCTGCGTTACGCGGTGAAATCCGGTTACAGCGCCTGGCATCTCAATGAAAAGCGCGAGCGCCGGCGTCAATTTCAGCTTCTGAACGTTTCCGCCGAGGAACGTGCGAAGGCCGACGATCTCAATCGTGATGGGTACGCGATCGTCACCGAATTGATGGATGCATCCGTTCAGGACGAATTTGCTGAGGCCGGGCGGACCAGACTTAGCAACATCGAAGCCGCGGAAGACAAGCAGACGTCGACATGGAAGAAGTTCTGGGTCCGCCTGCTGGATGCCGAGATGCAGGACGGTCGCCTGAGCGCCGACAACGTCTTCGTCCGCTATGCGCTGCAACCTGCGGTCATCAACATCGTTGCCTCGGCATTGGGCGAAATTCCTTGGCTCGATTATGTGCTGCTATCCTATTCCCGTCACACCGGCGAAGAGCTGCAATCTTCCCAGCTGTGGCACCGCGACCACGACGACGTCCGCGTGATCAAGCTGTTCAGCTATTTGACCGATGTCGAGACGGATGGCGACGGACCGTTCACATTCCTGCCGCGTCAGTCGACCGACAAGTTCGGCTTTCCGCTACTGGGCAGCCATTTCCCGGACGAGCGGGTTTTTCAGAAGGTGCCGCGCGGAGACATCAAGGTGATGAAGGCGCCTCGTCTGACGTCGTTCATGGTGGACACGGCGAAATGCCTTCACATGGGAAGCCGTATGGAGCCGGGGCATGGGCGCCTGCTTTACACCGCCACTTTTTTCGCGTTCCCGATCATGTATCCTTTCGCGAGACCGCGCCCATTTTCGGCCACACCGGGGACGTCGCCGCTTGAAAAGCTGGTGATGGGCCTCTGAGGGCTGCCGCCGCCTGGCTGCGGATGCCGTCCAGGGGATCGCGCGTCGATCCCGAACGACGCCAGTTTCAACCGATGATGACTTCATCGGCGCAGCGATACATCCGTATGTCGGGAGAGGGCGCACGATAGGCCCCGATGGCAAGCCCGCGTGACTCCAGCAACGACCAGATGAAGTCCTGAAAGCCTAGCTTGTCACGGAAGCGGACCGTGCTCGAAAAGCGTGGATTGATCTCGAACACCTTCGGGCCATCGGCCGTTAGCCGCAACTGCACGTTAATCGAACCAGTGAGGTCCAACGCGTCCGCTATTCCATGCAGCAGCGGGCTGAACGGTGTGTTATCGGCCACCACGGCTGCGCCAGTCAGGCCGCCCTGCAACCGCCGGCGAAGGACGATCATGCGGGTTTCGCCGGCATGGCTGCGGTACAGGCCGCAGGTGTATTCCTGGTCCTCGGGCAACAACAACTCCTGCCACAAGTCGTCGGGCCGCGTCTGCTTGGCGATTTCGACTTCCTCCTCGGTGTAGACCAGCCGCAGATCTTTGCCGCCCTGGCCGCGCCGACGCTTGAGGATGCACGGCAAGGCCAGTGGCGGCGCCTCCCCGACGATACGGGTCCATGGCACCCCAAGTCCGTGCGCAGCAAGTCGGTTGAACGTCGCATACTTGTCGAGGCCGGTCTCAATGGCGAGCCGGTTTGCAGCCAGGACCGGCACTCCGGCGAAAGCACCCAGGTGTCCGGCGGCAAGCAGGACCGCAATCTCCGCTTCCGACATAGGTACGATGACGTCGACACCGTGGGCTATGACGATTCGTTTGAGCGTTTCGAGGTACGTACCCTCGTTTGCACGTGGCACCAGTTCGCATGCGTCAAAGAAAGCGGGTCCGGCGTGATCAGCATGGACGTCGCAACCGATCAGCCGACGCACTGCGCCCGCTTCTCGGGCAATACGGGCCAGCGCCAACGCGATATCGCCAGCGCATCCGGTTATCAGCATGGTGTCATAAATCATCTCGCGGTCCTCAGTCTGCAGAAGCGGCTGTGGGATTGCCTCGTTCGAGTACATCCGCGAGGTAGGGCAGATGGCGGTCCCGCCGTCGTGCTTCTTCGATGAGTGGACGCGTGTCATAGGGCGTGCGCTCGAGCACCACGGCGCGCGTGGAAGTGTCGATGCGACACCAGCACGCAAATCCTCCGCGGTCACGCGCCTGACCTACCGAGCCGGGATTGAGGAGTAGGGGGTGCCCTTCGACAAGCATGGGATAGTGAGTGTGCCCCATCAGCACGAGATCGGCCCCAGGTATCCGGCAAGCTTCCAGCGTGGCAGCTTTCGCATCGGGATAGACGTACTCATCGGGATCGCGTGGCGAGCCATGGCACAGCTCCAGCGCCATTCCACCGAGCTGAACGTTTGCCCGGTCGGGCAGGCTGATCAGCCAATTGATATCCTGCGGCTCAAGCGTTGTCCCTGCCAGGTCCAGCGCGCTGCCATACCGTTCGCGGTACGTTTGCATGGACCTGTCACTCTTGCGGGCTTCAGCGAGCATCCGCTCATGGTTGCCTCGGATCGCAACGAAGGGCCACTCCCTCAATTGTTCAAGCACTTCGCGGGCGGCATAGTAATAGCCGATGATATCACCGAGCACGATCAGATGCTCGACGCCGCTGTTGCGTGCCGCGACGAGAGTCTCGCCCAGAGCCCCGGCATTACCATGGATATCGGCGAGCACGGCAATCCTCATAGTAACCCGGCTCGCGCAAGGATCTCGCCGGCAACATCGCGGGGATGTCGAAGTTTACCCTCGGTCTCAAAGCCCACAAACATTTGCCGTACCGGCAGAGCGGGATCGTCGGCACTGCGCAGCATGCTTTGCATGTCAGTGTCGAGTACGCCCGGATCAATATGCTCGATAGCGACGTCGGGTCGCTCTTCGGCCAGGCAATCAAGGATCATCCTGGCGGCGGCCTTGCTGGCGCAATATGCGGCAAGTCCCGGCAGCGGGCGGTGCGCTGCTCCTGTGCTGATGTTGAGGATGCGCAAACGTGTCCTCTGCGCGTCGGCCGCCGCGAGAAGCTTGCGTGCCAGGATCGCTGGGGCCAGAGCATTGACCGCGAACGCCGTGACCAGCGAGGCGGCATTGATGACACCGAGCGTGCCGATTGGCTCAACCACACCGGCGTTGCTGATCAAGACGATCTCATCGGCGGTTTGCGGCAAAGCGCTGGCGAGGTCGATTTGATCGAGGCCCGGCAACACGGAAAAATCGGCAGCCACGAAAATGCAGGCGTTCCTGGCTACGGCTGCCTCGTGGCGCGGATCCAGGCGCCGGCCTAACGCGATCGGTCGTGCCTCGGCCGCAACAAGCAGATCGAGCAACTCAAAGCCGAGCCCGCGTGACGCTCCGGTGACGATGATCGCGCGCTGTTGCTCCATGCGGACCTTCCTTTCGCACATTCCTCGGTATTCTGTCGACGAGAGCCGCTTCGCAGTACTCAGCCGAGGCGCTCTATGACGAGTTGTGGGTGTGGGCGCAAGCATCGCTCGGCGATGTCGGCTTCGGCTGTACGAGCCGTCCCGGCATCGCGCGGTTGCCCCGGCCGGCACGGCAGGAGCGTCCAGTATCCAGATACCGTCGAAAGCCCTGCGGTGGCGGACGTTTGAGATCGGCGGCAGGGGGCCGAAATTGCCGAAAAGGGCAGAATGAATCCAATTGGAGCTTGATCATTGCCAGCGTCTCCCCGAATCCGGCAATGATGAAATCACTTAGGGCTATGCTGGCCGCCCTTGTGAATAAATCGCTGGCGAGGCGAACTGATCCGTGTTCCGGAAATTCCTGCACAACACCGCCATCTCTGCTGTCGCCTACGGCATGGCCGGCGTATTGGGTCTGTTTGCCGTCGGCCTGATCGCCAGATCCTATGGCCTGGCAGTGCTGGGTCTGATCGTCCTGGTGCGTGTTTTTCTCCCCACCGGATTTCTGGCGGTGATGGATCTCGGTGTCTCTGAGCTCACCATCCAGGCCGTGGCCCGGGGCAGGGTGGGCGACTGGTCGGTTGCAAGCGAAAAATTCTCGCTCTTGATTACGATCGCGGCCCTGACCGGATTGGCTGCGGGGGTTGCTCTCTGGATCGGCGCAGCGCCGCTCGCGATCCTGTTCAAGGTGGCCTCCGAGCAAAGGCAGGCGTTTGTTTCGATCCTGACGGTTACCGCACTCGTCCTCCCAATTACCTTCCTTGGTCTCGTCGCCGAGGGCGTGCTCAAAGGGTTCGAGGAATATGGATGGCTGCGATTGACGGAGGTCGCCTCAACTGCGCTCTACGTCGTCGCGGTCTACACTTCCGTGTTGGGTGGCGCGGCCTTCGAATGGCTGGCTTATTCCTATCTTGCCACCATCATTGCCAAGTACCTCGTACTCGCAGTCGTCACCTTTCTGCTGGCGCGTTCGACGCCCTTGCGATTCAGCCAATGGAGCGATGAAAGCCGCCGCGATGTGCTTCACCGCTGCTGGCTGATGTTCCGCAACCGAATCGCCGGAATACTCCAGCAACCGGTGGTGCCGCTTGCGATCGGTGTGCTCTACAGCCCGACGGAGGTCGGCGCCTACGATCTGATCACGCGGCTGCCGCGGTTTCTGAAAACCGCCATGGCGCCGCTTTACTCGGCGATCCTGCCGCTCTCGACTCAAATCGAGGAGACGGCCGATACGCGACGGCTTCAGATTCTTGGACGCAACGGCCTGGTCTTGCCTGCTGCCGCTGTCGCTCCGGTGCTGGTCGTTATCGCATTGTTCTCGAAGGAGATATTGACGGTGTGGGTCGGACCGCAGCACGCGGATCAATGGCCGTGGCTGGCGCTATCGCTATTTGTTCCCGCGCTCACCCTGATGCTGGGGGCCGGCCAGACCGCGCTCATGGTGCGATCCGATTTCCTTCGCCTCATCACCCGCTATCTCTATCTCCAGGTTCTCACGCAGTATCTGGTGACGGTGGCGACGCTGATCTGGTTTCGCGAGAACGCATTCATTCTGGGCTGGGTCGTGTCGTACCTGATCTTCGCCCCGCTGATCGCGCACCGCTTGCTCTCGTTCATGGAGCTGCCGGGTTCCCTGTTCTGGGAGCAGGTGGGGCGACAAACGATGGTCGCGGCGATCCTGGCGGCGGTGGCTGCGACCTACAAATTCTATTCGGCTCCCGGCGGCCTTGCCGAACTCGTCATCGTCGGAACCATCGGATGCATCGCGGCTTGGGCATTGAGCGTCACTTTGATCCTTTCGCAGAGTGATCGCGCGATGGTTGGCAGGATCGCCCGCGCCATCACGCAGCGAAAGTAATCTGCAATTCGTTGTCGCGAAAGCGTCATGTGCGCGCTTCGCGCGGTTGGGTCCGAGGGTGTTTTCTTGCCCGCAATAGTTGATTTTGCTATGGCAATCCGGCACGTTGAGCGGCGCGGCCAGGTCACATCCTTCATGGTCGACACGGCGAAATGCCTACACATGGGAAGCCGGATGGCGTCGGGGCACGCCCGGCTGCCGAGATGCTAGGCGCTGACGCCGGTCTTGACCGCAGTCTTTGGTGGCCACGTGGGTCAGATGGGAAAACGCCGTGACGGCTTTCTGGCTGGATTCTGATTACCTGCTCGCCGCGCTGCTGAGCGTGGTCATCGGCGCTATCCCCCTGACAGCAAGCCTCTGGATCGCGGTAAAGCGGCCAGCGCTCGCGATGATCTTCTTCTTCTTCCTGTTCGCCTTTGCCTGGAGGCTCGGCTCCGTACTCTGCATCGACCTGTTTGGACCGGTGTTTTCCGACCAACTGGAGCGCAGTATCGGCCCCGGCAATTCCACCGTGCCGATCGCCGTCTCCCAGGCGATCGTGATCGCCGCATTGCTGTTTTCCTTTCGTCCGCAGCGAGTGCAGGAACTCTTCTCCACGAACGAGTTTGGGCTGGCGAATCGCTTGCCGCCCGGACGTTTTGCGCTTTCCGACCTTGCTTTCTGGGCCGTCGCTCTCTTTGTCATTGCGCTCTGGGCCGAATTATTCGTGAGAGGCTCGATACCGTTGTTTGTCGGGATCGAGCGGTACGACTATTCGCGACTATACGGCGGTGTCCTGCATCACCGTTTGCTGGAATGGGGGCCGATGCTTGCGTTCCAGCTCGGAGTGTTCTTCGCCGGACCGTTGTTGCACGGCAAACCGCTGGATTGGCGGATCGGCGCGCTATTCGCCACGCTGATCCTGTATCTGTTCTTCGTGGGGCACCGGTTCTCATCGTTCTATGCCTACACGTCTTTTTTCATCATGCCGATCGGTGTGGTTCTGCTGTCAAACCGCGCTGAAAGGGCAATGAAAAGCATTTCGCGGTATTTGGCGATTGCCGGAGCTGTGCTGTCTCTGCTGATCGCTGTCGCAATCACCCATTCCTACGTCGTCGTGCGCGGAGAGGGCGCACAGATTCTGAGCAAGCTTTTCCAGCGCATCATGATCCAGCAGGGCGAAATGTGGTGGATGACCTACGAGCGGGTGTTCCTGCACGGGGACTGGAACAGCGGCCTCGCGGCTTACAAACTGTTCGTCGGTCCGTTCGATCAGTCTCGTAATTCGACCATGCAGTTCCTGATGGAGCTGGGAATGCCAGTGGAGCGCGCGCATTTCGTGCTGACGCAGGGGGCCTCCTACACAGGCGGTTGGCCTGAAGTCTATTTCGAACTCGGCGGGCCCGTGGGTGGGTTCATCCTGGTCGCAGCGTCGGCAATTGCTTTTTCCGAATTCCTGTTCCTTCTGTCGCGATGCGTCATTCAGGAACGATTCGCGACCAGCTTTTTTCTCACTCCGATTCTGTTCACGATGTCGATTGCCGTCATTTCCGGGATGCTGAATTCTTTCATCCAGGTAACGTTCATAATCAAGCTTGCGGTAGCCCTCGTTGTGTACATTGCCGAAGATAGATGGAGGTCGAAGTTGCATTATCCGAACGGACTACTGGTTTCGAAGCACGAGGCGTAGAATATGAGGGAATCACCAGGCGCTGTTCCGGGTGACCAGTATCTCGGCGGCCTGCTTATGTTTATGTACCAGACGATTCGGACCAACCTGCTTTTGACGATAGTGCTGCCGCTGATCGCCATGGCCATGGCGTACATGGTTGCCATGCAGCTTCCCTCCGTCTCCGCGGCGCAAGGGACGGTTCGTATCGGGCGGGTGGACGGAGCTGAAACCGTTAGTCTTCCCGGCGTGGTGTCCCGAATCAATTCTCTGCCGTTCAAGCAACGCCTCATTCAGGCGTTGCAATTGCCTTCCAACAGCGCGGCCGCGCGGCTTGTTGCGGGCAGCCTGAGTGCAAAACAGGAGGCGAGCGAGATCATGAACGTGAGTGCCCGCGCACCTGTCGCCCAACAAGCCGCCGATGCCGTGCGCGCCACGGTCAGCCTGCTGGATGAAGATCAGCGCGGGATCCGGGATACTTTCGAGGCCAACATCAAGGAGCAGCTTGCAACCAACGACGCGACCATTGCGGGACTGCTGGAGAACCAGGACTCGTTGACCGCGCTGACGAAGGAGTCATCGAAGTCCGCGACGGATGAACCAACGTCCGCAGCATTGCAAAAGGTGTGGCTGGCCGATCTCGTCTCGCGCAACCAACAAAGACTCGCCGCCGCGAAGGCGGAACGGAACGCGCTTGTTGCGCGTCTCGGCACATGGAGGACCTATCCGACGGCGTTGACAGATGACGTGTTTGTGTCATCCACTCCGGTGTTTCTCAAGCCGGTTGTGATTGCACTGCTCGTCGGCTGCGTCGCCTTCGCGGTATTGTTCATCAGCGCCCTGTTTCGCAGGGCGTGAGCCGGTGGGCCCAGATTAACATGCCACCGTCTGGCATCCATCACGCTGCTGACCTCCCCGTCATGCTTCAACTGTCCGGCGGCTTTGTTGAGGAGGCCGTGCCGTGCTGAAGCAGGCTGTCATTCTGGTCGGAGGATTGGGTACCCGGTTAGGTGAGATGACCCGGCTGGTCCCGAAGCCACTGCTGGAGGTGGCCGGCAAACCGTTCTTGGACTACATCCTCGACGAGCTGTCGCGCTATCCGACCATCCGGGACATCGTGCTGCTGGCCGGCCATCAGGCCGGGCAGGTGGTCGGTCGCTATGACGGCAGACGCTGGCGTGGCGCCTCGGTCTCGGTGGTCTCCGAGCCGGCGCAGTTGGGTACCGGCGGGGCGTTGAAGCACGCTGCGGGCAGGCTGGACGAGAAGTTCCTGCTTCTCAACGGCGACTCCTTTTTCGATTTCAACATGCTCGATGTCGCGAACGGGCCGGCGCATTCGCCCGCGATCGTACGCGTGGCGTTGAAGAAGGATCACGCCGGCGACCGATACGGGCGGGTCCTGCTCGATCGGGACTGCATCAAGACGTTTCTGCCGGCGGGAGCGCAGCCGAATGGGCCGATCAATTCAGGCGTCTATTGCGTCGACCGGGAAATCGTCTCTTTGATCGATGAACTTCCGTGTTCGCTCGAGCAGGCGGTCTTCCCGCGCCTCGCCGAGCAGGGGCAGTTGCGGGCGGCGCTGTATGACGGCTTCTTCATCGACATCGGTGTGCCCGCCGACTTTGAACGCGCGCAGAGCGAACTTCCCGAACGGGTGCGGCGCCCGGCGGTTTTCTTCGACCGGGACGGGGTCCTCAATATCGACAAGGCGTATGTGCATAAGGTCGAGGACTTCGAATGGGTCGCCGGCGCGCGGGAGGCCATCAAGCTCTGCAACGATCTCGGCTACCTGACATTCGTGGTGACCAATCAGGCCGGCGTAGCCCGCGGCTTCTACGGGATCGAGGCGGTTCACGCGCTGCATGACTGGATGAGCGCGGACCTCGCCAAAATCGGGGCGCATATCGATGAGTTTCAATACTGCCCTTATCATGAGGAGGGCGTCGTCCCGGAGTGGCGGCAGGTGAGCGACCGGCGCAAGCCGGCGCCGGGCATGATTCTCGATTGCCTCAAAGGCTGGCCGGTGCGCAAGGAATCGAGCCTGCTCGTCGGTGATATGCCGCACGACCTTCAGGCCGCTGCCGCGGCAGGAATAAAAGGGCTTCTTTTCGAGGGCGGCGATCTCTTGTCGTTTATCCAGCCGTTACTTGACCGGGACCGAGCCTGATCGTTGCTTACGCGCGGTCGATAGCGCGGTACATCAGTTCGGCCTGGTCCCAGTCCTCAAGCGTGTCGATGTCCTGGACCAGATGTCGCGGGAGGATCACGCCGATCGAATGCGGCGCGAACACCGGCAGGTCCTCCAGAAAGGCGCGCGCCGTGCCCCAATAGAACTGCCCGGCATCGTGATAGGCGTGCTCCAGGTCCTGCGATCGCGTCATGCGGTGTTCCGGATAGATCGCGTCCACCCGGCCCTCCGGCGTGACGCGCAGGGCGCGCTGGATCGGAAACGCATAGCTGGTGACGGAAAACGCGAAGGCGGCGTTCGAGCGGGAGAGCGCCTCGTAACCTTCCGTGATGAATCGTGCCTGCAGCAATGGTGCGGTAGCGTAGAGACAGCACGCATGCGTGACGTCGTTTGACTGCGCGTTAAACCAGGCCACCGCATGCTTCACGACGGCGTTGGTGCCGGTAAAATCGTCGGCGAGTTCCTTTGGCCGGACGAAGGGCGTCGTGGCGCCGAATTCGCGCGCGACGGAGGCGATCTCCTCGTCATCGGTCGAGACGACGACCTGATCGAACAATCCCGTCTGCTGTGCGGCTGATATCGAGTAGGCGATGATCGGCTTGCCGCAAAACATGCGGATATTCTTGCGCGGGATCCGCTTGCTGCCGCCGCGAGCCGGGATAACGGCGATTTTCACGCGAGGATCTTCTCCAGCGCCGCGACGACGGTGTCCTGCTCGTTGTCAGTCATTCGCGAAAACAGCGGCAATGTGATCGCGTCCTCGTAGTAACTTTCGGCCTCGGGGAACATGCCGGTCTCAAAGCCGAGCTTTCGGTAATAAGGCTGGGTATGAACCGGGATATAGTGCACGTTCACGCCGATCCCGGCGGCACGGAGCGCATCGAACACCTGGCGCCGGCTGAGCTTGATCTCGTTGCGGTGCAGTCGAATGACGTAGAGATGCCATGCCGAGTTCGTATCGGGATGCTGCCACGGGCAGGTCAACGGCAGCTTCGCCAGCAGGCGATCGTAGCGCGCGGCAAGTTCGCGCCTGCGCGCGACAAAGGGGTCGAGTCGTGCGAGCTGGCTGGTGCCGAGCGCCGACTGGATGTCGGTCATGCGATAATTCAGCCCGAGCTCGATCTGCTCATACATCCAGGGGCCGTTGCGTTCCTCGTTGACCCGCGGCTCGCCCGGGTCTTCAGGCCGCTGCGCGGGGCGGATGATCCCGTGCGTGCGCAGGTAGGAGAGGCGTTCGGCGAGCTTCGGATTGTTGGTCAGAGCCATGCCGCCTTCGCCGGTCGTGATGATCTTGACCGGGTGAAAACTGAAGATCGTCGTATCGCCATAGTCGCAGCAGCCGACCTTGCGCCCCAGATACTCGCCGCCGACCGCATGCGAGGCGTCTTCTACGATGTGAAAGCCGTAGCGATCCGCCAGCGCCCGGATTTCGCGCATCTCGCAGGATTGGCCGGCGAAATGGACGGGCACCACGATCTTGGGCAGCCGGCCCTGCGACGCCGCGACTTCAAGCTTATCGGCCAGCGCCGAGACGCTCATATTGTAGGTCCGCGGGTCGATGTCGACGAAGTCGACGCCGGCGCCGCAGTACAGCGCGCAATTGGCCGATGCCACGAAGGTATTCGGCGTCGTCCAGAGCAGGTCGCCGGGGCCGAGATCGAGCGCGAGGCAGGCGATGTGCAACGCTGCCGTCGCATTGGCTACCGCGATCGCGCTGCGGCTGCCGCAATAGGCCGCCATCGCCTGTTCGAAGCGGGGGCCGGCCTGTCCCTGGGTCAGCCAGTCCGAGCGCAGCACTTCGGTGACTGCGTCGATGTCCTCAGCGGAGATGTCCTGGCGTCCGTAAGGGATCATTGGACCGCAATTCGGTTGAATTCCCTGATCTCGGATACATCAAGGAAATGGTCGTTCCGCCCGGAATTATACTCGAATCCGTCCGACACCGGTTCTCCGCGCTCGCCGATCTGGTTGGTAACATAGTCGACGTCTTCGCGGAAAAACTTGATGGTGGGCTTGATGACGAAATGATCCTGGAAGCGCAGGGTCAAGTGCGAGTCGTCGGTCGGGCACATGATCTCATGCAACTTTTCGCCGGGACGGATGCCGATTACCCTGGTCGGGAGGTTCGGCGCCATGGCTGCGGCAAGATCGGGAATCCGCACGGAGGGGATCATCGGAACGAAGATCTCGCCGCCCGACATGCGCTCGAAGCTCTTGTTGACGAAATCGACGCCCTGCTGAAGCGTTATCCAGAACCGGGTCATGCGGGGGTCGGTGATCGGCAGGTGATCACAGCCTTCCGCCAGCAGCTTGTTGAACAGCGGCACGATCGATCCGCGGGAGCCGACCACGTTGCCGTAGCGCACGACGCTGAAGGCCGTCCGATGCCCGCCCGCCATGTTGTTCGCCGCGATGAACAGCTTGTCGGAGGCGAGCTTGGTGGCGCCGTACAGGTTGATGGGCTGCGCGGCCTTGTCGGTGGACAGCGCGATGACCTTCTCGACGTTGGCCTCCAGCGACGCCTGGATGACGTTCTCGGCGCCGTGGATGTTGGTCTTGATGCATTCCATCGGATTGTATTCAGCGGCAGGCACCTGCTTCAGGGCCGCGGCATGAATCACGAAGTCGATGCCCTTCATGGCCGTGCGCAGACGCTCGCCGTCGCGCACGTCGCCGATGAAATAGCGCATCGGCGATTGATCGAACTCCTGCTGCATCTCGTATTGCTTCAACTCGTCACGCGAGTAGATCACGAGGCGGCGAGGCTCGAAATTCTTCAGGATATTGCCGACGTATTTGCGCCCAAACGAACCAGTGCCGCCGGTGATCAGAATGGACTTGTCGTTAAACATGATTGCTTCTGCGCTGGCTCGTCATTGCAAGAAAATGAGGGGGAACGCGCGGTGGTTACCATACGTCCCTGTCTCCGTCCATCGCCAAGTGCCCGATCATACCGCCCGGCGCCGCCGTGCAGGAACCGGATTTCGCGCAATTTTCGCCGATCCCGGCCGCCTTCGCGGAAGTCCTTGTGGCGGCATTCAGTGGGCTTGGCAGGCCCATCCGGCAAGCGTTGCTCCGCGCCGGGCTTTGCCTTCCCGGACCTTACGCATCAGCGCTTCGCAAAATACTCTGCAAGGCCTTCGCCTCCCAAAAACGATCGCCGCAGAATCAAATAGTACCAGGGGGTCTCCATTCGGGAATAGGAGCCGGCTTCGCCCGGATAACCCTTCGCGATCAGCTCTTCAGTCTGACGCGCCCGGTTGATCAGCTCCGTTGTCGACGTCCATGGACGCGTCCATTGATATGCGGCGAGAACGATCGCTGCGCAGGAGATAACCGCCATGGCCTCCCTGGTCGCACGGGGGCGCATCCTGACGATTGCGAGCCATGCAGGATAGGTCAGGCCCGTGATCACGGATAGCTGGAAGAGCCCAACGAAGCGGGACGGAAGCTCCGACCAGAAATAGACCACGCGAGGGAACGTGTCCCGTCGAAAGGCATAGCAGATCAACAGTACAACCAACCAAAGCGCGATGATTATAACAGTCTCCGCGAACGGAACGGAGAACCGTTCAAACAGTCGCGTGCGCCAACCGTCGACGACGCTCCAGTGCGCCTTGATGGCCGCCCGGGAGGCGGGAAGCATCAGTGCAGCGGCTGCCAGGCAGGCAATCGCCGTGAAAACGATTGCCGCGGTGAACCAGGGAACTCCCATGATGGCGAACATGCGCTCGCGCAGCGCGATCACGACGACGCCAAGGCCGATCGGTACCGCGCTGGCGGGGCGCAAGAGCGAGGCCGGGCGGATCGCGAGGTCGCAACAGATCATGACGGCCAGGAGAATGGGAGCCTCACTCTGATGGACAAAGGAAGCAATCAGGGGAACCCAATACGCGGCGCCGTTGCGGCCCGACCAGCGCAACGTGAAGGCTGCGAACGCAAGCATCGCGCACAGGCAGCGGGGAAAGACCGAGAACGGCGAAAATGCAGCCGTCGGGTTCAGCCAGCTATAGAGGCTCAGACCGAGCGTGTTCGGCAGGGTAACAACTCTCGTGGGCGGGGCATGGTGAAGCATCCACGAGAGATTTAGCGGCGGCACGAACATATACAAAAGCGCGGCTATCGTGACGGCCCCGAACGAGGCCAGCATCAACGCGTCTCTCGCCGCCCAGAAGACGCAGATCAGGCACAGCACGCCAAGCGCCGCTCCGGAAAGCGTCATTCCCCACCACATCGAACTGGATATGAATTTCGGAAAATCTTTCTCCGGATCTGCAACGCCGAAGTAGCGCTGCAGTCCGCCGACCGCATACATCGAGAGCGAGGTAAGGGGATAGTTGTTGCAATAGCCGGCCCGCATCGTCGCCCGATAGACGAGATGCTCCGAAGCCGATATCGAGACAAGCTGCCTTATCAGTTCAAGTTGCTGATCGTGTCGCGAAGGTTCTTTGATCTCGAGGCCGCAGACGTATAAATACAGCAGGTCCTTGTCTACTCCGATGCCTCGGTCGGCGATGCGCGCGAACATCGCGGTCCAAAGGAACGCGCATAGCAACAGCGCGACAATCGACGCGACCGAAAGTGGCCGCCTCAAGCCTACCGGCTTCTCCTCCACCGCTGCCCCTCGCATATGTCAGTTCTGCCGAACGCTAGCTGAAGTTGTGGATGCCTACCATACGCTTCGTCCACCATCCACGACCATGTTCTGGCCGGTCATGTAGCTCGACGCGTCCGAGCAGAGGAACTGAACGGCGGCGCAATATTCGTCGACGCGGGCCATTCGTCCCATCGGGATCAGGCGGGTCAGCCGTTCGACGAAAGCGGGGTCCTGGTTGTTGAAAACACCGCCGGGCGAGATCGCATTGACGCGAACGCCCTGGTCCGCCCAGTAGGTCGCGAGATATTTCGTCAAGCCGATCAGGCCGTGCTTGATGACGGAGTAGGTCACGGGTTTGACCGGCTGCTCTTCGTCCCTGACGATGTTGGGCTGCCGGTACAGCCGCTGGTCCGGCGCGATCACGCCGAGATCGGATGCGATGTTGAGGATGACGCCGCGACCGCGCCGGGCCATGGCGCCGCCAAAGACCTGCGAGCACAGCATCGCGCCGGTCAGTCCCACCGCGATTTCCGTCTGCCACTGCGGAACCGGGAAGGCTTCGAAGCGCGACGAATGCATGACGCCCGGTGTCGAGGTGACCTTGGGATCGATCGCGGCGTTGTTGACGAGGATATCGACCGCGATACCACGCCCGGCGAGATCCTCGCCGGCCGCGCCAACCGATGCCTGCGACGTCACGTCGATGACGGCGGGGACAAGATCGGCTTTGGGCGCGATTTCCTTCACGGCAGCAATGGTCGCGTCAGCCTGCGCCATTCCGATGTCGCTGACGACGACGCGCGCGCCGGCATCGACCAGAGCGGCGACGTGCTGACGTCCCAGCAATCCGCCCGCGCCGGTGACGAGCGCGGTCCGTCCCGTGAGGTCGTATCGAGCGGAGAGGGCGGTCATGGAGCCTCCTGTTCAAGCACGCAATTGTCCGCCGTCAGCCACGATCACGGTGCCGGTGATGAATGCGGCACGAGGGGAGGCGAGAAAGGCGACAATGTCCGCAACCTCTTCGGGTTTGCCAAGCCGGCGCATCGGCACTTCGCGCGCCAGCATCTCGTCGACCGAGGCTTTATTTTCGGCGAGCTTGCGCGCCCAGGTGCCGTCGGCGCTCAGGATGTTGCCGGGAGCAACGGCGTTGATGCGGACGCCCTCAAGCGCCAGCGGCCGGGCGAGGCCGCGCACGGTCGCGTTCAAGGCCGCCTTCGCCGCCGAATAGGTCACCGGCGCGCCGAGTGCGGCCAGCCCGCAGATCGACGATACGCAGACGATCGCGCGGTCGCCGCTGCCGCGGCTCATCAGCGGTCTCGCCGCTTCGATCGTATTGGTCGTGGCGAACAGGTTGATGTCCATCACCCGCGACCACTCGGCCGCGGTTTCCCTGCCCGGCGGCACGGAAGTGCCGCTGCCGACGTTGCAGACGAGAATGTCGATCCTGCCCCACTGCTGTTCGACCTCGCCCACCAGCGAGAGCGCGGCGGCGTGATCGGTGACGTCCGCGGCATGGCAGGAGGCGCCGCGGCCGATCTTCTCCGCAGCCGATTTGACGCCGTCGAGGCCGCGCGCCGCCATCGCGATCCTGGCGCCTTCGGCGGCAAGCGTTTCGGCAATGGCGAAGCCGATGCCGCGGCTGGCGCCGACCACCAAAGCGACCTTGTCCTCGATGTCGAGTTTCATCGGCTTGCGTCCTCGATCCAGCGTACGGTCATGTCGCGATATCGTGCCAGGGCGCCGGCATGATCGCCGTCGGTGGCGCGCGCCGTTTGCAGAATATATTGTCCGCGATAACCGGACTGCTCGATCAGCCGGATGGTCTTGGCGAGATCCGCCGCGCCTGTTCCAAGTGGAACGGTGGTGCCGCCAAGCAGCCGGTCCTTCACATGCACATTGAGGATGCGCGGCGCATAGGCCGAAATCTCTTCGGCGGAATCATAGCCGAGCGCGGCGCTGTTGCCGCTGTCGTAATTGATGCCGAAAACCTCGCGCGGAAATTTTTCGATGAACAGCGCCAGCGGGGCGGGCGGCAGATCGGATTCGAAAACGATCTTGACGTTCTGCTTCGACAGCGCGGCGCTCCGGTCGAGCAGAACGCGTAACAACGTTTCCGTCTGTGCGGCGCTTTCGATCCTGCCGTTGTCGACCAGTGGAATGACCACGAATTCGATACCGAGGATGCCGCAGGAAGCGAGCACCAGATCGAGATCCGCCACCAGCGATTTCCGGGTCTCGCCGTCAGTCTTCCAGAAAGGCGCCTGCATGAAGCAGTCGCCGGTCAGGCTCGCCGTCTTGAGGGCGTTGTGGCGGGACAGCTCGATAATTTCCCTCTGCCCGGCGGCGGTGTTGAGCGGGTTTTCGCGCAGGCGGTCCTGGTCGATCGTCCATTCGATCCGGGTCAGGCCAAGCGCGCCGGCGCGGGGAAATTCTTCGCGCCATTCGTTCCACGGGAACGCCTGGATCTTGCCGTCGACCATGGCCGACAGCCGTCCCTGCATGAAGCCGATTCGTTCCAGTGTCATCTTCGTGAGCTGCACATGGTTATCTTCATTGTCCGTGAGCAGTGAAGGAAATGCTTATTGCGAACTGGTCTTGAGCCGCAGCATGGCGTGCAACAAGGGCATGTCCTCAGGTTCGTTGATTTCGAAGGAATCGACAAGTGACTGGCGATACACCGCGATCTTGCCGCCAAGTCGGCTGTTGAATTTTCGCAAGATTTCCGGCTTGAAGATGAAGAAAGATCCATTCTCCGCCACGTATTCGGCCGGAATATCCTGCCTCCGGGGACGATTTAGCGGATCGTAGGTCAACGGTCTCGGTACGCCGTCGCGGATCTCCCAAACAAATCCATGAAAGGGTCCGACGGAAACCAGCGAATCGGCATCCTCGGCGAGCAGTTGATCGATCGCTGCATCCAGATCATTTTCTCCCCGCAAGGGGGAAGTTGCCTGAAGGAATACGATCAGGTCCGGGCGATACTGCTCTTCGGCTTCCAGTGTATCCAGGACATGCACGAGGGCGGCTTCCGAGGAGGCCGTGTCGCCGCTGATGGCCGCGGGACGGGTAACGACCTCCGCGCCATACTGTCTTGCGACCGCGGTTATTTCCTCATCGTCGGTCGAGACCACGATTCGGTTGATCTGCTTTGCATTGCGCGCCTGCTCAATGGACCACGCAAGGACAGGCTTGCCGCCGAACTCCACGAGATTCTTGCGGGGAATTGCCTTCGAGCCACCGCGGGCGGGAATGATCGTCAAGACGTTCATTGATAGCTCATGCGGTTGAGGCGAATTTCATCGCAGACAAGGTTGCCGTGCTCCTCGACGGCAAACAGCACGGCACGTGCGACTTCTTCCGGCTCGATGAAGGTTTCAAAATCCTGACCCTGCACGTCCTTGCCCATCCGGGTCTTTACCGACCCCGGCGAGATACAGAAGACACGGACGCCCTGGTCGCGCAACTCGGCGTGCAGGGCGCGCGAGAGGCCCAGCAACGCATGCTTTGACGCGCAGTAAAGCGAGCTTCTCGCTACCCCCATATACGCGGAGGACGAGCCGATATTGACGATCCGTCCCCATTTCCGGGCAACCATGTGAGGTGCCGCCGCGCGGGACAGTGCAAACGGCGCACGAAGATTTACCGTCAGGCAAGCGTCGAGATCGGCCAGACCGGTCTCCAGGAACGGTCCCGTTGGAAACACGCCTGCATTGTTGACGAGGATATCAACCGAAGACCGGCCGACGTGCCCGGCCAGGCTCAAAGCATCGGCGTCCCTCGACAGGTCGGAAACAATCGCCCGTACATCGGCGTGGCCGCTTTCGCGAACCGCCGCACACGTGCTCTCCAACGCAATCGCGTCGCGCGAGCTGAGAATGAGCCTTGCGCCCTTCGCCGCAAAGCCAAGGGCCAAGGCGCGTCCAATCCCGCCACCGGCACCCGTGATCGCGCAGACTTTGTCCTTGAGAATGCTCACAGGGAAGTCTCCAATCGCTCCAAAGCCGTCCAGAAGCCTTCACCCATGTTCTTGTGGCCCTGCCAGATCTCGGGGATGAAGGAGGCGCCCGGGGCATGCTTGCGCAGGATGGCGCCGACCTCGGCGAAGTCGATTTCGCCTTCGCCGATCTGCAGGCCTTCGCCGTCGAGTCCCTTGGCGTCGCCGAAATGCAGATGGGCGGTATGCGGACCGAGCTGCGCCAGCCCGTCGGCGAAATCGAAGCCGAAATGATTGGCGGCAAGCTTGGTGTGGGAGATGTCAACGCACATCCGTAAGTCATGCCTGGCGCAGAATGCGGCCGACTCGTCCGGGAAAATGAAGATGTTCTGGTGGCGCTGCCCGCCGAAATGCCACGGGAACGGCGCCATGGTCTGCGGAATCAACTCGACACCATCGAGATCGAGCTCGGCGAGACTGGCGGCGAAGATGCGGTAGCACTCCGCCTTCTGTTCCGCAGACAGCGGCTCGTCCATGGTGAAGCCGCCGATATTGGCGACGATCGGCGGACGCTTGGTCTTGGGAAAGAACTTCTTCAATCCGCGCGTGATGTCGATGACGGCCTGGGTCTGTTCCAGCGAATAGCGGCGCAACCCTTCGTCCGAAGTTGCCAGATCCATCAGCTTGCTGCCGGCAAACAGTTCGGGCGCGTGCACCACGAAGCCGAGATCGTAAGTGCCGGACAGGTAGGTCGCCGGATCACGCTCCATGTCGCTGTAGCTGAGATGGAATTCGATGATGTCGGGCTGGCAGATTTCCAGAAAGCGTTGCGTGTCGTGATAGCGGACCGGCACGCCCCAGGGCCGGTCGAAACGATAGCGGCGTGCGGTGGCGGCGCCGTCGGCGAGGTCGCTCTGAAAGAAGTAGTCGTCTTTCGCCATCGCGCGGTTGAGGCGCCGGCCGATCAGGGCCGGCATTTTCAGCGGCGACAGCCCCTGGCCCGGGCTTTTGACTGCGACGTCACTCTCGGCAACCACCGTGCCGGCCGGGATGTCGCGCGCGGCCACCAGGCTCTTGGCGAGATTCTCGCGGTTGATCAGTTCGCCCTGGCTGAGCGCGCGTTCCGCCAGCTTCTCGCCGCGCGCGGTCTCCACTTCCCGAATGCCCGACACCAGCGCCTTGAATTCTTCCGGCTCGAGGCTTGCCGCGTGATCCGGGCCTTCCATTTCGCGATCGAGCGTGATGTGGCGTTCGATCACGACCGCGCCCATCGCAACCGCGCCGATCGAAACCGCGATGCCGCGCTCGTGGCCGGAATAGCCGACGAGAGGATGGATCTCCCGCAGCGTCTCCATGAAGCGCAGATGAATGTTGTGAAGCGCGGCAGGGTAGGTGCTCTGGCAATGCAGCAGCACGTAAGGCGTCGAGCGGTCGTCGAGGAATTTCGCCGCGCTGCGGATTTCATCCGACGTACTCATGCCCGTCGAGACGATCAGGGTCTTGCCGGTCGCGGCCAGTTTCGCCAGCAAGGGCAGGTTGGTCAGGTCGGCGGAGGCGACCTTGTAGGCCTGAACC
>Ga0207689_10001038_pt1 | contig 26675 bp, 26 predicted proteins | sample KBSMisM52_FD_184312 | JGI IMG/M metagenome (GOLD analysis project Ga0207689, IMG submission 184312) | Miscanthus rhizosphere microbial communities from Kellogg Biological Station, Michigan, USA - KBS Miscanthus M5-2 (SPAdes) (version 2) | ecosystem: Host-associated > Plants > Roots >...
GTCCCATGCCGCCGGCGATTTCCCGAACGCTCGAGCGGCAACATGCAGCGGGGATCGTGTTGTCGGCGAGCATCGAAGCCGAGATTGCGACGATGTCCAAGGACGACCAGGCGGCGTTTCTCGCAGACTATGGCCTCACCGAGTCCGCGCTCACGCGCTTCATTCGCGCCGCGTACGAGCTGCTCGATCTGATGTCGTTCTTTACGGTTGGAGAGGATGAGGTTCGGGCGTGGCCGATTCGTCGGGGCACGCACGCCAAACAAGCCGCCGGGCGCATTCACTCCGATCTGGAGCGCGGCTTCATACGCACCGAGGTCATGCCGTACGAGCAATTCATCAAGCACGGCTCGGAGCACGCGCTGCGCGATGCCGGCGCGCTCAAGCTCGAGGGGAAAGACTACACTGTTGCCGACGGCGACATTCTGAGCATTCGATTCAACGTGTAGCGAGATATGTCCGGGGCCGAGCTGGCCGAGCCGCGCGAGACGCCATGCATTGAACGGCTCCTTGGGGTCCTCATGGATCTCGGCCAGGACTTTCGTTCGCACTCCCGATCGCATGACCGTGCGCTCGACCGGGCCGAGACTGGACAGGGTGGTCCACCACGCCGGGATGATCGTGATCCAGTTCTGCGTCCAATTCGCGGGCCGCTGCCCGCGCCAGGAGCCAACGGGCCGCGTCCTCGTTGCTGGCCCTGAGCCGGCGGACGACCGAGTTCTGGACTTGTGCATGAATCTCACCGCGCGCGGCGGCGCGCATCCCAATGATCTGGCCCGCTGGTCGCCGGCCGTGACGACTCCCGAGCCGGAAGGCGGAGCTTCTCTTTTGCGAAAAGGTCTCGTGCGTGAAACGCATCGATGCCCTTGCTGTTCTCACCGGCTCAAGTTGAGCGAGGCTTGACTCGAGTCCGAGAGGCGCCAACGTTGATGCTTCCATTGTCCGAGCACCGATGCCGGTTCGGCGGAGCTGCCAATGAATCACGAAGACGAGGCGCTTCACAGCGCGACGCGCGAGCTGATCGAGGCATCGCTGTTGCTCGCGGCATACGCTGAATCACTAGCGAGGCTCGGTCACGGGTCGAAGGACACGAGCTTGAGGATGGCACTCGAAGTAAACCGCGTCGCGGAGAAGGCGCGGGTTGCGCTCCGTGAAGCGACGAAGGATCTGGACACGAGCAGCCACCGCTTCGCAGCCGGCTTGGGTGACGTCGAGATGCGGTTACCGCGCGAAGAAGGAAAGTCCGGCAGCCAATCCGCGTAACGTTGCGCTAACGATCGCTACCCGCGCGACTCCCGCACGCGTTTCATGACGTCGTCGAACGACATGCGTGTCGCGCTGCTCGAGGGCGCGGTGAAGTTCAGGCGGTAGCCGTCCGGGTCGGCGATCGTCACGTCGCGTGCGTTCCACGGACGGTCGATCGGTCCGTCGAGCACGTTCGCGCCGGCGGCGCGCGCGCGCTCGGCAAGCTCGTCGACGCCGAGTGTCATGAAGTTGAGCGTGATGCCACGTCCTGGTTGCTCGACGGGCGCGCGTGCCGGTGTGAGCAACACGTCGCCCCACTTCGACCAGCGCAGGTGTGAGAGGAGCGGTCGGTTGTCGGGGCCGCGCATCGTGAAGACGTCGGCGAAGCCGAGGACGTCCTGGTACCAGCGCGATGAAATGGCGAGGTCGCTCGCGGCGATGACCGGAAAAGCCGGCATCGGATAGATCTCGCGATCCCAACCGTCCATCCGGTAGGGATGCGTCGTCGGAAAGTCAGTGGGTGTCGTCATGCGACTATCCTAAGCCTTACAGTCGTTGTAAGGTCAAGGGATGAGCGAAAAGGCACTGACGGTGGGCGAGCTGGCGCGCGACGCCGGCGTCAGCCCGCAGATTCTCCGTCACTACGAGCGGCTCGGTCTATTGCGGCCGCGCCGGAGCGCCGCGGGGTATCGGCACTATACGGACGCGGATCGCACGCGGCTCGACGTGATTCGCACGCTGCGTGAGCTGGACGTCGATCTCGCGACGATCGGCCGCGTGCTGCGCGGCGCGACCGGCTTGCGCGCGACGGCGGAGCTGCACGTCACCACGCTCGAACATCAAGCGGGTTTGATTCGGCGGCGTGTGGCCGTGCTGCGCGCCTCGCTCCGCCACGCCGGTGAGCTGGAGGCGTCGCGCATTCAGCGGCTGCACGCGCTCGCGCGACTGGAGCGGGCGGAGAAGGCGCGGTTCATCGGCGAGCAGCTTGGCAAGCGCATGGCGGCGAGCGGTCCGCCGGCGCTGCAGCGCGCGATTCTCGACGCGGCGCGCATCGAGCTGCCCGACGATGCGACGCTGGAGCAGCTCGATGCCTGGCTCGAGCTCGCCGAGTTGGTGTCCGACGACACCTTCCTGGAGCACTATCGCGCGAAGCCGAAGATAGCCGTCGCGCCGTCGCGCGCCGTGACAAAGGCGCAGGAGGAAGCGCTGCACGCGATTCGGAGTGGCGTCGAACCCGACGACGAAGCGGCGCGGCCGATCGTGCGGCGGTGGCTTCGGAGCTTAGCGCGCCAACAGGGTCGCACCGACGAACGAGCGTTGGCGGCGGAGATGCTCCGCGCCGCAGATAGCGGTCGATTCGACAAGGAGCAGCGCTTTTGGACGCTGCTGGCGGTTCTCCGGCCCGAGATGGCGAAACACCCCGCGTACGTCGTTGGGCCTTGGCTCATGCGAGCCGCGCGGGAGTGGATCGCCGCTACGGATAAGTGATCGGCACTTTGACGTCACCGCACTGGAGGGTCGCGGTCGAGCCCACCTGGCGAATGCACGGTTCAAACCGGAACAACGCCTCGGCGGGCTTGGCGTTGCGCAGATAGTCCAGAGCAGATTTGTCGGTGACGATCAGTCGCAGAACGCCGGGGGCGATCTCCGTCGTCACCGCAACGGCTGGTTGAAAGACGAGAGCCGTTTGCTCGCCGTTCGCCCGCGGCCTTCCGATGCTGAACGCGCGCCTGGCGTTTGCCGGAAGAAGTGCCGACAACGTGACCTCGGTCGGTGGCGCGCCCGGCGATCGCGAATCCGCTGCGGCGACCACTCGGAACGCGCGATCTGTGGTGTTGATCAGCACATTCCATCGGTACTCGAGACGATTTGGCGGCGTCTCGGCACGATTCCGCGTGAACGGCACACTGTCGTCGACTTTCCACTCGAACACTGCACGATCGGCGGCGATCGTCGCGCTCGCGGATCGAGCTGCATCCTCCGAATCGAGCGCGAGATTCCAGGTTCTTCGTTGGGATCGTCGTTGCCCATCACCACGAAGAATGCCCCGAGCTCGGGCTGCGACAGCGCCGGGTTCACCGCGCGCACGCCGCAGATTTGCTGTTCGAGAATCGACGCGACGCTCGCGATTGAGCAGAGCGCGAGCACGGGAGCGAAAACGAGGGTTCGCCTCACGTCGGCGAAAATACTACAGATGGCGGAGTCTGGAACCAACGGCCACCGACCGAGCCGGCACCAAAGGCTTGAATCTGAATCCTGGATCATGTCGGGGGTTCCCCGGCAGGATTTCCGCGCTCCGCCCGACACAACTCACGTCGCCGGCGGCAGAGATTCGGGTCATCAACATGCCCTGGAATCATCTACATGTCCGATAGATCCGTATTCGACGTGCTCGAGAAGAACACCACCCGACGCCGTTTCCTCCGTGACGGCGGCGTCGTTGCTCTCGTCGCCGGTGTGGCGACGTCGTGCAAGCCGGACGCAAACAAGGCCGCCGCCGCCGCGTCCGGAGCGACAACCGCGACCGGACAAACCGGCGGCACTATGGGGCCGCATGACACCGCGGCGGGTCCGCAGGCCGCGGCCGACGCCATGGACGCGATGCACGAGAAAGGGATCAAGGCCTTTCCGGCGAAGACGTCCACGCTGGGCAACCAGCTCATGCAGCCGAAGATCGACAAGGGCGTGAAGGTCTTCGAGCTCACGGCGAAGAAGATTCAGTGGGAGACGGAGCCCGGGAAATTCGTCGAGGCCTGGGCGTACAACGACCAGGTGCCGGGGCCGCAGATCCGCGTCAAGGAAGGCGACCGCGTTCGCGTCATTGTGCACAACCAACTGCCGGAATCGACGGCCGTGCACTTTCACGGTCTCCAGGTGCCGAACGATCAGGACGGTGTGCCGTTCATCACGCAGCCGCCGGTCAAACCGGGTCAGTCGTACACGTACGAGTTCACGGTGCCGAATGCCGGTTCTCACATGTACCACTCGCACCACAACTCGGCGAAGCAGGTGGGCCTCGGGCTACTCGGCGCGTTCATCGTCGAGCCGAAGGAGCCGACGGCACACGATCGCGTCGACGTGGACGAAGTGCTCGTGCTGAACGATGGTGCGCATGGCTACACGTTCAACGGAAAGAGCTTTCCGGCGACGCAGCCGATCGTCGCCAAGCTCGGGCAGAAGGTGCGGATCCGATACATGAACGAAGGAATGATGATCCACCCGATGCATCTGCACGGCATGCACATGACGGTCATCGCCAAGGACGGATGGCCGGTGCCGGCGCCGTGGCGATGCGACACGCTGAACATCGCGCCCGGCGAGCGATGGGACGTGATCGTGGATTGCAACAATCCCGGGACGTGGGCGTTCCACTGCCACATTCTGCCGCACGCCGAGTCGGAGCACGGGATGTTCGGGATGGTGACGGCGCTGGTTGTACAGAAGTAAAAAGGCAGCTCGGCAGCTCGGCAGCTCGGCAGCTCGGCAGCCGAGGAGCCGAGTAGCCGAGGAGCCGAGTAGCCGAGTAGCCGAGTAGCCGAGTAGCCGAGCAGCAGCCTAGCAGCAGCCTAGCAGCTGCTACGGATTGTTCCGGTGATCGAGCTGTCCGCGGATTTCGCCCGCCGGAAGGTTTCCAGGTCCCGCCGGGTGACCGGGGCCGGCGTTTGTGTGCACGTTCACGTACGCGAGCCCCGCTCGAATTGCGTCGAGAACGGGCATCGCTGGAATGATGCCGACGTTCGGAACGGTGAGTTGCGGACAGGTGACCCCGGCGGGGTGGAATGTCCCCGAGGCAAGCACGCCGTTCTGGTCAACAACGCCAGGAGGCGTTAGCGCGGTGCCCGAGCTGCCGATTTGCGGAAAGAGCCAAATGCGAATCGGACCGGCGAAGTTCGGCGGTCCACAATGAATGTGGGCCTGTACGACGTTGTTGATGTTGGACGCGATGAGTTGGAAATCGACCGACGAGCCGTCATCGCTCACGCGAAGGACAGCCTGTCCCTGTGCGGGCGACGCGTTCGGCGGCGTCTCCTCGTCGCCGGTGAGATGTGTGTTGAAGTTGAAGTCCGACTGGCCGGCGTGGGCCGGCTTAGCGTAAAGCGGTAGGCGGACCTCGTATCCAGTTGGTGTCGATCTGTCGCTGGTACAACCGGCGACGAGCGCGACAGCGGCAAAAACCAACAGCTCGTGCTTCTGCATTCCATCTCCCGCGTTGAGGACTCGGCCTGCGCGTCGAAAAGCGTGCCCAAAAAACGCGAGATATGAAGTCGGCGAGTCGCTGCCAAGTTCCGTCACAGCGAGCTCGAGTTCGTTGAAGGCCGCGAAAACGAAACGGCCGACAGCGGGGTAATCGCCGTCGGCCATTGTCGTGCTCGGATGGAGCGTCGTCGATGACGCGCGCTAGAACGTGGCCTCGTTCGTCGGATTCTTGTCGATTTTATCGAAAGTTCGCGACGTCGTGTTGCCCAGGCGCTGTGGTGTCTGGAAGGTGAGGAACTCCTCTCCTTCGGTGACTTCGGGCTTCAGTCGGGCCGCGATGTCGGCCGAGAAATTGTCGCGCACCCACTGCGCGGCACGACGGTTGACCTCATCGGCGCCCTTTTGGTCCTGGCAGACGGTCAAGGAGATGAGGGTGTCGCCGGACTTCACGGCGTGATAGGCGACGAATCCCGGTGTGGACGAGATGATGTTCTCCACCTCTTGCGTGCGGCGCTCGATCTCGGCGATCAATGGTGCGGCTGCGTTCCAGCGGCGAATAGTGGCGTGCATCGGTCCTTCCCGTTGAAAGGGATTTCGACGGTAGGGGACACGGAATGGCATGTCAATCGCACCAAAGGCCAATCAGCTGATGCTCGACTCCATTCTCGACGTTGCCGACCGAATAAAACGCGCCGAGCTGTCATCGGCATCGCTCGTCGATCTCGCGTTCGAGCGCATCGACGCGACCAATCCGAGACTCAATGCTTTCATAACCGTGACGCGCGAGCTGGCGCGCGGGCAGGCGGCGAACGCCGACAACGAGATCCGATCGAATCGCTGGCGCGGCCCGCTTCACGGAATTCCTGTAGCGGTCAAGGATTTCTACGACACAGCGGGAATTCGCACGACCGCCGGCTTCGCCCATTTTGCGCAGCGTGTCCCGACGAAGAACGCGGCGATGGTGGACCGGCTGCGCGACGCCGGCGCCGTGCTCGTTGGCAAGACGAACATGCACCGCCTGGGGTCCGGCACCACGTCGCTCGAGAGTGATTTCGGACCGGTGGTCAATCCGTGGAATCCGCAGCGGGTCGCCGGCGGATCCTCGGGTGGTTCCGCGGTGGCAGTGGCGACGGGCATGTGCTTCGGAACGGTGGACACTGACGCCGTTGGATCGGGCCGTCTTCCCGCCGCCATCTGCGGCGTGACCTGCTTCAAGCCGACGTACGGTGTTCTCGATGCGTCAGGCATTCTCGGCGACCAGCCGCCGCCCGACCCGACGATCCCGTTGTTGAGTCATCCGTGCATCACGGCGCGCACACCGGACGACGTCGCCGTGATGTTCGCGGCGCTCAGCGGTCGCGCACGCGCCGCGGCCGCTCCGCTCCGGCGACTCGGAGTCGTGACCAACTACACGGCCACCGCCGAAATCCGTGCGGCATTCGAACGATGCGTCGCGTCACTCGCGATGATGAACGTCGAGCTCGTCGAGGCGACCGCACCGTTCGACGCCGCTCGATTCGACGCCGCTGCGATCCAGCACGATCGCGCCGATACGAGCCGCGACGACTTCATTGATCTCGACGCGTTTGTTCTGCCGACGTTGACCGCGCGTGCGCCGACGATCGATGAAGCGCGCGCACAAGGCGAGCAGGCGGTGTCGCCGGACAACACGTTTTTCTGTAACTACTTCGGGTATCCGGCGATCAGCGTGCCAGGCGGGTTTTTGGGGGAGACGGAGCGGTTCGGGGTGCAGTTTGTGGGGAGGAAGGGCGCGGACGATCTGGTGCTGTCGGTGGCAGGGGCGTTCTCGTCTTTGACTGGCCGCTCTGTCGGGACGCACTGAGAACTACTTAACGCAGAGGCGCAGAGGCGCAGAGGAACGCAGAGCGGTGCCGACGGCGCTCACGTCTCCTCGCTCAACGAGCCCGGACGAACCTTTTTTTGGGAACTGCCGCCCGGGGTGCCTCTGGTGGCTTCCCGAGCGGAATCCCAAAAAAATCGGCTCGTTGCGTGAGGTGCCAACCGCCACGCGACGCTCCTCTGCGCCTCCGCGGCTCTGCGCCTCTGCGTTAAGTAGTTCTCAGCGCGTCCCGATAAACCGCCCTCAATGCAGCACGATCTGAAAGTCCCGCGTGGCCGTCTCTGGAATTACCGCCGACACCGTGAAGCTCCCGACGACCGCGGAAGTGAACGTCACTCGAGCCACCCCGTTCGCATCCGTCACACTCGACGCGGATGACAGCGACCCTCCTGACGCCACCCAGAACACGGTCGCTGCGGCAACCGGATTTCCCGGCCGATCTGTCGCCCGCACCTGAATACTCAGCGGAGTACCGGCCGCGACGTCGTTCGTCGTCGGGCTCACGGGAATTAGGTACGACGGACTGCCGGCGACGGCGATGACGCGCAGGCTATCGATGCCATCGCCTGAAACCATGGCAAGGGTGTTCACCTCGGTCGCGGTATCGCCGAGTGTCCAGAGAACGGTGGCGACGCCGAGTGTGTCCGTGGCGGTGCTGTCGGCGGAAAGGAGGCCGTGGCCCGCGGCGACGGTGAACTTGATGGGGGCGCCGGCGAGCGCTGTGCCGTCGTGCGTGACGTGGGCACGAACGAGCAACACTGACGCTGCTGGTGCGGAGCTCGAGTCCTTGAGCTCAGTCGAGACTGCGGCGTACGGGCCCGTGTCGGTCGGTTGCGACGCGTCGGTCGTACTGTGTCCGAGGCAGGAGCTGAGGGGGAACGAGAGGGCGATTAGCGCGAAAACGGAGAGCGGGGTGAACCGGCGCGGCATCTAGCGTGTTCCTCAATAGGCGTGGCGCCCCCCAGAGTATCAACGGCGAACTCTGCCAGCCCGTTGGAGCGGGCTCGATCGCGAATAGGGGGGCCTCCGCTAGACAAGCGAGGAGCTGTCCACCCTGACGGATGTGGCCGCCACGGCGGCTCAGAGCGTGCATTTCCAGCGAGAATAGTCCATCGGTCCACACATGCTCGATCAATATCACTTTCGCCGCCTGCGCCGGGGCGTCGCTCTCAGCGCACTCGCCGGCATCGTGTCGTGCCGAGCCGGCGGTCCCTCGTACGTCATCGAGCAAACCGTCGCCAAGCCGGCTACCGTGTCGCTGCCCCCCGGGGTGCACCCGGAGGCCAACGACACCATCGTGCACGCGCGTTTTCAAGGCGTGCGTTTCCATGTGTGGCGCGGTGTCGCGCTCGATCTCGAGCAGCTATCCGCGCGGATGCTCAGCCAGCGGGACGACGGCGTCGTCTCACTCGACGACAAGACGTCGTTCGTCCTGGCGATCGACACGGGCGCCGTGGCCCTGACCGTCGGTGATCTCGGTCGGTTGATGAACACGTACGTCTTCGCCTATCGCGGCGCGCCGCTGCGCGATCTGTCGTTCGAGATCGACGGTCAGCATCTCGTCCAGCGCGGGATCCTGCACAAGGGTGTAGACATTCCGTTCGAGATGACCGGGGAAGTGAGCGTGACCGCCGAAGGTGAGATTCGCGTCCACCCGGTCGCGATGAAAATCTGCTCGATCAACGGGCAAGGGCTCATGAACGCACTGGGCATCACGCTCGCCAAGCTCATCGACGTGAGCGGCGCAAAGGGCGGGGCAGTCCGAGTCGTGGGCAACGACTTGTTCCTCAACCCGGTGAAGATGCTTCCGCCGCCGCTCATTCGCGGACGGTTGGTGCAGGTGGCTCTTCAACCGGGGCGTCTCGTTCAATACTTCGGTGCGCCGGACGGCACGGCTACCTCGCTGCGGCTCGCCCCGGACTCGGCGGCGGCGAACTTCATTCAGTTCCGCGGCGGTACGATGCAGTTCGGCAAGATGTTCATGGTCCACAGCGACATGGAAGTCGTGGACATGACGCCGAGCGATCCGTTCGACTTCGACATCGATCACTACCGCGAGCAACTCGTTGCCGGGTACCACCGCACGCTTCCGGATGACGGCTTGCTGGTGTTCATGCCCGATCTGAACAAGATCACCGCGGTGGCGACGACCAACCGTTAGGCTGTCATCCTGAGCGAAGCGACGGACCGTACCATAACCCTTTTGGCAACCAACTCGGGACAGTAGGTCCTTCGGCGCTGCTTCACTTGCGGCCCGTCAGCTCGTCGGCGATGCGATCGCCTCCATACAACTTCCGCAGCGCCTCGACGATCGCTCGCGAGCTCACGCTCACCGAGCGCGCCACTTCGTCGGTAAAGATGAAGCGGTTTGGGAGCGACTCGATGTTGCCGTCGAAGATCAATCCGACCACTTCGGCGTTGCGGTTGATGACCGGGCTGCCCGAGTTGCCGCCGATGATGTCGTTCGTGGAGACGAAATCCATCGGCGTCGAGAGATCGAGACGGTCACGCCCTTTCAGCCAGCGCTCGGGAAGTTGGAAGGGCGGTTTGTTGTCGAAGTCGGACGCGCGGTCGTAGAGGCCGAACATCGTCGTTTTGTATGGCGCGACGGTGCCGTTCATCGGATAGCCTTCGACGAGGCCGTCGGTGATGCGAAGGGTGAAGGTCGCGTCGGGAGGAAGTGAGGTGCCGTACGCGGCGAAGATCGCCTGGCCGATCTTCTCGGCGTTCGACGAGATGACGGCGTCGAGCTTGGCGGCGCGATCGGCAAGTCGGCGATTCACCGGTTCGATCGTGCGGGCGAGGGCGATCAACGGATCGGTGGACTTGGCGACGGCGGCCGCGCCGCCGGCGATGAGCGCGCGTCGCGCCGCCGGATCGACGAGCGTGGTGTTGGTAATGACCGCCGACGCCGCGCGATCGGGATCGCCGCCACCGGCCTTGAGGGCCATGACGAGCGCGGGGTCGGCCGGCGGCAACGCTTCTTTCCACGCAGCGAGCGTGGCGGCGAGCGCGCGTCGCTCGAACGCGGTGTCGACCGGGATCGCAGCGATTTGTTGCTTGATGCGTTCGAGGCCCGCTCCGCGATACTGTGGCAGGCGCGCCGAATCGGGCAACGCTCCCTGTGACGGCAGGCGGACGATTCCGCCGGCGATGTTCAACAGGTTCGATCCACCGCCGAAGCTCTGCCACTGCAGATTCCTGGCGAACGACGTCATCTCTTTCTCGGCGCGCGCGATCTCGTCCCACGCGGTGCCGTACTTGGCGCGCAGCGCCGGGTCGGCCTCGACGCGCCGGCGGAAATCCCGTTCGAAGGCACGCTTTCTCGCCATGATCGCGGAGTCGAGCAGGCCGGCTCGATACCCCGTCACGGCCTTTTTCGAGTTCTCATAACTAAAGATGTTGTTCTGATAAGTGCGAGCCGCTTCTGGCGATACCGCGGCGAGGGCGTGCCAGATCCGGAGCAGGCGATCGTAACCGGCGAGACGCGCCGGATAGTCGACGTCGCGCAGGTATTCCATCTGAGCGACGGTGAGCAGCCGGCCGGTCGAACCCGGGTTTCCGGTGACGAACACCAAATCCTTCTCGGCTGCTCCGCTCGCGCTCCACTTCAGATAGTCGTGCGGGGCCAGCGGCTGGCCGTTTTCGTAGACGCGAAGGAGCGTGAGGTCGAGGTCGTAGCGCGGATAGGTAAAATTGTCCGGATCGCCGCCGTAGAAGGCGATACCCTCTTCGGGCGCCATGACGAGGCGAATATCCGTCCAGCGGTGATACTTGTAGAGCGAGTACATGCCGCCCTGATAGAACGTCACGACCTCGCAGACGTCGGTCGGCTGCTGCGCGCACTCTTTCTGGATGCGGTCGATCTCGGCGGTTCGCTGCTCGACCTGTTTGGCGGGCGCCGTCGCGGTGACCGCTTTGCGAACGCGGTCGGTGACGTTGGTGATCGACTGCAGCTGATCGGCGAACATGTTGGCGCACTTCTTTTCCTCGGTCATGCTTCCAGCCGCGAAGCCGGTTTCGACGTAGTTGCTGTCGCGCGGCGATGCGCCGGCGGTGCAGTCGCGGCCGCAGTGATGGTTCGTCATCACCAGACCAGCCGACGATACGAACGACGCGGAGCATCCGGGGATGCGGATCGACGAGAGGCGCACGTGGTCGAGCCAGGCCTGGTCGGGCGTGAAGCTGTAGCGCGCCTTCCAATACGCGAGTGGTGGTGCGTCGAAGGTCCACATGGTGCCGAACTCCTTGACCCAACCCGCAGGCGTATTCGACGACGTGGCCTGCGCGGCGAGCGGCGCCGGCGACATCGCCACGATCGACGCGATCACGACTGGCGCGACGCGCCAGGACAAGCGAGCAGCGAGCATGCTCCTATCCTCGTTCGACTTTCAGGTTCGCCCGGAACTTACAGGGACCAGGCCGGCAGCGCCGATCTCCCTGCAAGCTTTGGTACATTGCAGGCTCTTCGACAATCCTTTCGGATATGAACGTCGTTTTCGACCTCGGTGGCGTCGTGGTCGCCTGGCGACCCGTGGAGATCGTCGCCCGTGCGTTCGACGATCCCGCCACGCGCGATATCGTCCACCGGCAAATTATCGGGCATCCCGATTGGCTCGAGCTGGATCGTGGAACACTCACGCTCGAAGCGGCGATCGCTCGCGCGGTACGCCGCACGGGCGGGCGGATGACGGAAGCCGAAGTGCGCGCGTTCATCGAGGGCATACCGGCATCACTTGTCGCGGACACAGACGCGGTCGCGTTGCTGCGTCGCGTCCACGCGGCCGGACACCGGATCTTTTGTCTGTCGAACATGCCGACGTTCTCGATGGAACACCTCGAGCGTGAATACGATTTCTGGGATCTCTTCAGCGGAAAGGTGATCTCGTCGCGTGTTGGCCACTGCAAGCCCGAAGCGGCGATCTATCAGCATCTCCTTGCGACGTATCAACTCGATCCGGCGCAAACGATCTTCATCGACGACGTCGAGGCGAACGTTGCAGCCGCGGCTGCATTTGGAATTCAGACGATTCGTTTTGACGACGTTGTTCAGTGCGAGGCTGAGTTGCGTCGCCTCGGCTGTTTGTGAACGAAGCACACTCCTTGCACCCCCGTCTTGGGGGAGGGGGAGTGACGATGCAGGAAGTACACGACGGACAATGCGGGCTCTGCACTCATTTCGGCGAATCGCACAGCAGAGCTGAAAAGTTGATACAGATTCGGGTAAGCCACGAAGCGCCGGAGACGTTGGTCGACGAATGCGGGCACCCGCGCCACGCATCGCTTCATCTCCGTGTGACGCCGATCAGCGGATGTGAAGGGTTCGAGCCGGCTCCGCCGGCTCGGGCCGCCTGACCGAAGCCCCGGGGGGTACGCCTCGGTTGCAGCCGCTGTCGTGGAGCGGCATCTTGACCCGCGTCACTTTCAACGCGCGGGCAAGGAATGCTTCGAAGGCAACTCGCTGTCGCGTGGTTTACCCTGGCGCTCGCCGATGTGTCAGCGGCCGCGGCGCAGCGCGCGGCGCCGAATACTCTCACGGCGGCGGAGAAAGCCGCCGGCTGGCGCCTGCTGTTCGACGGCAAGACGTTGACCGGCTGGCACGGGCTCGGCTACAAAACCGGTGAAGTAGGTCTGTGGCGAGTCGAGGACGGCGCGCTCGCTCGCATTCCCGTCGGCCGCGCGCCGGTGCAGGGAGACGGCCAGCCGCTCACCGGCGTCGATCTCATCTCAAACGAGTCGTATCGCGATTTCGAGCTCGCGTGGGAGTGGAAGGTTGCTTCGGGCGGCAACAGCGGCTTGAAATACAACGTCTCCGAGTCGCTCTCCACGGAGATGGCGCCGCCTCACGCTGCCAAAGGGTGGGAGTACCAGATGCTCGACGACTCCCTCGCCGAAGACAACAAGCTCCCGTCGCACCGCGCGGGCGCGCTCTACGACATGTTTCCTCCCTCCAATGCGACGGCCGTGAAGCCGGCCGGCCAGTGGAATTCGTCGCGCCTCGTATTCGTGGGCAACCATGGCGAGCACTGGCTGAACGGAGTGAAGGTCGTCGAGTTCGAGCTCGGGTCGGCGTCGTTCGATTCCGCGTTCGCGAAGAGCAAGTACGCGAAGTATCCACCCTGGTTTCCGGTGCGCCGCAAAGGCCAGATCGTTCTTCAGGACCACGACGCCGGCGTCTGGTTTCGCAGCATCAAGATCAAAGAGGTCTTACATGACCGATGAACGTGAGCTCGACCGCCGCGAATTTCTGAAAACGACGTCGGCGATGGGCGTCGGCGCGATGGCGGCGTCCCACGGCCTGGCGCCCCTGCTGTCGCGCCGCGGCTCGCCGAACGAGAAGGTCGTCGTCGGCGTGATCGGGGTGAACGGCCGCGGCGTCGTTCACGCGCAGAATTTCTCGACACTCGAGAACTCCGAGGTGGCGTACATCTGCGACGTGGATGCGAACGTCGTCGCGAAAGCAGTGAACGCCGCGTCGAAGGGCCAAAAGACGGCGCCGAAAGTCATCGGCGATGTCCGTCGCGTGCTCGACGACAAGTCGGTCGATGCGATCTCGATCGCGGCGCCCGACCATTGGCACGCGCCGATGACCCTCCTCGCGCTCAAGGCGGGCAAGCATGTCTACCTCGAGAAGCCGAGCGGGCACAATCCGCACGAAGACGAGCTGCTGATCGCCGCGTCGTCGAAGTACAAGACGCACGTGCAGCTCGGCACGCAGCGGCGTTCCGGCCCACGATTTTTCGAGGCGATCGACGCGATCCGGGGCGGCGCGATCGGGAAACCGTACCTCGCGCGAACCTGGTACGCGAACACGCGGACCGGCATTGGGAAAGGCAAGAACGTGCCGGTCCCGTCCAACCTCGACTACGCCCTGTGGCAGGGACCCGCGCCGCGAACGCCGTATCGCGACAACGTCATCCACTACAACTGGCACTGGTTCACGCGCTGGGGCACGGGCGAGATCTGCAACAATGGGACGCACGAGCTGGACGTGGCGCGCTGGCTGCTCGGCGTCGACTATCCGACGACTGTGGATTCTGTCGGCACGCGGCGCCACTTCGCCGACGATTGGGAATTCCCCGACACTCAGGACGCGACCTTCGAGTTCGAGGGTGGCAGGACGATCGTGTGGCATGGCCAGAGCTGCAACGGTCTGCCGATGTATGGCCGCCCGCGCGGGACGATGCTCCTCGGCACGTCGGGGAGCATGATCATCGATCAGGACGGCTACGTGATCATGGACTTGAAGGGGAAGACGGTCAAAGACACGGCTCCGACCCAGGCCGGCGATCCGTTGAACACTGTGGGCGACGATTCGCTCACGCTGCTCCACATGAAGAACTTCGTCGACGCGATCCGGACGGGCGCCAAATTGAACGCACCGATCAGCGACGGGGCGAAGACCGGCCTGCTCTGTCACCTCGGCACGATCTCGCAGCAGACGGGACGCAAGCTCAAGATCGATCCGAAGAACGGGCGGATTCTTGAGGACGTCGACGCGATGAAACGTTGGGCGAGGACGTATGAGAAAGGGTGGGAGCCTAGTATAGGCTGACGGCCGCTGTTTATGCCGTTGCTCAAAAAAGCACGAGCCGGCGTGACCTACCGCCGGCTCGTCCCCCCAAATCTGACTGAAGCGAGACTTATCGCGCGATTCTCGGAATCGTGCGACGCTGCGCGCGCATCAGCGCATTGAGCGTCTGACTCAGGTGAGACACGACGCACCTCGATAGATGTTCACGCAGAACAGGAATGCAGTCCGTGTGCCGCCGGACCAACTGCGCGTTCGACAACGAGTTGGCGTCAAGCGCGTCTCGCCGAGTCGCTCAAACAGTCAAAGAACTTGTCGCTTGATTCTTGACGCATGAAAAAAAAAGTCGCACGCGAAAGCGTGCGACTGGGGCCGATCAGGCCTCATGCTCCGGTTATTTTTTCGGTTTGCCGATGTTGGAGATCGTGTCGAACACGTTCGGCGACACTTGCTTGACCACCGCTGCGCTCACCATCTGGCCGATCGACGCGGCGCTGAGGACGGGGATGGCCGCCATGCTGGCGATGCTCGTCGCCCAGCCGACTTCCGTCGGGTGGAGCGCATTGTCCCAGGCCCGGACGTAGAAACCGCTGATCGTCTCGCCCGCGCGTTCCAGATTCTCGACCGCTTCTTCTTTCTTCATCCGCTGATCGCCTCCGTCGCGGCTGTGCATTGAAATATCCCCTAATTGCGACGCTCGGCAATCCGGCGCCTCCCCCCAGTACCAGGCACTACGGTCGGGCCTCGGCCCGCGTTTCGGTACGGATCTCGCCAATTCGGGGCCGATGACGAGCGCGCAAGAACCGATCACGACCCACCGCTGGATCGTCGCCGGGACCGTGCTGACGGGAACGATCATGGCGGTGCTCGACTCGAGCATCGTGAACGTCGCACTTCCCGACATGTCGGGCACGCTTGGCGTGACGATCGAGGAGATCACCTGGGTCGTCACCGCATACATCCTGGCCCAGGTGATCGTCATGCCGATCACCGGCCTCCTGTCGTCGCGCTTTGGACGCAAGCGGTTCTACATGGCGAGCGTCGTGCTGTTCACCGCGGCGTCGATGGCGTGCGGGCTGGCCCGCGGATTGGGCGCGATGATCGTGTTTCGGGTCGCGCAAGGCTTTGGCGGGGGCGTCCTCCTCACCGTATCTCAGGCGATTCTCCGCGAGAGCTTTCCGCCGGAAGAGCAGGGCATCGCGATGGGCCTCTACGGACTCGGCGCCGTTCTCGCGCCGGCGTTCGGCCCCACCCTCGGCGGGTGGATCACCGATCAGTATGCGTGGCCCTGGATCTTCTACATCAACGTCCCCGTCGGAGCGCTCAGCATCATGCTGGTGTCGCGCTACATCGACGATCCTCCGTATCTCGTGCGAACGAAAGGCGAGGTGGATTGGCCCGGACTCGGATTGCTCGTCGTCGGGCTGGGCGCGCTGCAGTTGATGTTGGAGGAGGGCGAGCGAAATGACTGGTTCGAGTCGGCGTTCATCGTGCGACTGGCCCTCATTGCCACGGTCGGCGTCCTGCTTTTCATCTGGCGTGAGCTCCGTGTAGGCGCGCCGGCGGTGGATCTGCGGATCCTGCGCAACATCTCGTTCAGCTCGGCCACCGCGCTCGGCGGAGTGCTCGGACTGGCACTGAACGGAAGTCTCTTTCTGCTGCCGGTATTCCTTCAGAACCTACTTGGCTTCAACGCCATGCAATCGGGCGTCACGTTGATGCCGCGCAGTCTTGCGATGGCGGTGCTCATGCCGATCGGCGGCCGATTTTACAATCGACTCGGGCCGCGATTGCTCGTGGGGAGCGGCTTGATCATCGCGGGCCTCGGCTTCTACTCGATGTCGAAGCTCACGGCGACGGTCGGTTATTGGGATCTGTTCTGGCCGCAGTTGTGGCAAGGCGTGGGCTTCAGTCTGATTTTCGTCGCACTCAGCACGGCCGCACTCTCGACCATTCCTCGACCGCGCATGACCGCGGCAACGGGTTTGTACAACGTGGTTCGACAGGTGATGGGCAGTGTCGGCATCGCCATCGCCGCGACGACGCTGAGCGCGAGCTCGACGCGTTACCACTCGATCCTGTTGGAGAACGCCGGCGCGTCGGTGGTCGGCCAGCAGCGGTTGGACGCGCTGACGCGCGGCATGGTATCTCGCGGAGCCGATCCGCTCTCGGCCAAACGCGAAGCGACGCGTCTTCTCGACGCAACGATCAGCCGGCAAGCGGCTGTGCTCGCGTACAATCACGTCTTCGCGCTCGTGTCGTCATTGTTCTTCATTGGATTCCCGCTCGTCTTCCTTCTGCGTCGGGGGTCGCAGCCCGGTGAAGCGGAGCTGCCGGTGGACTGAACCGATGGCGGGTCATCGTGTGACCCACTCCTTGTTGGACGCAGTCCATTTCGCGGACGGAGGTCGAGGCCATGGAAGAAGTGTTCGAGCAGCCGCTCGCGGTTTTGCTCGCTGATCATGACGAAGATTCGCGCTCCGTCTGTCGAGAGACGATGGCGCGGGCCGGCATCGAGGTGGCAACAGCGAGCTCGAGTCGAGCCGCGATCGCCGCCGCGCGCTCTCTCATGCCGCGCGTGATTATCTGGGCGGTCGGGCTGCCAGGATTCGCCGAAACGACCGCTGTCCGACATTTTCGGGGTGATCCGGCGTTTCGTCGAACGACATTGATCGCGCTGAGCTCGCGCCTAGGCGCGACGGACGAAAGCCAACTTCGGGACGCAGGCTTCGATCGCGTGCTCTCGAGACCAGTCGCGCCGGATGTCATTCTCGCATGCGTGCGGGACGCGTTACGCGCGAAACTCAGCTCGTGACTGCGGAAACGGCGCGAACGTCGCTGGCGGCGATGGTCGGCGGCGGCGGCTGACGGCTGGCTAGCAGCTCGCGGCGGTGCGCACGGCTTGCGGCTTTCATGCTTGCGGTTGTCGGCCTGCGGCGGTGCGCACGGCTATCGGCTGCTCAGCGTCGGCTGTTGTCATCCTGAGCGAAGCGAAGGACCTGTTGTCCCGTTCTTGTAACTAACTCGGGAAAGTAGGTCCTTCGTCGCGCAGCCCGCCCTCGAGGAGCGCCAGCGACGAAGGGCTCCTCAGGATGACGCGCGGGCCTGCCGAGAGCCGTGCGCACCGCCGCAAGCCGCGGCCGATAGCCAATGAGCCGCGAGCCGAGCGCACCGCTGCCAGCCGCCAGCCAGCCGTCAGCCGCCGCCGCCGACCATCGCCGCCAGCGACGTTGCGCCCTTAGCCGTCCGCAGTTCCCGCGAATAGCTTGTGTGTGAACCCATCCCCACACACGGATCTCGATGCGCCTTCTTGCCGCGACTCTGCTCACCGCCGCGTTCAGCGCGGCCGGAGCCCAAACATCTCTCACGCCCCATCAGCGGCTCGCGCGCGAAGTGTATTCGGAGCTGATCTCGATCAACACCGCCGATTCCGTCGGGTCGGTCACGCGGGCGGTGGAGGCCATGGCGAAGCGGTTTCGGGCCGCGGGATTTCCCGAGTCGGATGTGCAGGTGCTGATTCCGCCCGGCAAGCCGACGAAGGGAAATCTCGTCGTGCGGCTGCACGGCCGCGCCGCGCCGAACTCGGCGAAGCCGATCCTGCTGCTCGCGCACCTCGACGTCGTCGCGGCGCGACGAGACGAGTGGCCGCGCGATCCGTTCACGCTGACCGAGGAAGGCGGCTACTTCCTCGGCCGGGGAACGTCGGACGACAAAGCGATGGCGGCGATCTTCGTCGCGAACGTGCTCCGGTACAAGCAGGAGAATTGGCGTCCGGACCGCGACATCATTCTCGCGCTGACCGCCGACGAGGAAGGCGGCGACGCCAACGGCGCCGAATGGCTCGTGAAGAATCATCGTCCGGCGATCGATGCCGCGTACGCGCTGAACGAGGGCGGTGGCGGGACGCTCCAGGGGAAGGGCAGCGACGTGAAGCCGCTCTTCCACTCGATCCAGGCGGCGGAAAAGGTCTACACGGATTTCACGCTCACGGCGACGAATCCCGGCGGACACTCGAGCGTGCCGAGGCCTGACAACGCGATCTACGAGCTCGCCGACGCGCTGGCGCGTCTGGCGCGCTTCACCTTCCCGGTCGAGCTCAACCCGACGTCGCGCGCGTTCTTCGAGCAGACCGCCAAGGTCGAACAGCCGCAGACCGCGGCGGCGATGCGCGCGATCGCGGCCAATACGCGTGATTCGACGGCGGCCGCGACTCTCTCGCGCGACCCGCGCTACGCGTCGATGCTTCGGACGACCTGCGTGGCGACGCGGCTTGCCGGCGGCCACGCGTACAATGCTCTGCCGCAGACGGCGACGGCGAATGTGAACTGCCGGATGGCGCCGACGTCCAGCGTCGAGGTGGTGCGCGCGACATTGGCGCGGGTGATCGCCGACACCGGCATCAAGATCTCGTTCGCGACGGGCCAGCGCCCCGACTTCCCGGCGTCCGTGCCGCCGATCGAACCCGCGGTGCTCACCGTGACCACGGAGCTGACGAAGAAGATGTGGGGCGACATTCCCGTCGTTCCGACGATGTCCACCGGCGCCACGGACGGACACTACCTCCGTGCGGCGGGCATTCCCACGTACGGTGTGAGCGGCCTCTTCTCGCTCCCCGGCGAGACCAACGCGCACGGCCGCGACGAGAAGCTGCGCGTGAAGTCGTTCTATGAGGGGCTCGATTTCCTCGACCAGCTGGTTCGGCGGCTGGGAAGCGGCGTTCAGCCCTGATCAACCCTCTGCTATTCGACGCGCTCAGCCGGCCGGCCGCAGGACGAGCGTAAAGGTCGCGCCCCGGCCCCGTGGACTCTCCACGAACAGGTCGCCTCCCATGCCGCGCGCCAGGTCGCGGCTGATGGCCAGCCCGAGGCCCGTCCCTTCTTGAGGATTCTTGAAAGAGCGTTCGAGCTGCACGAAGGGCTCGAAGATCGCGGACCACTTTTCCGGCTCGATGCCCGGTCCGGTGTCCGTGACGGTGAGCGACGGCTTCCCGGCGCGGGGCATGAAGCCGACCTGAATGCGGCCGCCCTCCGGAGTGAACTTGACCGCGTTGGACAGCAGGTTGAGCATGATCTGGTCGACCTTGAACCGGTCGGCCCATGCCGTGAGATCGGCGCCTGAATCGGCGACGACAACCGCGATGTGCTTCGCCGTCGCTTGCGGCGTGACCATCAACACGGTGCTCTGCACGACCTCTTTGAGCGAGACGTCTCCCATCTGATACTGCGTCTGGCCCGCTTCGATCCGGCTGTAATTGAGCACGTCGTTGATCAGGCCGAGCAGGTGCTGTTTACTGGTGCGGATTCGTTCGAGGTATTCGCGCTGCTGCTCCGTGACCGGACCGGCAACACCCATCTCCAGCAGGTCACTGTAGCCGCCGATCGCGTTGAGCGGCGTGCGCAGCTCGTGGCTCATGACGGTGAGGAACTCGGCCTTCACGCGATTCGCCGCCTCGGCGGCGGCAATCCGGCGCGCGTCGTCGACCGAGCGCTGCTCGGCGGCGCGACGTTCGGTCAGGTCGCGGGTGACCTTCGCGAACCCGACGAGACGTCCGTCGTGGTCGCGGAGCGCGGTGATGACGACGTTCGACCAAAAGCGAGTCCCGTCTTTCCGGACGCGCCACCCTTCGTCCTCGAAGCGTCCGTCCCGGGTGGCCTCGCGCAGCTCCCACGCGGGTTTGTCCCACTCGCGATCCTCCGGCGGATAGAAGATCGAGAAGTGTCTGCCGATGATTTCATTCGCTTGGTAGCCGTTGATTCGTTCCGCACCGGCGTTCCAGGTGGCGATAAGGCCGCTCGGATCCAACATGAAGATGGCGTAGTCCCGAACGGTCTGAACGATGAGACGAAAGCGCTCCTCGCTGAGGCGGAGCTCCTCCTCGGCGACCCGTCGCTCCGTGAGGTCGCGCGTGACCTTCGCGAAGCCGATGAGCTGTTCATCGTCGTCGCGCAACGCGGTGATGATGACACTCGCCCAGAAGCGTGAGCCGTCCTTTCGAATACGCCAACCTTCGTCTTCGAAGCGACCCTGCGCCGCGGCCGTTCGGAGCTCGTAGTCGGGAAACCCTTCGGCGACCTTGTCGGAAGGATAGAACACGGAGAAGTGCTTGCCGATGATTTCGCTCGCGGCGTATCCCTTGATGCGCTCCGCTCCCTCGTTCCACGTCATGATGTGGCCGGTGGGATCAAGGGCGAAGATCGCATAGTCGCGGACGCTCGAGACCAGGCGGCGAAACAGTTCGGGCGCTACATCCTGGCCGGCATCCGGGTGCTCAGCGGTCATGGCCACCGCGACTGCTTTCGCATGCGCGTGGCCCACCTTATCCGGATAGGCGCCGGACAGGTCCGCGGAGTCTTGCAACGGCGAATCATCGTCCCGCGCAGGTGCCATCATGACCGTGAGCGAGGAAACTACAGGAACGGCAGGACAGCACCCGAAGGCGTCCCCTTCCAGAGGAAGAGACGGAGGGGCAACGGGTGCTCGAACTCGACGGCTCAGGTCGCAACTCGTGTGCCTCGGCGCCAGATGCTCACTCGGTGGAGCGCCGTTCCGCCACGAGGTGCTTCAGTTCTCGATTCCCGGCCGGCCCGAGGAGGTGCAAGAGCTCTCCGGCGTAGACCTCTACACCGCTCAGCACTCCATCGGCCACCGTCGCGCAGCATTGTGTCTCCTCTGGGCACCAGTCCGTGTCGAGCGTAACGCGCCCCTGGACGATCGCTACCGGGTAAGCTCGACAGTAGAACGGCTTTAGCGCCGGCGACTCCGTCTCGGCCATGTGAAGCACGCAGCGGCGTTGGCTGTCGAGGAACACGCAGGTGTCATTCACCACCGTCGTGCAGACGGCCCGCCCCGACGGATAGTCAGGATCCTCGAATACCTCCTCCTCGAACCACTTCGTGGGATCGTGCTCCTGCGAGGGTTCCATGTATCGGACGACGAGCGATGCTTCGGCCAGCAAACGGTCGCGATGCCCGACGTCGACAAGCACGCCGCCGCCGCAGCACGCGCCGCTGCACTTGTTGGTGTCGCAGTCGCGGGCGAACCGGGGAGTGAGAACCTCCTCGCCGACGCGAAGGTTTGTGATGTACTCGAGGTGGTGCTGACGGAGAGGCAGGGCGGGCTCGGCGCTCAAGGTATGATCTGGCATGGCAATGATCCTATCGTGTCGGTGCGCCTATTGCACGGGCCGCCTGGTGAAAACTCGAACACGACAGGAGCGTCGCCATGGACTTGCTTACTTGGCTCATCGTCGGTCTCGTCGCCGGAGTGCTCGCGTCAATGGTCATGGGTGGTACCGGGTATGGACTCATCGGTGACATCATCATCGGGATTCTCGGCGCATTCGTCGGTGGCTGGGTTTTTCGGAAGCTCGGCGCGGGCGTACCGTTCGGCGGGTTGGCCGGGGTGATCTGCGTCGCATTCGTCGGCGCCATCCTTCTCCTATTCATCCTGAGGCTGATCCGGAACGCGGGGCGCACCGTGCCATAGCCGGGCACTCCCGAACGCGCGGCGGGTATCTTTAGACCATGACGCGCGCGGCTTTCGCGGCTCTGCTCTCCCTACTCCTGGCGTCTGGTGCCGCCGCGCAGGGCGCGACGATTACCGGGACGGTGCGCGACTCTTCATCGCGTCCGGTTGTCAACGCCGACGTGGTCGCGCTGCCCGGGGTCCACCGTGCGCGCAGCGATTCAGCCGGAAAGTTTACGATCACTGGCTTGGATGGTGGGAGCTACACCGTGCGCGCGCGTCGGCTCGGGTTCGCGCCGACCGAAACGACCGTGGACATCTCCGGGAACGGCCGCCTGAACGTCGTGCTGACGCTCGACCAGCGCATGCCGATGCTCGATACGGTGATCGTGCGCGCCGACGGCACCTGTCCGGATCGCACGCTCGACGCCTTCGCCTGCCACAAGAAGTTCGGCAAGGGTCTCTACCTCGACTACACCGACATCGACGAGAAGGACCCGGTCTACGCGGCGGACATCTTCCGTGACATCCAGGGCTTTCGCGTCGACGTACGCTCGACGCGGAGCGGGCCGGTGCGCGTTGCCGTGCCGTCGAACTTTCACTGCCTCGTTTCGCTCGTGGACGGTCGCCCGGTGTCGCTGGCCAATCCTATCCCGACCTCCCCCATCGACGTGATCGCGCTCGAGGTCTACCGGCAACCAGAGGACGTACCGAAAGACTACGAGCGGTACATCTGGCCAAACACCGGTATGGCGACGGGACGCTGCATGCTCGTGGTGTACTGGACACCTCGCGCGCCGACGCGGCGCGGATGAAGCGGTACCTCGGCTACTCGGCCACTCGGCGTGTGCCGAGCTGCCGAGTAGCCGAGCTGCCAAATGATCAGGTGCCGCCGCCCGTGCAATACGTGCACCCGTGCTCTTGGGCGCGGTTCACGCCCCAGGTGCCAGAAGGAATGATCGAGATTCCGGGGAGGACACCGGCCGTCCATTCCTTCAGGGCGACTTCCTTCGTTACACCGGCGTTCCCTGCGAGCATGCCGCTGAATACGGTGAGCGCCACGTTGCACGCGCCAACGAAGACGCCACGCGCGATCAGACGGTCGAGACTCATCTCGTCGGTCAGCAGCGTGCCCGGCGCCGGTTTGTAGAACGGATTCTTTACGGCATGCTTTTTCGTCGCCGGATCGTCGATCTTGAGCGACTCGCCGATCTTGTACTTGGCCCAAAGTGAATTATCGAGCGCCATCGGCATCGCGGTGTGGCGGAGGACGAGCACCGCGCCGTGCGTGCCAGCGGCCGCGTTCTGCGTCGCGAGGAACGTGTGCGTGAAGCCGAGCGGCCATCCTTCGTTTGGCGAGTAGGCGTCCACGAGCTGCTTGTGCTTCCCCGTGAGCTTATCGAGCCAGTGTTCGTCGGCCACCGGGCCGGCGATTGTCGCGGCGTGCAATTCCGCCGCCCCGGCGAACCCGCCGTTCGCCAGCGCGATCCCCGCGGCGCCGGCCATCGCGATCTGTCCGAGAAACGCGCGGCGTCCACCCTTCGCCTCATCGTTCGAATGCGATTCCATCGTACTACCTCCCGGCGCGACGGTGCGCGCTCGTCAGTGGTGTGACGGCAAGGTGCAGAGCATTACGACTCTATGTGCCGAGACTTTGGGAGGGGGGCGCGCCGGCAGCGGCGCGCAGCTCGCGGTCCCACGCCTCGAAGGCGCGTTGGTAGAAGACTTTGTTGAATAGCGCCCACTCCCCAAGTGACGAAGGGAGGGAAAAGTTCCCGCCCGCCGCCGCGGGAGTGACGCCGTCGGCGTACGCTTTTCGCGCGGCGCGCTCCACTTCATCGAGCATCGCCACATAGCGGTCGAATTCCGCCGCGCGCGCGATCGGTCCGTGACCGGGCACATAAATGGTGTCGCGCGCTCCGCGCACGGCACGAACCGACGCCGCGAGCTTGGTCGGAACCGCGTCGACGAAGTTCGGGAACATGGCGTTCCAAACGAGATCGCCGCAAAAAGTGATGGACGGCCCGTCGAGCTCCAGCGAGAGATCGCTCTCGGTGTGGCCGAGACGCGGCACGATGCGCACGGAACGCCCGCCAAGATCGAGCGTCGTCGCGCCGGCCGCGCCAAGAATGAGCGCGTCGCGCAGCGCCGCGGCGCGGTCGGCGTTCGCCGGCTGGTTGCGCTCGAGCACGAGCATCTTCGTTCGATCGGTCGCGTGAAGGGCCGGATGACCGTCGCTGGCGAAGTACCCCGCAATACCGTTCGCGTGATCGGCGTGGTAGTGCGTGAGGACGACGTGCGTCGGCCAACGCCCGGTGAGCTCGCGCGCCTTTCCGGCGAGCCAGATCGCGCCCTCAGGCTGATTGAAGCCTTCGATCGCCAGTACGGCGTTGCGTCCGGCGATGATGCCGCCGTTGGAGACCGTCGTTCGATCGTTGTTGAGCGGCGTCGAGACGAGCGCCCAAACGCCGTCGGCCACCTTTTCGAGATTTCCAAAGGGCTCGCGCGCGACGACCGACCCGGTGCTCGTGGTCCACAACTGACGCGCGAGGCGCGGCATGAACGGCGCCGCGAGCGCCAGGTGAGCCGCGCACGAACCGCTCTGCTGCAGGAATTCGCGACGACTGAAGCTCATTCGCGCTGTGGTGTCGGACTGATTGGTGGGGAGGCAGGGGCCGCTGGGCAGCCGCACAATCTTGTACGCTTCGGCGGAGTCCGGCAACTCCGAGATTTCGCGGTGAAGGCGCCGGTCTCTGCCATATCCTCGCAAAGCAGCACGTCATGGGCGCACGACTTGCCGCGGCATTCCCGCTTGTTGACGCATCTCAGGAGGTCCGATGAAAGGGCAATTCGCACTGATGGTGGTAGCACTCGGCGCAGCGGCTGGCTGCGCGCGTAACGCACAAGTCGAATCGAGCGGTGAGGTGGCTGCGGCGACGCCGGCCAACCGCTCCGTGCTGCCCGCGGGCACATCGATCACCGCCCGCCTCAACCAGTCGCTCGGTACGTCAGCCAGCAAGGAAGGCGATCAGTTCACGGCAACGGTGACCGACGCCGTGGTAGCTCAGAACGGCGCGACCGCCGTCCCGTCGGGGGCGATGCTCTTCGGCCACGTCACGGGGCTGCACACCGCAAACCTGCCGACGGATCAGGCGGTCATTCGGCTGGCCTTCGACAGCATTGGCGTCAACGGACGCGCATTTCCGTTCGACGCGAGCATCTCGGACGTCGCCGTCCGCAATGCGACGGGCAATCCGAGTACAAACCAGACCGTCCGCGACGCCGCGGCGGGCGCAGCCGCCGGCGCCGTGCTCGGCGCCATCATCAGCGGCGGCGACTTGAGCAAGATGATCACCGCCGGCCTCCTCGGTGCTGCCGCGGGCACGGCGATCTCGTTAGGAACGGGGACCGGTCAGGCCGTGATTCCGGCGGGGACGACGATGAAGGTGAGATCGACGCAAGAGGTACGAATCAGGTAGGTGCAGATCGCGGAGGGCTCGTCTTTCCGCGCGCACTAATCGCGGCTGGAGGCGTGACGAGCTTTGATGGTCTCAGGTCCCTGGTCCCAGGTCTCAGGTTGTAACGGCGGTGCTGTTCACCTGAGACCAGGGACCAGAGACCTGAGACCTCAGGTCGACCCGACCGCTATTAAGGTCGCGATACCTTCCATTCTCCGGGCCCCGACAAAACAGGCGCCACATTGACCAGCGTCGCCCGCGGCCACATCGACGGTACGCCTCGAATGAACGTGACGAGGCCGTCGATCGGGGCGCGGATGTCGCCGGTGGGGCGGCCGAGGAAATCGGTCGTGTGGCCGACGACCTGGCCTTTGGTCACGCGCGTGTCGCGAGCAACGGCGGCGATGAAGACACCGGCGCTGTCGGCGGCGACGCGGGCGCCGGCGCCCGCGAGCCAGACTGGCTTTGCCACGTGTGTCACGTGCCGGTCGAGCATGTGCAGCTCGCCGAGCACGTTGAGCGAGCCATCCACGAGCGCCTCGAGATCGCTCGGCGCTACGACGCCGCTGCGTCCTGCCTCGGCAACGAGCACCGTCTTGCCGCGGACCAGCGCGATGCCGGAAAGAGAGCGGCCGGCCGTCGGCGACGAGGGATCGACGTCGCTCACGATGATGTGATCGAGTCCGAACGCGAGGGCGAGTTTCAATCCCGCGGAATCCTGCGCGGCGCGGCCGCCGCGGAACCAATAGCTGTACGGCCGCAGATCCTCGTCGATGTCGCCGCCGTGCAAATCAACGACGACTGTCGCCGGCGTGACGATCTGCTCGGTGACCGCGGCGAGCACGCGAGCCGTCTGTGTGCCGCTGGCATCGCCGGGATACCCCCCGTTCATGCCCTTGCGGTCGATCGGATTGATGTGCGG
>Ga0207689_10001042_pt1 | contig 26631 bp, 25 predicted proteins | sample KBSMisM52_FD_184312 | JGI IMG/M metagenome (GOLD analysis project Ga0207689, IMG submission 184312) | Miscanthus rhizosphere microbial communities from Kellogg Biological Station, Michigan, USA - KBS Miscanthus M5-2 (SPAdes) (version 2) | ecosystem: Host-associated > Plants > Roots >...
CGACGCAACGTACCGGCGCATATCTTGCTATGGTCCATGGGAGTGATTGCGCCGCGCCAACGACGCAATTGATAACGAACATGCGATGGAGAAGACGAATGCTCGAAACATTGACGGGCGCCGCAGCGCCTTCACGTGACTTTACTGCTGTGCGAGCATTCGGCGCTCCGCAACGGACTGCAATCCACGGGCAAATGAGCCGCCCAGTGCGGTCATTGATGACGCTCCTCGCGCTGCTTATCGCCGGTTTCGCCGCGGCGCCCGCCGATGCCGCCGCGCCACAACCACCCAACATCCTGTTCATCATCATGGACGATGTCGGCATCGACCAGATGAAAGCATTCGGTTACGGCGGCGCGACGCCCGCCAGCATGCCGACCATCGACAACATCAGCAATGCAGGGGTCCGCTTCAGCAACACCTGGGCGATGCCGGCATGCTCGACGAGCCGTGCCGCGCTCTTCACCGGCCGATTTCCGTTGCGCACGAACGTCTTCGGCGCGCTTGGTCCCGACGATCTTGCCAACTCGATGGTGTCGCCGTATGAAGTCACCGTGCCCAAGCTGCTGAAGCAGCGTGGCTATCAAAGTGCGCTCTTCGGCAAATTCCACCTGGGGTTGCAGGGCCACAATCCGTTCCGGTATGCAATGCCCGCGTCGCTCGGGTGGGACTATTACTCCGGCTGGCTTGACGATACCGGCGATCCGTCGTCGATCGACACCACCGCAGGTGGCGTCGCGACCGGCGGCAAGACCTATTCATGCGGCTTCGTCCCTTCCGCCGCCGATGGCGGTGCGGACCAGGGTGCTTGTTACTCGGCGAGCGGCGCCTGCCAGCAGGTGACCACGGCGTTGGGAATTCCGCCGGGCCGCACCTGTCGGGATCGCGGCGGCATTTTCGATCCCGGCAAGTCGTGCACGCAGCCGCAACCGGCGTACCTCGATTTCACGAAGTTAAGCGGGCACTATGTGTCGCCCCTCGTCATCAATCACGAGGACGGCCGGGTCGAGCAAGTGCCGCCCACCGACATCCGCTCGCGTACCTTCCGCGGCACGGTGCCGGTCGATGCGGCAATCGATTGGATCAAGAAGCAGCCACGGCAACAGCCGTGGATGGCGACGGTCAGCTTCTCGTCCGCACACACGCCCGTCATGCAGCCGCCGCCCGGGCTGCTGACGTCGGGCGCGGCCGCCACCAGCGGACTCGATTGCTCCAATACGAACCAGCAGCGCATCCTGACCAACCAGCTCATCGAGGCACTCGACACCGAAGTTGGACGCCTGCTAGTGTCGATCGGAATCGGGGTGCGGAACCAGGATGGCAGCGTGGCCTATGACGCCACGCAGACCAACACCATGATCGTCATCCTTGGTGACAATGGAACGCTCGGTGGCGCGGTGAAGGCGCCGTTCGACACGTCCCGCGCCAAGGGCACGGCGTATCAGACCGGCGTCTGGGTACCGCTCATCGTCGCGGGGCCGCTCGTCAAGCAACCCGACCGCGCAGTGACCAGCATGGTGAACATCGTCGATCTCTTCGGGTTGTTCGGCGATATCGCCGGAATCGACGCGGAGAAAGCCGTCCCGCGCACGATCGATTCCGCCGCGATGCTGCCCTATCTCACCAACCCCAACATGCGCAACATCCGCAAATGGAACTTCACCCAGGTCGGCGTGAACTACCAGGCGAACGGCGCGATCAACGGCCCGTGCCAGATAGCGTCGACGTGCACGCAAATTCCGGTGAGCAAGAGCGTGTGCGAGGACAACGCCGGCATCTGGTGGGGAGCCGGCGCGACAGACCCGGTCACCGCCGGCATTCCGGCCGCCGGTCTCACGTATTGCTGCGACGTGAACGTGTTCCGCGCCAACCAGGGCCAGCCCGGTTACACCATCCAGCCGCTCGACTCGATCGGGATTCGCAACGACCGCTACAAGATCGTGAGCAACTTCGTGCAAAGCTACGACGCGGCCACCAACGCGTGCGCGCCCCTCACCACCAATGAGTTCTACGCCATCGACGAGGCGGTTCCCGTGCCGCGGCTCGACCGCGCGGATCTCAATCTGCTGGCGCTGGGATCGCTGACACCTGAGCAGCAGACCAATTACAAGGGCCTGTCGGCACAATTGACGAAAGTGCTGGCCTCGCAACCGGCCTGCCCCGGTGACGGCAACATCGACGGCGCGGTGAACGGGCTCGACAAAGCAGACTGGCTCGCTTACAAGACCCTCGCCCAAGGCGCGTCCAGCTGGTACGACATCAACATGGACGGGCTCACCAATAATGCGGATCTCACGCTCATCCAGCAGTACATGGGGAAATGCCCTAACTAGGCAGGCGGTGGTCCGGTTTTTCGGCCGCCGCCATGCGTTACGAGCCCGAAGCCTGCAAGGGTTGCGCGGGCTCACCTCCCGAGGCCGCACGGGCTTGAACTGCCACGGCGGATGATCCGTGGGCCGGTGGACGTCACTGCTGCAGGGTGACGTCCCCCGCCCTGATCTACAATCGTGGATCGCTTGCCCGGGGTCAACGATGAAAGACAAGACCGTCGCCATTCTTGAAACCCGCGTCGGCGCGCAGATGGCGGACCTGGTCAGGAAATACGGTGGCATCCCGTTTTCCGCGCCCGCGCTGGCGGAGGTCCCCGACGTCGATCCGGCGCACATCGCCGAGCTCATCGACGATTGGGGCCGTGATCCGCCGGACATTTTCATCTTCCAGACGGGCGTGGGCACGCGCGCATTGTTCGCGGCGACCGATGCACTGGGGATCACCGACAAGCTGCTGCACCTGCTCGACGCTGCGCAGGTCGTCGTGCGCGGGCCCAAGCCGACCGCCGCGCTGCGCTCGCGCAACGTGCGCATCGACCTCGCCGCCAGCGACCCGTTTACGACGGTCGAGGTGCTCGCGGAGATGGACCTCACCGCGCTGCTCGGCAAGCGCGTGGTCGTCCAGCGCTACGGCGAGACCAATACCGAGCTGCAGGAGACGATCGAGGATCACGGCGGGCACGTGATCGAGGTCGTGCTGTACCGCTGGAGCCTCCCCGAGGATTGCGATCCGCTGGTGCGGCTCATCGACGCGCTCGAGCGCGATGACATCGACGTGGTTGCGTTTACCAGCGCCTCGCAGGCCAATAATCTGTTCACCGTGGCCGAGAACGAGGGCAAGCGGGATTCGCTGCGCGCGAGCCTTCACCGAACGGTGGTCGCCTCGATTGGTCCGGTATGCACGGCCGCCCTCAACAAGCTTGGCGTCACCGTCGCCATCGAGGCGCGTCCGCCCAAGCTTGGGCCACTGGTCACTGCGATCAACGACGCGATGAACTCGACACAAGAGCGCAGCTAGCGCTTCTTGTGTCGCCAGCGCTTGGGGTCGCGTGGCGTTGCCGACGGGTCGGACGTCCCAGGCAACGGATCGGCATCCTCTGCGCCGCCGGGCATCGCGCGCAGGAATCGATCGGGCGCAACGTCGATCACGATTGTTGCCGCGGTATAGATCGCAACGAAGAAAAATGCGGCGTAGCGGCCAAGAAAGAATCCGATTCCGAAATAGGACGGAATGATCACGACCATCCAGCGCAGGAATACGAGCGCGAACTGGCGCTTGAGCCGCAGCTCCTCCGGCGTATGCGTCTGCAGCGCGCGATAGAGATCGCGGCACGACCAGAACGCGGCGATCGCTTGCAGGATGAGGCCCGACCGGAACGCGGGATCGGACAGGAGGTCGCGCCACGCCACATCGCTGCCGAGCAGCATGAAGATCAACGGAATGCCCAGCGGCACCGCAAAGAAAGCGCAAAGGAAGAGCGCGGCGCCGACATACCCCGCTTCAGCATTGGCGCGCGCCGCCCAGCCCTCGTCCGTCGGCGGCGGAAGAAAGTGCCGCATGAGCCCGGCGAACATCACCGCCATCGCGAGCAGCGTGTCGATGAAGTAGAGAATGAGCACATTGGCGGCCGACCAGCCGAAGAACAGGATGCCGCCGAGCGGCACGACATTGCGCGCGACCGCGTTGGCGACCGCGAGAGGCGAGAGCGGGGGGGCCGGCATCGGACGCAAGAATGCTACATCCGCGGTTCCTCGACAAGCGCGGATATTGTGGATCACGCAATGCTGGAAGCGTTCACCGTCATTCCCGCGAAGGTGGAACGCTGCCGGGCCTTAGCCCTCCCGGGGACGATCTCGGGTTTGCGCCAGCGCTTCGATCGCACCGGTTAGCGCAAGCATCGTCAACTCGATATGCTCGTCCGTGTGCGCGGTGGACAGGTACATCATCCCGCGCGGAAGCGGCGCCACGCCGCGCTGCACCAGCAGTCCGGTGAGCTCGAGCGTCTGCGCCTTGTCGATGCCGCGCAGATCGTCGAGCGCAGGCACGGCTTGCGCTCCGGCAAACAACTGGACACAGGGGCCGACATGGTTGGCGGTCACCGCGATGCCCACGCGTCGGGCCGTTGCGCGCACGTGCTCGGCGATTGCGGTCGCGTAACGGTCCATGCGCGGATAGAAATCGTCCGCGTGCGCGGCGAGATGGTCGAGGCATGCGATGGCGGCGGCGACCGACAACGGATTGCCGTTGTAGGTCCCGCGCTGCGACACCGCGCCTGACACGATGGGCTGCAGCATCGCCGCGCTGCCGGTGACCGCGCTGATCGGCAGGCCCGCGCCGAGCGCCTTGCCCAGCACGGTGAGGTCGGGCGTCACGCCGTAGCGCTCCTGCGCACCGCCCAGGGCCAGGCGAAATCCGGTGATCACTTCGTCGAAAATGAGCACGGCGCCGCGCGCCGCGGTCTGGTCGCGCACGCTTTGCAGAAAACCTGCCGGCGGCGCAAAGCAGCCGGCGTTGATGGCCGCCGGTTCCATGATCACCGCGGCGACATCGCCGCGCAGCACGTCGGACAGCCCCTGGACATCGCCCCAATCCAGCACCGACACGTGCCGCAAGGCGTCGGGATCCTGGCCTCCCGTGGAGGCACCGTCGCGCAGTGGCTCCGTCGCCAGGTGAATCGAATCGGACCACCCGTGGTAGTGGCAGCGGAACTTGACGACCCGCATGCGCCCGGTGACCGCGCGCGCGACGCGCAGGGCGACCTGGCACGCTTCGGTACCCGTACTGAGGAACGAGCTCATTTGCGCAGAAGGAACGAGTTGCGCGATGCGCTCGGCCAGCTCGGCCTCCGCTAGCGTCACCGACCCGACACGCAGACCCGATGCCATCGCGCGGCCCACGGCGTCGATCACGACTTGCGGGCTGTGTCCGAGGATCAACGGACCGTACCCCATCGCGTAGTCGATATACGTGTGGCCGTCGACATCCGTCACGCGCGCGCCTTCGGCGTGGGCGAGCACCAGCGGCACCGGCCGTTGCGCCGCGCGTGGCGTCGACGAAACACCGCGGGGCAGCACGGCCCGCGCGCGGTCGCTGTACGCGCGCGAACCGGCAAACGCGGCGTCCGGAAGGGCGGAAGGGACCATGTCGTCCCCCGCTTTGCCGCGCTTAGCCATCGAGGCGAGCAGCGAGCTCGGGCGCCGCGCGCGCGAACATGGCCGAGCCGGTGCGCTGCGATGTCGCGCGCAACAGCCACCAGGCGGAGCAGAGATTCGACGACAGGATCGGTTTGGATCCGCCGCGCCGCGCGGCGAGAATGGCCGGCAACGTCAGCATGCCGGTGCCGCTCATCACCGTCGCATCGATCGTGTCGTGATCGATGCGCGCCAGCGCGGCGCCGACTTCGTCGCCGGTCAACTCGTACGCGCGAAACGTTTCCGACACCTTGACGACCTGCGCGACCTCGAAGTCCCCCGCGCGCCAGTACGCGATTGCCTCGTTCGTCAGCCACTCCGGATACGGCGAAACGAGACAAAGCCGCCGTGCGCCGAGCGCGGCCAGCGCCTTGGCGATGGCCTGGCTCGCGGTTTCCACCGGCACGCCGCCGGCGAGCGCAGTGAGCTCGCGGGTCAGCGCGAGATCGCCGTCGGGCAACAGCCGATACGACGGTCCGGTGAGCCCGATGATCATCGCCGCGAGTTTCATGTCGCCAAACGAGCGCACCGCATCCCGGTACAGCTCGACGTAGCGCCGGTTGCGCTGTTCGAGCGTCGTGTCGGGCATGACCGCAAACCGCGCGGCGAAGAGCGTGATCGCGGGCGCGATGCAGCGCTGCAACTCAGGCTCGACGGCTGGATTGGCGGGCGGCACCAGCACGCCGGCCCACGTTGATGGGCGGACAACCTCGAAGTCGTTGGGCATGAGTTGCCGCCGTCAGTGCGCGACCGGCGGCGTCATGTCGAGCATCGCCGTGGAGCGCAGGTGGGCCAGGGTCTTGGCGGGGCTGCCGGCCATCGCGCGCACCTGGTCGAGCCACGCAGGGCCGCCCGCCACGTTGCGGTCGGTGCGCGGGATGAGCAGCTGCGTCGCGACACGGCGACGCTCGTCGGCCGCGGCCGCGACCACCGCGGGATCCTCGCCGCGCAATGCGGCGACGATGGCGAGCGCCATGGCAAACGCGTCGTGAATGCCGCAGTTCATGTTCATCCCGCCGCGTGTATTCGTGACATGCGCGCTGTCGCCGGCGAGAACGATGCGGCCGTCGCGATACCGCCCGGCCACGCGCTTGGCCACGCCGTAGATGTCCTTCATCAGGATCGCGGGCAGGCGTTCGCAGCTCGGGATCACTTCCCGCAGCCGTGCGAGGATCCAGCCGGGATCGAGCGCCGTGTCGTCGCCGACATCCTTCGGCACGCGCAGGATGATCCGCCAGCAGTCGGCCATCCGCAGGAAGCTCACCGACCGCGGACCGTTGAAGAGGTACGTGACCGGCGCGATGCCCGGCAACAGCGCGTCGAGATCATCGTTGGTCATGACGCGAAGGATCTTGTCCGGATAATCCTCGCCGTCGAACGGAATCCCGAGCACGCGCCGGACGTCGCTGCGGCTGCCATCGGCGGCAATCAGGTACGCGCCATCGAGCGTTTCGCTTCCCGCACCGTGGCGAACACGCGCGACGACGCGGCTGCCATGTTGAGCGACTTCCTGGAGCTCGGCGTCGAACAGCACGCGCGCGTGCGCGTGCCGGCGCAGCCGCTCGAGGATGATCGGCGTCAGTTGCGCTTGCTCCAAATGCAGCCGGTACGGAAACGCCGTTTCCCCGCGCAGCGCCTCCATCGAGAACTCGGCGAACACGCCGTCGCTCACCGTCCGGTATTGCAGCCGGTCTGCCACCTGGCCTCGATCGTGAACGTCATCGAGCACGCCCATGCGGTCGAGGATCGCGAGTGTGGGCGGATGGAACGTCGACGCGCGCGACGCGGCGCTCAGCGCTGGCCGCTTCTCGGCGACGGTCACCGGAATCCCGGCGTCGGCGACCAGCAGCGCCGCGGTCAGCCCCACCGGGCCGGCGCCGGCGACGAGCACGTGGTGGTTATCCTTCACGCGGCGATCACGTCGACGTCGAACCGGATGGGACCGCGTGCTCGACGAGGTGCACGCTGTAGCGGTCGCTACCGCCGGCCGCGGCGATCCACCCGCCGGACTTGAGCAATTCGCGGTACACGCTGGCCCTGGTGCGCACTTTTTTCACTCCTGTCACGGCGCGCGCGCCGCCCGCATTCGGGACGCGATCCGTTGCCGGCTTCTTAGGTTACATGTATCATACATAATACATCTTCGACCGGCAATCGCCAAGCCACGTCCGCCGCGTGTTGCGCGCGCAGATGGCGGCGGTGCCTGCGGAGCCTGGTGACCTTGTTCTTTCGACGGAGATTCCGTTGAGCGTCGTAACACTTGCCGCGCCGTGGCGCACGCTGTCCGTCGGGACGCGGGAATTCCGCTGTTACGGCGCCGAACGCGCCATGTCGCCGCCAGTCCTGCGCAACGTCGATGCGCGCACGCGCGCGGAAGCCCGATGAAGCTCGATCTCCTCTTGCGCGACGGCACGCTGGTGCTGCCGGATTTCGGCATGGTTCCGGGATCGGTCGGCATCAAGGACGGCCGCATTGCGGCGATCCTTGCACCGGGCGTTACCCTGCCCGCCGACGAGGTCGTCGATTGCGCGCAACGATGGATCATGCCGGGCGTCATCGACCCGCACGTGCATTTCGGCTTCGGCTCGCCGGAGACCGATTTCCTGACCGAATCGCGCTCGGCGGCGCTGGGCGGCGTCACTTCCGCACTGTCGTTCTACCGGACCGCTGACTTTCGCACGGGGTTCGATGGCTATCGCGATCGCGTGGCCACGCAAAGCTGCATCGACTTCGGCCTGCATTTCGGCATCACCAGCCATCTGCACGTCGAGACACTGGCCGAATGCTCGCGGCGCTTCGGCGTGACGTCGTACAAGCTCTATCTCATGTACAAGGGCGCGGCTGGGCTTGCACAAGGCTTCACCGAGATCGACGACGCGTTGCTCTATGCGGCGGCGCGCGCGACCGCGGCGATCGACGGCGCCATTCTGGGGATCCACTGCGAGAACGTCGAAGTCATTCCCTATTTGCGCGAGCCGCTGCGCCTGGCCGGCCGCGACGATCTTGCGGCGTGGAACGAGCAAAGCCCCGATTTTCTCGAGGCGGAGAACGTCCACCGCGCCTGCTATTTCGCGGGTAAGGTCGGATGTCCTATCAACATCGTCCACTTGTCGAGCCGGGAGGCGCTGAACGAAGTGCGCCGGCATCGGCGCACCAACGCGGCGCCCGTGCACGTCGAGACGTGCCCGCACTATCTGCTGCTGGACGACGCGTCGGCTGCCGGCGTGTTGGCCAAGGTCAATCCGCCGATCCGCGGCCGCGCCGACGTCGACGCGCTGTGGGAAGGCATCGCCGACGGATCCGTGAACACCGTCGGCACCGACCACGTGCCGCGCAAGCGCAGCACCAAGGAAGGCAAGGGCATCTGGGCGTCGAGCAACGGCTTCCCGGGCGTGGCGACGATGCTGCCGATCTTGCTGCACGAAGGCTATCACCGGCGCGGCATCGCGCCGGAGCGGATCGCCGCGGTGCTGTCGCGCAACGCCGCGCGTCTTTACAACCTGACGGGCAAAGGCGCGATCGCGGTGGGTTTTGATGCCGATCTTGCAATCGTCGATCCGAACCTCGAGCGTGTCGTCGACCCTGCGCAACTCGAATCGTTCGCCGACTATTCGCCGTTCGAAGGCATGACACTGAAGGGATGGCCGGTCATGACGCTCCTGCGCGGACGCAAGGTCATGGTCGACGGCAAGATCACCGCGTCAGCGCGCGAACAGCCCGGCGGCCGCTATCTCTTTCGCTCCTGATCTCCTCCAATCGCAAGGGACCTGCACGATGGGCACGCAACGCATCTGGGATAAGTTCCTCACCGCGCGCGACCGGCAAGTGCTGGCGCAGGCGGGCTATGGCAAGCGCGGCGGCTTCGGCACCCGCCCCGCGCTCTTCATCATCGACGTCCAATACAACTTCTGCGGCGACCAGCCGGAGGACATCCTCGAGGGATTGAAGCAGTACCGCACGCATTGCGGACGCGAGGCCTGGGACGCCGTGCGTCACATCGAGCCGCTGCTGCACCTAGCGCGCGCGAAGAACCTGCCGGTCTTCTACACGGAGAGCGCACGGCGCGCCGATCTCCTCGACAGCGGCGTGCAGGTCGGCAAGAATTTCCGCGGCGGCGAGAAGACGGTGGTCGAAGGCACGCATGCCACGCAAACCGTGGCGCCGCTCGCGCCGCGCGATCAGGACATCCGGATCGCCAAGCGCAAGCCGTCGTGCTTTTTCGGCACGATCTTCATGAGCCACCTCAACTACCTCGATATCGACACGCTGATCCTCACCGGATGCACGACGTCGGGGTGTCTGCGCGCGACCGCCGTCGACGCGTACTCGTTCAACTTCAAGGTGGTGATTCCGGAGGAGTGCGCGTTCGACCGTTTCGAGGCGAGCCACGCGATCAACCTGTTCGACTTGAACTGCAAGTACGCCGACGTGGCGCCTGCCGCCGAAGTCCAGTCGTATCTGGCGGGGTTGCCGGTGCGCGCGCCGTTCGCGGCGCCCGCGGGCTGATCCGCCGCATCGCGCATGTCCGCACGGCCCGTCCACCTGCTGACCGGCTATCTTGGCAGTGGCAAGACGACGCTGCTGTCGCGCCTGCTGCGGCAGCCGGCGCTCGCCGATAGCGCGGTGATCATCAACGAGCTCGGCGACGTCGGCCTCGATCATGTGCTGGTGGATCGCGGCAGCGACGACGACGTCGTGCTGCTCGATTCGGGGTGCCTGTGCTGCGCGCTCGGCAACTCGCTGCAGGAGACGCTCGAAAGCCTGCACTACCGGCGCGAGCGCGGCGAACTTCCGCCGTTTGCGCGCGTCGTGGTCGAGACGAGCGGTGTCGCCGATCCGGCGCCGATCGCGGCGACGCTCGGGCTCGACAGCGCGATCGTCCGCCACTATCGGCTCGGCAGCATCGTCACCGTCGTCGATGCGGTGAATGGCATCGCGCATCTCGACCGCTTCGCGGAAGCGCGACGGCAGGTCGCGATGGCCGACCGCCTCATTGTCTCGAAGCGCGACATCGCCGATCCCGCAACCATCGCGCGCCTTGGCGCGCGACTGACGGCGCTCAATCCTCACGCGCCGCAGGTCGCGGCGATCGCGGGCGACGTGGGCGCGCACGACGTGCTGGTCGATGCGGTCGCCACGCAGCCGTTGCGCGACGCAGAAATTTCCTCGGCGCATCTTCACGACGACGACGCGCATGACGACGAGCACGACCACCTCGGCCGGCAGGGCATCGCGGCGACGACCATTCGCCTCGACACGCCACTCGATTGGCCGCGCTATGCGGCATGGGTGCGGTGGGCGCAGCGTACGCTGGGCGATGGACTGGTGCGGATGAAGGGTGCGGTGCGCATGGCCGACGGCGAGATTCGCGCGTTGCACGCGGTCATGCGCCTGTTCAGCGCGCCGAGCCCACTGTCTTCGCTGCCCGATGAATTCGGCGCGGGCGTCATCATCCTGGTCACGCAGGATGTGGCGCCCTCCACGCTGGATGAAGCGCGTCGCCGGTTGCTCGGCGACGTGCAGTGACGTTTTCCATTTTCCTTCGGAGTCATCGATGAAGACGTTCAGTGTCGCGTTTGCCCTCGTGGCGTTCATGCTCGCCCCGTGCGCGGTCGCGCAGGACACGGCGGGTTATCCAACCCGCGCGGTGAAGATCGTGGTGCCATTCGCCGCGGGCGGCGCCACCGACATCACGGCGCGCCTCATCGGCGAGAAGCTCGCGCAGAAGTGGGGCAAGCCGGTGATCATCGAGAACCGCGCCGGCGCGGGTGGCAACGTCGGCTCCGACCTGGTCGCGAAGGCGGCGCCCGACGGTTATACGCTGCTCGTCGGCGTCACCGGCTCGCATTCGATCAACACGTCGCTGTTCAAGTCGATGCCGTACCATCCGCTGCGCGACTTCGAGCCGCTGACGCTTGCCACGGTCTTTCCCAACGCGATCGTCGTCAACCCGAGCGTCCCGGCGAACAACCTCCCTGAGCTCATCGCGCTGCTCAAGGCGAAGCCCGGCGCGTACAGCTACGGCTCCGACGGCAACGGGACCGCGTCGCATCTGACGATGGAGCTGCTGAAGACCAAGGCGGGATTCACCGCGACGCACGTGCCGTACAAAGGCGGCGCGCCGATGGTCACCGATCTCCTCGGCGGCCAGATCCAGATCGGGATCACCGGCTTGCCCGCGGTGCAGCAGTACGTGAAGGCGGGCACGTTGAAGCTCATCGCGATCACCACGGCGCAGCGGATGCCGGCGGCGCCCGGCTATCCGACGGTGGCCGAGCAGGGCTTTCCCGGATTTTCAGCGGCGCCGTGGGCCGGCTTCTTCGCCCCGAAGGGCACCCCGCCCGCGATCGTCGCCAAGGTCTCGGCCGACCTGGTCGACGTGATGCAGATGCCCGATGTTCAGCAGAGGATGCAGGACATCGGCAGCCAGCTCATGCCGAATACGCCGGCGGAGTTCAGGAAATTCCTGGAGGACGAGATCGCGAAATGGGGCGAGGCCGTCAAGGTATCCGGCGCCAGCGTGGACTGACTCGATCTGGAACCACGAAGAACGCGAAGACCGCGAAGAAAACCGGACCCTGTCGTGCAGTGCTCTTCGTGCTCTTCGTCAGCATTCTTCGTGTACGTCGTGTTGAAGCAGTTTTAGACCGCAAGCTGTCACTTCCCCGCAGCCGGCAGCGCCAGGCAGGATTGCGGACGCCACGACACGACGAGCGGATCGCCACGATTCATCGCGGGTCCCGCGGCGCCCGACGCGACCTTGGCGATGAACGCGTCGCTGCCGGCCACGCGCAGACGCAGCTTGCAATGGTCGCCGAGGTAGATCACCTCCTCGAGCTGCGCATCGAAATGGTTGGGGCCTTCGCCCGCGCCGCCCACGGCGACGCTTTCAGGCCGGATCGACAGCACCACGGGCACGCCGACGGCGAGCCCGCTCGCATTGGTCGCGACGATCTCGGTACCGTCGGCAACACGGACGCGGCACAGCTCGCCATCGCGGCTTGCGAGCGTCCCGTCGAAGCGGTTGTTCTCGCCGATGAACGACGCGACGAACGCGTTCGCCGGCCGCTCGTAGAGCTCGGCGGGCCGCGCGAGCTGCTGGACCTTGCCGTGCTGGAAGACCGCGATGCGATCGGACATGGTCAGCGCCTCGGACTGGTCGTGCGTCACGTAGACGACGGTGACGCCCAGCTCTTCGTGGAGATGCTTGATCTCGAGCTGCAGCTGCTCGCGCAATTGCTTGTCGAGCGCGCCGAGCGGCTCGTCCATCAACACGAGCTTGGGTTCATAGATGAGGGCGCGAGCGACCGCGACGCGCTGCTGCTGGCCGCCCGAGAGCTGCGCCGGCTTGCGGTCGCGCAGATGCAGGAGGCGCACCATGTCGAGCGCGCGCTGCACCCTCGGCGCCATCTCCGCCTTCGGGCACCCGTGCATCTCCAGCGGGAACATCAGGTTCTCCGCGACGCTCATGTGCGGAAACAGCGCGTAGTTCTGGAACACCATGCCGATGCCGCGCCGGTGCGCCGGCACGTTGTTCAGGCGGCGCCCTTCCAGCGTGATCGTGCCGCTGGTCGGATCTTCGAACCCCGCCAGCATCATCAGCGTCGTCGTCTTGCCCGAGCCCGACGGTCCCAGCAGCGTGAGGAACTCGCCGCGCTGCAGCGCGAGGTCGAGGGCGTCGACGACGCGCGACTTGCCGTCGTAGCTCTTGCTGACCGCGTCGAACGTGACGATCGTATCGTGCGCGGGCAGCGTCAATTGGGCTCCGCAGGATCGGCGATCGACAGCGTGTGCGCCTTCGACCGCGCGCGGACGAGCTCGTTGAGGACGAGCAGCACGAGCGAGCACACGATGAGCAGCACCGCGGCGGCGGCGATCGTGGGGCTTAAGAACTCGCGCAGGCCGGCATACATCTGGCGCGGCAGCGTGAACTGGCCGGGGCTCGCCACGAAGATCGCGACGACCAGCTCGTCGAACGAGGTAGCGAACGCGAAGAGGGCGCCGGTCGCCACACCCGGAGCAATGAGCGGCAGCACGACGCGACGGAAGGCGACGTGCGGCGGCGCGCCGAGCGTCGCGGCGGCCTTCAGCAGATTGCGGTCGAATGTCTGCAGCGTGGCGAGCACCGTGATCAGCACGTAAGGAACGCTCAGCACAGTGTGGGCGAGGATGAGTCCGGCGAGCGTGTTGTTGAGCCCGACGAGCGAGAACGCGAAATAGACGGCAATCGCGGTGACGACGACCGGCACGACCATCGGCAGCGAGAGCGCCGCCACCAGCACCGCCTTGCCGCGGAAATTGCCGAGGAAGATGCCGAGGGCGCCGAGCGTGCCCAGAAATGTCGCCAGGACGGCCGTCGCGATGCCGACGATGAAGCTGTTCTTGGTCGCGACGAGCCACTTGCCGCTGGTGAAGAAGTCCTCGTACCACCGCCACGAGTAGCCGGGTGTCGGCAGCGTCAACAGCTCGCCCGACGAAAACGACAGCGGGAACACGACGACGATCGGCGCGATCAGGAAGACGAGCACGACGACCGTCGCCATCCGCAGCAGGAGCTGCGCCGCACCCGGCGGCCGGTGCACCGATGCGCTCACAACCTCACCGCCGCGGAGCCGAATCCCGGAACGATGAGGCGCGCGACGGCGACCAGCACACCGGTCATGATGAGCAGCAGGCTCGCCAGCGCCGCCGCCATTCCCCAGTTGATCGTCGTGTTGGTGAAGAACGCGATGAAGTAGCTGACCATCTGGTCGTCTGGGCCGCCGACCAGCGCCGGCGTGACGTAGAAGCCGACCGACAGCATGAACACCATCAGCGCGCCGGCGGCGACGCCCGGCATGGTCATCGGCAGGTAAATGCGCAGGAACCGCTTCCAGCCGGGCGCGCCCATCGACGCGGCCGCGCGCATGTAGACGGGGTCGATGCCTTTCATCACGCTGTAAAGCGGCAGGATGACGAACGGCAGCAGAACGTGGACCATGGCCACATAGACGGCGAAGCGCGTGAAGATCATCGTGACCGGCGCGTCGACGATGTGCAGCGCCTGCAGCAGCGCGTTCACCGGCCCCTCGCGCTGGAGCAGGATGAACCACGCCGTCGTGCGCACGAGGATCGACGTCCAGAACGGAATCAGGACCAGCGCCATTGCAATGTTGGCCCAGCGTTGCGGCAGCGTCGACAGCGTGTAGGCGACGGGATAGCCGAGCACCACGCACAGCACGGTGACCCAGAAGCTGATCTCGAACGTGCGGTAGAAGAGCGCGCGGAACACCGCGTCGTCCTTGCTCGCCTGCGCGACGGTGCCTTCCGGCGTCAGCGTCAAGTCGAGCGAGCGCAGCAGGAACAGTGACGTGAGCGCGCTGGTATTGCGGCGAACGAGCCGCCACAATTCAGGATCGCCCCACCGTGCGTCGAGCGCGATGAGGGCATCCTTGTAGGGCGCGGCGAGATGGTCGCTGGCACGGGCAGTCTTGAGCAGCAGCGCCCGCATGCCGAGCTGCTCGAAATTCAGGCGGCGCGACAGCTGGCCGATCGATTGGCCTTCCTGCGCTTGCGCAAGCTCGGCGGCGATGGCCGCGTAGGCCGCTTCGGGCGGCAATCCTTCGCCGTTCCACGCGCGCACCGCCGCCGTCGTGCGCGGCAGCGTGGCGCGCACTTCGGGGTTCCCGATCGCCGTATAGAGCGTGACGAGCAGCGGTACGATGAAACTGGCGACGACGAGGATCAGAAGCGGCGCGATGAGCGCAGCCGCGAACAGGTTGGCCCTGGACGCCATCCTCCGATGTTACGCCGGCGCTTGCCGCCTACTTCGCTTGCCAGGCGTTGAACTTCTGCTCCAGGTCCTCGCCGTTGGCGACCCAGAATTCCGTGTTGATGAAAAGGCCGTCCGCGACGTGGCTCGAGAGCATGCCCGGGTTCTTCACCGAGAGCGCGGGGTTGGCGGCGGCCTCCTTGTTGGCGGGCGACACGGCATACGTCTCGGCGAGCGTCAGGAGGGGCTTCGAGTCGGTGATCCACTCGACCATCTTCATGCCTTCCTTGGCGTTGGGCGAGCCCTTCACCACGGCCCAGTAGTCGACCGAATAGAGCAGCGTCTTCCACAGCAGCGGATACTTGGACCCTCCTTCGTTGGCGCGAACGATGCGCCCCGTGAATCCGACCGCATACGTGGCGTCGCCGCTGGCAATGAGCTGCACCGGCTGCGTGCCCGATTTCCACCACATGAGCTGCGGCTTGATCTGGTCGAGCTTGTCGAACGCGCGCTTCTGGCCCGCGGGTGTCGCGAGGACCTTGTAGACGTCGGCCGGTGGGACGCCATCGGCCAGCAGCGCGATCTCCAGCGTCGTCTTGGGCGAGTTGCGTAACAGGCGCTTGCCGGGATACGTCTTCGTGTCCCACAGCTTGGCGTAGGTGTCGGGGCCGTTGGGCACCTTGGCGGGATCGTAGAAGAGCGTCACGCCCCAAAGCACCGCGCCCGCGCCGCAATTCGACGTGCCGCCTTCGATGAACTTGTTCTTCTTGACGACGGACCAGTCCATCTTCTCGAAGATGCCGTCCTCGCAGCCGCGCACGAGCTCGGGCGCCTCGACCATGATCACGTCGTACGTGACGTCGCCCGACTTGACCATCGCATACACCTTGGCCATCTCGCCGTTGTAGACATCGTCCTTGACCGGAGTATTGGTCGCCTTGCTATAACCCTGGAAGAGCGCCACGCGCGCGTTGTCCTGGAACGGACCGCCGAAGCCGACGATCATCAAGTCCCGGGCCTGCGCCGCACCGGATGCGAGCAGCGCCACGCCGGCGAATGCGATCGCCATCGATTTCTGTCTCAATGCATTCATCGTGTGTCTCCTGGTTGCGTTGCTACTGCGCTTGGGTATCGAAAGCGTGGCGCCTGGTGCGCGTGGCGTCATTGTTACGCGTTTTGGCCATGCGCACACGGCGGTACGAAGATCGCGCGTCCGCGCCAAACGGGGTCTCGCTGGGCCATCGTTGGCAGCTAAGTGGTGCGTTCTATTCGGACGTCACGCCGGCGGCGCGCACCATCTTTCCCCAGCGCGGCACCTCGTTGCGATGAAACTGCTCGGTTTCCGCAAGCGGGAGGTAGGAAATGTCGAATCCCGCCGCTTCGAGTTTCTGCCTGATGTCGGCTTGCGCCATGATTTTTGCGAGCGCGTCGCTCCATTGCTGGACGATCGTCCTCGGCGTGTTCGCCGGAGCAAACAGCGCGATCCAGGTATCGGCGGCGAGCGCGTCATAGCCTTCTTCCGCGAACGTCGGGACGCCTGGCAGCGACGGCTCGCGCTGCTTGCCGGAAATGGCCAGCGCGCGCAGCTTTCCGCTCTGCAGGAATTGCGTGACGCTGCCGTAGCTCGCGGTCATGAAATCGACCTGCCCGCCGATCACGGCGAGCACGGCGGGCGAGGCGCCTTTGTAGGGGATGTGAGTGCCCTGCATCCCGGTCTGCAAACGCAGCGATTCGCTGACCAGATGCGCGGCGGACCCGGTGCTCGGCGACGCATAATTGAGCGGCCTGGTCTGCCCGGCCTTGACCAGGTCCTTCAGCGTGCGATACGGCGAATCGGCGGGCACCACGATGACGTGACGCGTGCTCACCAGCCGGGCGACCGGCTGGACGTCCTTCAGCAGGTCGAACGACACCTGCTTTTCGAAGAGCGTGGCGTTGGTCGCGTGCGTCTGATTGTTGCCCAGTGTCATCACGTAGCCATCCGGCGCGGCGCGCGCGCCGGCGGTGGTGCCGATCAGGCCCCCGGCGCCGCCCTGGTTGTCGATCACGACCGGCTGGTTCCACATTTCGGTGATTTTCATGCCGACCAGCCGCGCGACCACGTCCGTCGTGCCGCCCGCCGGGAACGGGACGATCATGCGGATCGGCTTGCCCGGATACGGCTGGGGCTGTGCGGCGACGCCGGCGCTCGCGAGCGAGACGCCCGCGCATAGCGCAAGCGCTGACAGCAGCGACATCGTGCGGCGGCGGATCATTCCAACACTCCCGGGTTTGGCAACGGCAGGCGCGGAACCTGACGGCGTCCCGGCCAAAACATCATACTGCGCAATTGGTACTAATGATAGTATAACAATACCAATTTCGCAGGCCGGGCCGCGATGCTCCCGCATAGGCAAAAGCGGCACCGGAAAGGGTAGCGATGAACGATGCGGTCGCCTTGAAGCTCGATCCGGACAGACCCGGTGTCGCATCGACGCCGCAAGGCTCCGATGGGCTGTATCGCTATCGGTTGTACATCGACGGTGCGTTCGTCGATCCGGCGCAAGACGACTGGATCGAGACGACGGATCCGGTGTCCGGCTTGACGTGGGCGCGCATTCCGCGCGGCCGCGCCGAGGACGCCGATCGCGCCGTGCTGGCGGCGCACCGCGCATTCACGAGCGGCGCGTGGCCCGCGCTCTCGCCGTCGCGCCGCGGCGCGCTGCTGCGCAAGCTCGGCGACCTGATCGCGGACAATGCCGAATGGCTGGCGCGCGTCGAGATGAAGGACAACGGCAAGCTCTACGCCGAGCTCATCATGCAGATGCGCTACATGTCGAGCTACTATTACTACTACGGTGGGCTGGCCGACAAGATGGAGGGATCGGTGATCCCCTCCGACAAGCCCGGCGTCTTCAACTACACGAAGTACGAGCCCGTCGGCGTCGTCGTCTGCATCATGCCGTGGAATTCGCCGTTGCCGCTGATGAGCCTCAAGCTCGCGCCTGCGCTCGCGGCGGGCAACACGGTCGTGCTGAAGCCGTCGGAGTTCACGTCCGCATCGCTGCTGGAGTTCGTCAAGCTGGTGGAAGCCGCGGGCTTCCCGACCGGCGTCGTCAACGTCGTGACCGGCTACGGCCAGGAAGTGGGCGACGCGTTGATCAGCCATCCGCGCGTGGACCGCATCGCGTTCACCGGCGGCCCGGAGGCCGGTCGCATCATCAACGAGAAAGCGGCGCGCCACATGAAACGCGTCACGATGGAGCTCGGCGGCAAGTCGCCCAACATCGTGTTCGACGACGCCGATCTCGACCAGGCGGTGAAGGGAGTGGTCGCCGGCATCTTCGCCGCGTCGGGGCAATCGTGCGTCGCAGGGTCGCGGCTCCTCGTGCAAAGCTCGATCCACGACGAATTCGTCGCGCGCCTGCTCGCGTTCATCAAGGACGCGCGCTTTGGCCATCCTTCGGATTCCGCCACGCAGATCGCCCCCATTTCCACGCTGCCCCAGCTGGAGAAAATCAAGGCGTACGTGGAAATCGCGAAGGCCGACGGCGCGCGCCTGGTCGCGGGCGGCCACACGAAGTCCGTGCCGGGATGGCCGAATGGCCTCTTCTTCGAGCCGACCATCTTCGTCGACGTTGACAACCGGATGCGCATTGCGCAGGAAGAAGTGTTCGGCCCGGTTCTCGCGGTGATCCGCTTCGATACCGAAGACGACGCGGTCCGCATCGCCAATGACGTCCGGTTCGGTCTGGCCGCGGGCGTGTGGACGGCCTCGCTCACGCGCGCGCTGACCATGGCCGATCGCATCCGCGCCGGCACCATCTGGGTCAATAACTACCGGATGACGAGCACGACGTCGCCGTTCGGCGGCTTCAAGATGAGCGGCATCGGGCGCGAAGGCGGGATCGCCGGGATGCGCGAGTATCTCGAAGTGAAGAGCGTGTGGCTGTCGACCGCCGTGGAAATCCCTAACCCGTTCGTGCGACGTTGACGCGACGTCACGAGGCAACGCGTACGCCCGGCCAATGGAGGAGAGTGCAGTGGATCGCGAACCGATTGTGCCGCCATCGATGCGGAACATACTCGAGGAGAAAGGCTATACGCCGGGACTGCGGGTCGGGCCTCTCCTCTTCGTCGCCGGACAGGTGGGCCGCACGCCGGACCTGCGCATTGTCGCCGAGCCGGAGGCGCAGTTCGCCGCGTGCTTCGAGAACTTGCGCACCGTGCTGGCCGCGGCCGGATGCACGTTTGCGGATATCGTGGACCTGACGACCTTCCATGTCGATATGGCAACACATTGGCCGGCCTTTCGCGCGGCGAAGCGCCTGCTGCTCCCGCGCGGCGTGTTTCCGTGGACGGCCATCGGCGTCGCGTCGCTCGCCGAACCCGGCTTGCTGCTCGAAGTGAAAGCGACGGCGCTGGTGCCCGGCCGTTGATGCGATTCGCGGAGGCTCTGGCCTAATGGCGCGACGACAGCAGGGATCGACGGGACGGGTCCGCCCAGGGCAGGTCGACCACGTCGTCTCCGATTTCGTACCTCGCTACTATCAGGTCTACACCGTCTTGCAGCAGCGCATCCGCGAAGGTGAATGGTCGCCGGAGGCGCCGATGCCGACGGAGCAGGAGTTCGCCGCTTCGTTCGGCGTGTCGCGCGTGACCATTCGCAAGGCGCTCAACATGCTGCAGGAGGAAAAGCTGATCGACCGCCAGCAGGGGCGCGGCACCTTCGCATTGCCGCCGCCGCGGCGGCACAATCGGGCGAACTTCAGCGGCCTGCTCGAGAACATCGTCGATTTCGAGCTGCACACCAAAGTGCGCGTGCTGGTGTTCGCCAAGGTGGCCTTGCCGGAGCAAATTGCGCGCTCGCTTGAATGCGCGACCGGCGCTCCCGCGCTCAAGATCGTGCGTGTGCGCAGCGACAATCAGACGCCTTTTTCCTATACGACGTGCTATCTGCCCGAGCCGGAGGCCGACCTCATCAGCGAGGAATCGCTCGGGAACCGGACGGTGATCGCCACGCTCGCGGCGGCGGGGGTGGCCGCCACGACGGCCGAGCAACGGCTGAGCGCCACGGTCGCCGGCGTGGAAGTGGCGAAATTCCTCAAGCTCGAAGTGGGCGCGCCGCTGATCAGCATGACGCGCGTCGTGCGCAACGAGGACGGTCGGCCGGTCGAGCTCATCCAGGCGCTGTATCGGCCCGACAAGTACGAGTACCGCGTCAATCTGTCGCGCGACAACGGCGGCGAAGCGCCACGCTGGACCGTCAAGATGTGATCAGTCCCCCTGGCGCTTGCCATGCGAGCGCGAGGGGACCGATCGACGCCGCATGTTAAAATTCCACACGGTGTTGCGCGGCGCTGCCCACCGCCGATGACGCGTACTCCGGCCGTTATCGCACGCTCCCCGGCGAAATCGATGTCCACTGCTCCTTCACCCAAAAAACTGGAAATCGCGCTGCGCAAGTCGGCGTTGTCGCTGTGCCATGCCCAGTACATTCGCGATCGCCTGCTTGCGCTGTATCCGGGCTGTGAAATCGTCCTGCGCGGCATTACGACGCAAGGCGATCGCATCCAGGATCGGCCACTGTCGGATGTCGGCGGCAAGGGGCTGTTCATCCAGGAGATCGAGACCGCGATGGTCGAGGGACGCGCCGACATGGCCGTGCATTCGCTGAAGGACATGCCGATGGAGATGGCCGAGGGGTTCACGATCGCCGCCGTGCCGGTGCGCGAGGATCCCCGCGACGCGCTCGTCTGCAATCTGTGGAAGTCGATCGAGGCGTTGCCCGCCGGTGCGGTCGTCGGCACGTCCAGCCTGCGCCGCGAGGCGCAGTTGCGCGAGCGCAATCCCGGCATCTCCGTGCGGGTGCTGCGCGGCAACGTCAACACGCGCGTGCACAAGCTCGACGAAGGCAAGTATGACGCGATGATCCTCGCCGTCGCGGGCCTGAACCGCCTCGAGCAGGGACACCGCATCGCGGCCTGCCTTCCGCCCGAGGAATTCCTGCCGGCGGTCGGGCAGGGGGCGCTGGCGCTCGAATGCGTGGCGTCGCGCACCGATATCGTCGCGGCGCTGGCGCCGCTCGTGCACATGCCCACGCTCCTCGCGGTAACCGCGGAGCGCGCGTTTTCCCGCGCGCTGTCGGGGAGCTGCCATACGCCGATCGCCGGTTACGCCACGTTCCGCGACGGCGAGCTCTGGTTGCGCGGTCTGCTCGCCATGCGCGACGGCAGCGACATGCTGCGCGGCGAGCGCTCGGTGCCGCTGGACGCCGAACAGGGCGATCTCGCCAAAGCCGACGCGCTTGGCCGCGCGCTGGCCGACGAATTCAAGGCACGCGGCGCCGCTCGTTTCCTCGCCGCGGAAAGCGTCGTGTCATAAGGCACGCGGCATGTCGTCGGCGATGTACGCGCGCACGATGCTTTCGAAATCCGCGTCGGCGCGCATCCCGAGCGCGGGTCCTAATCGCGGCGCGAAACGCGCCGGCCATGTCGCGACGATCCGATCGATCGCCGGGTCGAATTGCCATTTGACGCGGTCGGCCACCGCGTCGCCCGCGACTTTGCGCAGCGCCGCGACCATGTCGCCGACGGCCACCGAAATGCCCGGTACGTTGATCGATCGGGTGTAAGCGAAGGCGGACGCGGGCGCCTCGTGCCCGACGATCAGGTTGTCGATGACGGTGCGCGGCGATTGCACCCACATCCTCGTCGTCGGCGCCACCGGACATGGCGCGTCAACGCCGGCCAGCGGTTCACGCACGATGCCGCTGGCGAACGACGACGCGGCCTTGTTCGGCTTGCCCGGCCGCACGGTGATCGTCGGCAAGCGCAGCGAGCGACCGTCGATGAACCCCTTGCGCGTCATGTCGTAGACCAGATACTCGCCGATGACTTTCTGCGCGCCATAAGACGCTTGCGGCATGAGCGGCGCGTCATCGGGTACGGGGTCGGGAATGGGCCCGCCGAACACGGCGACCGAGCTCGTGAATACGAACTTGGGGGGCGCCGCGAAGCTCCGGCAATGTTCAAGCAGCACGCGCGTCGCATCGAGATTCACGCGCATTCCAATGTCGAAGTCCGACTCGGCCTGCCCGCTGACGACGGCGGCCAGGTGAAATATCGAATCGGTGTCCGACGTGATGGCTTGCGCGACCATCGTCGAGTAGGCCAGGTCGCCCGTGACCGCCGTGACGCGGCGATCGACGATTCCCGCGGGCGGAACCGCGTCCAGCAAGACGATCGATTGAATCTCGCGCTCGAGTCCGTGCGCGTCGGTAAGCGCGCCGCGCTCGAGCAGCTTGCGGGCAAGGCGGCCGCCGAGGAAGCCGGCGCCGCCGGTGATCACGATCCGCATCGAAGCTCCCGCAGGTGTGGGTCGGCGCTATGATAACCGGCCGTCGACCCGTTGGAGGACATCGCCATGCCGCGCCCGATTCATTTCGAAATCCACGCCGAGAATACCGAGCGCGCGATCGCGTTCTACACGACGCTCTTCGGCTGGGAGTTCACGCAGTGGGGGACCGAGCCGTACTGGCTCATTAAAACGGGCGAGCCCTCCGAGCGCGGCATCGACGGCGGGCTGCTGCCGCGGCGCGGCGCCGGGCCCAACGACATGGCGGCCGTCAACGCGTTTGTCTGCACGATCGCCGTTGCCGACCTCGACACGATGGTACGAAGGATGACGGATAGCGGTGGCAGCGTCGCACTGCCCAGAATGCCGATCCCGACGGTCGGATGGCTCGCGTATGGCAAGGACACCGAAGGCAATCTCTTCGGCATGATGCAAATGGATGAGAATGCCAAATGAGGTGATGCACGCACTGGTGGCGGGTATCGCCGATCGCGGATACGCGGTTGTTCATGCGACGTTGCCCCTTGCGATCATCGGCGACCTGCGCGAACGCGCATTGGCGCTCGATGGCGCCGGCGCTATGATGCCCGGCGGTGTCGGGCGCGGTGCAGCGCGCAGCGAGCACGCCGATGTGCGCGGCGACCGGCTCGCCTGGCTCGCCGACCAGCCGCGCGACGCGGCGGAGGCTGCCGCATTGGCGCTGTTCGAGGAACTGCGCGGCGCCTGTAACCTCTCGCTGATGCTCGGTCTCTTCGAATTCGAGAGTCACTACGCGCTGTTCCCTCCCGGAGCAGCCTATGCGCGGCATCGCGACCGGTTTCGCGACGACGATGCGCGCGTGTTGTCGTGCGTGCTGTATCTCAATGACGACTGGCAGCCCGGCGATGGCGGAGCGCTGCGCCTTCATCTGCACGACGGAGATGCGCTCGAAATCCCGCCGGCGGGCGGCACGCTCGTGGCGTTCCTGTCGCAAGCGTTCGATCACGAAGTGCTGCCGGCGAGGCGCACGCGGATCGCCCTGACCGGATGGTTCCGGCGCCGCGCGCCGTAGCAAAGGTGTAACCGGGCAGCGTGCTAGAATTTTCCATGCATTGCAGCAATGCGCTTCGCGCAGGTCGTTCGTCGCTCAGCGCTCTTCCGCCCGGCTCGCCGACTCCATGCCGCACGCGCCGCGCCGTTTGACCATCGCAACGCGCGATTCGGTGCTGGACCTGTTGCAGGCGGAATCCATTCGCGCGCGTCTTGCCGCCCTTCTTCACGCGGGCGGGGTGATCGGAGTCCTCCGTGTTCCAATGCACGACGATCGGATCGGCGATGCACAGCCGTCTTCCAATGGCGCCAGGGAAGGTTTCATCAAGGAGCTCGAGCTCGCGATGGAGGAGGGTCGCGCCGACCTGGCGATCCAGGCGCTGAAAGATGTGCCGATGGAGCTGTCGCCAGGTTTCACGCTCGCCGCCGTCGTCGCCCGCGACGATCCGCGCGACGCATTCGTTTCCACGCGCTACGCACGTGCTGCCGATCTTCCGGCCGGCGCCGTCGTCGGCACGTCGAGCCCGCGGCGCGCGGCGCAAGTGCGCGAGCTCTACCCCCATCTTACCGTCGAGTCGCTGCATGGCAACGTCGATATGTGTTTGCGCGAGCTTGATGATGGGCGCTACGACGCGATCATCCTGGCCGCGGCGGGTTTGAAGCGACTGGGTTTGGCCACGCGTATCGCCTCGCTGCTCGAGCCCGACGAATGCCTGCCGGCGCCGGGGCAGGGCGCCCTCGCCATCGAATGCCGTACCGATCGTCGGGAGCTCGTCACGGTGCTCGAGGCGCTCGGTGATCGCGCGACCACCTTGGCGACAACGGCGGAGCGCGCGTTCTCGCGCGCGCTTGGCGGCAGTTGTCAGCTGCCGCTCGCCGCGTATGCCGAATGGGAGGAAGGTTCGCTGTGGTTGCGCGGGCTCGTCGCCAATCGCGAGGGCAACGATGTCGTGCGCGGGGAAATGGACGCGGACGTTGCGGATGCCGAGGGAGCGATACAGCTCGGCCGCGATCTCGCCGACAACTTCCTGGCGCGCGGCGCTTCCCGTTTCTTGTCGCCGTGAGCGGCACCACCGCGTAGCTCCGAGGTACTTACCGATGAGCGTGCATTCGTCGGAGCCGCCGCGTCGGGGGCCGTTGCAGGACGTCGGCGTTCTGGTCACGCGGCCGGCACGGCAGGCGGCAGGTCTTGCGGCGCAATTGGCCGCACTCGGCGCATCGCCCATCGTATTTCCCGCAACGGTGATCCTGCCGCCGCCCGATCGCACGCGGCTCGATCGCATCCACGCCACGCTCGATCGCTTCGACATCGCCATTTTCGCCTCGGCGAACGCCGTGGAATTCGGCGCTCCTGGGCCGCAGTCCTGGCCGGCGCGATTGCGGACATTTGCGCCCGGACCCGGCACCGCGGGGGCACTCGCCGCCGCCGGAATCCACGAAGTGACGATCCCCGCAGCCACCTTCGACAGCGAAGGCCTGCTGGCGCTGCCTGCGCTCTGCCAGCTGACCGGTCGGCGCATCGCGATCTTTCGCGGCGAGGACGGCCGCGACCTCCTCGGCGACACGTTGCGCGCGCGTGGCGCGGTCGTCGAATACGTGGACTGCTATCGCAGGGCAGCGCCGCGCGAGGCCCAGGGACTCGTCGCTGCGCTGCTCGACGGGCGCGTCGATGCGGTGACGCTCACGACGAGCGAAGGGCTCGACAATCTGTGGAAGCTGCTGGATGCGGACACGCGGCCGCGGCTGCTCCGGCTGCCGACGTTCGTTCCCCATCCGCGCATCGCCGAGCATGCGCGCGGTCTCGGCTTCCAGGCCATCGTCACCGAGGGTGCCGACGCCGGCCTGATTGCCGGGTTGCTAGAATGGTTCGCGTCCCATCCTCTTCTACGGCGATAAACCATGGCCCAGCCCGACATTCTCGTTACCGCATCGCTGCCGCCGTTTCTCTATGAACCGCTGAAGGCCGACTACCGCTGCCACGACTATTACGCGGCCAGTCACAAGCCCGGACTTCTCGCGGCGGAGGGCGCGCGCGTCCGTGGCCTGGTGCAAGGCGGCGGCACCGTGACGCCGACGACATTGCTCGACGCGTTGCCGAAGCTCGAGATCATCTCGGTCTTCGGCGTCGGCTACGACGGCGTGCCCGTCGACTACTGCCGGCAACGTGCGATCAAGGTCACCAACACGCCCGACGTGCTCACCGACGACGTGGCCGACGTCGCCGTCGGGCTGATCATGATGACGGGTCGCGGGTTCGTGCGGCTCAATCGTTTCGTCCACGCCGGCGAGTGGGAAAAGCGCGGGCCGGAGCTCACGACCAAGCTCTCCGGCAAGCGCGTCGGCATCCTCGGACTTGGCCGTATCGGGAAAGCCATCGCCGAGCGCGTGCGCGCCCTCGGGATGGAAGTGTCCTACACGGGCCGCAACCGGCAGGACGTGCCCTACCGGTTCGTGCCGGAATTGAAGGCGCTCGCGGCGGAGTCCGATTTCCTGGTCGTGGCAAGCCCGGGCGGCGCCGCGACGAAGCACATCGTCAATGCCGACGTGCTCGCCGCGCTGGGCAAGAAAGGCACGCTCGTCAACATCGCGCGCGGGTCGATCGTCGACGAGAAGGCGCTCGTCGCGGCATTGCAGTCCGGCGTCATCAAGGGCGCCGGCCTCGACGTGTTCGCCGATGAGCCGCGCATTCCCGCGCCGCTGCTGACCATGGACAACGTGGTGCTGTTGCCGCACGTGGGCAGCGCGACCAACGAGACGCGCAAGGCCATGGGCGACCTGTGCAAGGCGAATCTCGACGCGTGGTTTACGACGGGGAAAGTCCTCACGCTCATCCCAGAGCTGGCGTGACAAAAACACGCCGCGCTTTCGCGCGTCGTGTTTTCGTCCCGAACGGCAGTCAGAGGGGAAAGCTCCGGGCGGCCGCGCGCTTTCCCCCGGAAACGGCACGAAGCGCGTCGATCATAAGCCGCTGCGCGGCCGTTCAGTAACGCGCAG
>Ga0207689_10001045_pt1 | contig 26615 bp, 22 predicted proteins | sample KBSMisM52_FD_184312 | JGI IMG/M metagenome (GOLD analysis project Ga0207689, IMG submission 184312) | Miscanthus rhizosphere microbial communities from Kellogg Biological Station, Michigan, USA - KBS Miscanthus M5-2 (SPAdes) (version 2) | ecosystem: Host-associated > Plants > Roots >...
CCGACGATCAGCGCCCTCGCCGGCGCCGGATGTGCGAGCGCCGCGATGTGCACGAGGTTCTCGTGATAGAAGAACTCGTCGCGCTCCGACGTCATGAAGTGACCGTCGAGGCGGAAGAGCTTGCCGAAAGGCGCGCTGTCGTGAACTTCGACGTCCTGAAGCGTCGAGCGGAACTTGGCCAGCGTTGCGTGCGACCGGACGAACAATCCCCACTCGGGGGTCAGGTACTCGGTCATCACGCCGGGTGCAAGGTCGCCCGGCACAGTGTCAGCCGTCATGCGCGTGATGCAGCGCGTGCTCCGGACGGCGTAGCGTTTCGGCGAGCGTCGGCGCATCCGTTTCACGGCCGCCGCGCTGGATTGCCTGGAAGCGCGTATGGCTGGGTTTCAGCGCCGCCTCGAGCGTGGCGAACACGCGTTGAGCCTTTGTGGTGTTGTCGGTCGTGTAGTTGCAGACGTACACGTCGACCGTGACGAAACCGGATTCGGGCCACGTGTGGATCGCCAGGTGCGATTCTGCGAGCAGCACGGTGCCGGTGACGCCCTGCGGCTCGAATTGAAAGAAGCTGTCACCGACGATCGTGAGTCCGGATTCGTCTACGGCCTGGCGACACATGTCCCGCAACGCGCTCGCCTGCGTCAGCAAAGGTTCGTCGGCCGGGCAACCGTACCATTCGCCCAGCAGATGGATTCCTTCCATCGCGTTACCCTCCAGGAACTGCTTCCGCTCGGGCGTCTTCCGGATCCCGGAGCAACCGTTGCCTATGTGTTGGGCCTGACGAATCGGCCGCGATTACGCAGCTCGACCGTCCGTGTACTCGATACCGCTCCCGCGCGCTCGCGCGAAATCGAAACGCGAAATTATGGCACAATGGTTGGGCTTACGCCATTGAATTCAAGACCTTCGCGCTGCTTCGCCCTCCGGCGCGCACATCCGCACATCATCTGCCGTAGCGCACCCCCTTCCATGCTCGATTCCGGCGTCCCGCTACAACCGACAACGTCCGTGCGCGACGCTGATCTCGCCAATGCGATCCGCGCGCTCGCGATGGATGCCGTCGAGGCCGCGAAATCCGGCCATCCGGGCATGCCGATGGGAATGGCGGAAATCGCCGTCGCGCTGTGGACGCGTCATCTTCGCCACAACCCCGCGCATCCGCACTGGGCCGATCGCGACCGTTTCATGCTGTCGAACGGGCACGGGTCGATGCTGCAATACGCGCTGCTGCATCTGTCCGGATATGACCTGCCGATCGACGAACTGCAGCGCTTCCGCCAGCTCGGCTCGCGCACACCCGGACATCCGGAAGTCGGCGTCACGCCCGGCGTGGAAACGACGACCGGCCCGCTGGGCCAGGGCCTCGCGAACGGTGTGGGCATGGCGCTCGCCGAGCGGCTGCTCGCTGCGGCGTTCAACCGGCCAGGCCACTCGATCGTCGATCACTACACGTACGTGTTCGCCGGCGATGGCTGCATGATGGAAGGCATCTCGCACGAGGCGTGCTCGCTCGCCGGCGCACTCGGGCTCGGCAAGCTCATCGTGCTGTATGACGACAACGGCATCTCGATCGATGGCCCGACGTCCGGCTGGTTCACCGACGACACGCCGAAGCGCTTCGAAGCGTATGGCTGGCATGTGCTCGCGCATGTGGACGGCCACGACGTCGAAGCAGTCGCCGCGTCAATCGCCGCCGCGAAGGCGGATGGTGATCGCCCCACGCTGATCTGCTGCAAGACCATCATCGGCAAGGGCGCACCGAACAAGGCCGGCACTGCCGACACGCATGGCGCCGCACTCGGCGAGCGCGAGGTTGCCGCCACGCGCGCAGCGCTCGGCTGGAACCATCCGCCGTTCTCGATCCCGCAATCGATCCGCGATGCGTGGAGCGCTGTGGCGCGCGGTAGCGCCGACGAGCAGTCGTGGTCGACCCGCTTCGCGCGCTACACGGCCGCGTTTCCTGATCTCGCTGCGGAATTCGTCCGCCGGATGGAAGGACGTCTCCCCGCGGACTTCGCCGCCGTCGCCACGCAGTTCGTCGCCGCGCAAGCGCAGAAGGCCGAGACGGTCGCCACGCGGAAGGCATCGCAGCAGGCGATCGGTGCGTATGCAGCGCGGCTGCCGGAGATGATCGGCGGATCGGCCGACCTCACGGGCTCGGTGTTCACGAACTGGTCGGGTAGCACGGTGGTGACGGCGAAGGCGCCCGGCAACTACGTCAACTACGGCGTGCGCGAGTTCGCCATGGCCGCGATCGCGAACGGCCTCGCGCTGCACGGCGGATTCATTCCTTACGTTGGCACGTTCCTGACCTTTTCCGATTACATGCGCAACGCCGTGCGGATGGCTGCACTGATGAAGCTCCGCGCGATCTACGTGTTCACGCACGATTCGATCGGACTCGGCGAGGACGGCCCGACGCATCAATCGATCGAGCACGCGGCGAGCCTGCGCCTGATTCCGCAGCTCGACGTCTGGCGGCCGTGCGACACGGTCGAAACGGCGGTTGCGTGGGCGCATGCGCTCGAGCGCAGCGACGGACCGTCGGCGCTGCTGTTCACGCGGCAGAACGTCGCATTCGCGAAACGCGAGCCGGCAGCCGCTGCCGACATCGCGCGCGGCGGCTACGTGCTCGCCGATTTCGGCGACGTCCGCGATGCGCGGCGCGCCGTCATCATCGCGACCGGCTCCGAGGTGCCGCTGGCGCTCGGCGCGCGCGAAGCACTCGCGCAGGACGGCGTCGCGGTGCGCGTCGTGTCCATGCCGTGCACGGCAGCGTTCGACCGTCAGGACGCCGCGTACCGCCGCGCAGTGCTGCCGCACGGCGTTCCAAGGCTCGCCGTAGAAGCCGGAACAACCGACGGGTGGCGCAAATACGTCGGCGCCGTCGACGATCCCACCGCGGGTGTCGTCGGCATCGACCGCTATGGCGAGTCCGCGCCGGCACCGACGCTGTTCAAGCATTTCGGCTTTACCGTCGAACATGTCGCGCAAGCGGTTCGCGACTTGGTGGCGACGGGTCCGGTCCAATGACGATCGGCATCCGCCGCGCGACGGTCGACGACGCGGCCGCCATCGCCCGCGTGCGCATCGATTGCTGGCGCCTCACGTACCGCGGCCTGATTCCGGACGCGTATCTCGACGGCATGCAGATCGACGACAGCACCGCGCTGTGGCAGCGCGTGCTGTCCGCCGGCCAGAACACAACGAGCGTGTTCGTCGCCGAGAACGACGGTGACGTCATCGGTTTTTCGGCCGGGAACATGTTGCTGGAACCTCGCTACGACGTCGATGCCGAACTGTCGGCGGCGTACGTGCGGCGCGAGTTCCAGCGCGGCGGCGTCGGGCGCCGCATGGTCGCGGCGGTTGCCGACGCGCAGCGCGAGCACGGCGCACGCGGCCTCATCGTGTGGGTGATCGCAGGCAACAAGGGTGCGCGGGCATTCTACGAAGGGCTCGGTGCGACGTTGCTCGTCGAGCAGCCGTTCGAATGGGACGGAATGCCGCTGGTGGAAGCCGGCTACGCGTTCACCGACCTCGACGCGCTGCTGGAGGCGACAGCGCGGGTACCCGGGGCCCGCGGGTCGATCGTTCACTGACCGACACGACCGAACCGGGCTTCGCCGGTGCGGCAGCATCGGCCGGTCCATCCGATTCCATTCAGCACGCACTGGGAGACTAGAGATGACGATCAAGGTTGCGATCAATGGCTACGGGCGCATCGGGCGCAACGTGCTGCGGGCGCATTACGAGGACGGCAAGAAGCACGACATCGCGATCGTCGCGATCAACGACCTCGGCAGCCCTGAAACGAATGCACACCTGACGCGTTACGACACGGCGCACGGCAAGTTTCCGGGCAAGATTGCCGTGGACGGCGATTCAATGGTCGTCGACGGCGACCGTATTCGCGTGTTCGCGCAGCGCGATCCCGCGCAGTTGCCGTGGGGCTCGCTCGGGGTCGACGTCGTGCTCGAATGCACCGGGCTCTTCACGACGAAGGAGAAGGCGTCGGCGCACCTGAAGGGCGGCGCACGCAAGGTGATCATCTCCGCGCCGGGTGGCAAGGACGTCGACGCAACCGTCGTTTACGGCGTCAACCACGACCGGCTCAAGGCGTCCGATACCGTCATCTCCAACGCGTCGTGCACGACGAACTGCCTCGCCCCGCTGGTGAAGCCGCTGCACGACAAGATCGGCGTCGTCAGCGGCCTGATGACGACCGTGCACGCGTACACGAACGACCAGGTGCTGACGGACGTCTATCACGAGGACCTGCGGCGCGCGCGATCGGCGACGATGAGCATGATCCCGACGAAGACCGGTGCCGCCGCGGCCGTCGGACTCGTGCTGCCCGAGCTCAACGGCAAGCTCGACGGCTATGCGATCCGCGTGCCGACGATCAACGTTTCGATCGTCGACCTCTCGTTCATCGCGGCACGCGACACGACGGTCGATGAGGTGAACGCCATCATGAAGGCCGCATCCGACAGCGGCCCGCTGAAGGGCATCCTCAACTACAACACGGCGCCGCTCGTGTCCGTCGATTTCAACCACGATCCGGCGTCGTCGACGTTCGATTCGACGCTGACCAAGGTGTCGGGGCGACTCGTCAAGGTCTCGAGCTGGTACGACAACGAGTGGGGATTCAGCAACCGAATGCTCGACGTGACCTCCGCCTGGATGGCGGTGCGCTAGGCCGATCGCAGGTTGCGGTGGCCGACGTCGTCATCCGGCCGATCGCGCTCGCCGACATCGAGCAGTTCCGGCATGTCACCGACCTCGTCATGCGCGAACGGTCGTTTCTCGCGTTCGTCGAGGGATTTCCGATCGACGAGGCGGCCGCGTTCGTCGCGCGCAACGTGCGTCTGCGCAATCCGCAGTTCGTTGCCGATGACGCCGGCCGCGTCGTCGGCTGGTGCGACATCCGCCGCGAGACGATCCCGGTCTATGCGCACGTCGGTCACCTCGGCATGGGATTGCTGCAGGAATACCGCGGTCGCGGAATCGGCGAGCGCCTCATCCGGACGGCCATCGATGCAGCGCGCGCGGCGGCGTTCGAGCGCATCGAGCTCACCGTGTACGGGCGCAACGTCCGCGCGGCGGCGCTCTATCGCAAGGTGGGATTCGTGCTGGAGGGAACGCGCATCCGCGGCAAGAAGCTCGACGGTGACTACGACGACGTCCACATGATGGGATTGCTGCTATGACAACTTCAGGATTTCTGCGCCTCGCCGATGTCGATGTGCACGGCAAGCGCGTGTTCATCCGCTCCGACCTGAACGTGCCGCAGGACGACGCGGGAAGCATCACCGACGACACGCGGATCCGCGCATCGGTGCCCGCAATCCAGGATGCGCTGACGCGAGGCGCCGCCGTGATGGTGACGTCGCACCTCGGTCGCCCCACTGAGGGCACGCTGGCCGATGCTGATTCACTGGCACCTGTCGCCGCCAGGCTCGGCGAGCTGATGGGCCGCGAGGTACGGCTGATCCGGGACTGGGTCGACGGCGGCCCGTGGCACAGCACGCTGATGGCGGGCGATCTGGTGATGCTCGAGAACTGCCGCGTCAATCCCGGCGAAAAGAAGGACAGCGTCGCGCTCGCGCAGAAGATGGCGCTCCTTTTCGACGTCTATTGCAACGATGCATTCGGCACCGCGCATCGTCCCGAAGCGACGACGCACATGCTGGCCCGCTACGCGCAGGTGGCATGCGCCGGCCCGCTGCTCGCCGCAGAGCTCGACGCGCTCGGCCGCGCGCTCGAGAAACCGCAGCGGCCGCTCGTGGCCATCGTCGCCGGCGCCAAGGTCTCGACGAAGCTGACGATTCTGCGTGCACTGGCCGCCAAGGTCGACACGCTGATCGTCGGCGGCGGCATTGCGAACACGTTCGTGCTCGCCGCAGGCGGACGCATCGGCAAGTCGCTGGCCGAACCCGACCTGGTCGGTGAAGCGCGCGCGATCCTCGAAGCGTTTCCGGGGAAGGTTCCGATCCCCGTCGACGTCGTATGCGCGAAGCGCTTCGCTGCCGACGCCACGCCGACGATCAAGGCGACGGGCGACGTGGCCGACGACGACCTGATCCTCGACATCGGACCGCGGTCGATCGCGATGCTCGAACGGTCGATCGCCGAGGCCGGAACGATCGTGTGGAATGGCCCCGTGGGCGTCTTCGAGTTCGACGCGTTCTCGGCGGGCACACGCGCGATCGCCGCCGCAATCGCCGGCTCACCGGCGTTCTCGATTGCCGGGGGCGGCGACACCGTGGCGGCGATCAGTGCGTTCGGCATCACGGACCGCATCTCGTACATCTCGACGGGCGGTGGCGCATTCCTGGAGTTTCTCGAAGGCAAGACGCTGCCAGCCGTCGCCGCGCTAAACGAGCGCTTTGCCGCAGCGTCTCGCTGACGCGGGCGATTTGCCTTAACATCGTCGATCGGCGTCCGTATCGATCGCCGAATCGCGCAAAGGCAATTCGACCAACATGCCACGCTCAACGAAGATCGTCGCCACACTGGGGCCCGCGTGCAACAAGCCCGATGTGCTGCGCCGGATGCTGGCCGCCGGCGTCGACGTCGTGCGCCTCAATTTCTCGCACGGCACAGCGAAGGATCACGTGGAGCTTGCCACGCTCGTTCGCGAGGTTGCGCGCGCACTCGGTCGCGAAGTCGCGATCATGGCCGACCTGCAGGGTCCGAAGATTCGCATCGGCAGGTTCGCCGACGGCAAGATCGAGCTCGTGCCCGGCGCCACGTTCATCCTCGACGCCGAATGCGAGCGCGGCGATGCGACGCGCGTCGGCCTCGACTATCGCGAACTCGTCCAGGACGTCGGCCCGGGCTCGATGCTGCTGCTCGACGACGGGCTGATCAAGCTCGAGGTCGAGTCCGTCGACGGTCCGCGAATAACGACGCGCGTGATCCTCGGCGGCATGCTGTCGAACAACAAGGGCATCAACCGCATGGGTGGTGGCCTGTCCGCGCCGGCGCTGACGACGAAGGACATGGACGACGTCAAGACGGCCGCACAGCTGCAGGCCGATTACCTGGCCGTGTCGTTCCCCAAGAGCAAGGAAGACATGTACATGGCGCGCCAGTTGATGCGCGCTGCCGGCGGCCGCGCGATGCTGATCGCCAAGATCGAGCGCGCCGAAGCGATTCCGGCGCTCGAGGAGATCATCGACGCGTCCGACGGAATCATGGTCGCGCGCGGCGACCTCGCCGTCGAGGTGGGCAATGCGGCGGTTCCCGGGCTGCAGAAGCGGATGCTGCGCGCGGCGCGCGAGCACAACAAGCTGACGATCACCGCGACGCAGATGATGGAGTCGATGATCCACAACCCGGTGCCGACGCGCGCCGAGGTTTCCGACGTCGCCAACGCGGTGCTCGACGGCACGGACGCCGTCATGCTGTCGGCAGAGACGGCCGCCGGCCGCTATCCGGTCGAGACGGTCGAGACGATGGCGCAGATCTGCGTCGAGGCCGAGAAGTCCGACCCGGTGCAACTCGACCGCGATTTCATGAACCGCACGTTCACGCGGATCGACCAGTCGATCGCAATGGCGACGCTGTTCACCGCCTATCACCTGAAGGTCAAGGCCATCGCGTCGTTGACGGATTCCGGCTCGACGGCGTTGTGGATGTCGCGGCACAACTGCGGCTGCCCGATCTTCGCGCTGACGCCGAAGGTGGAGACGCAGCGGCGCATGGCGCTGCTGCGCAACGTCACGTCGCTGTTCCTCAAGCAGAGCACCGACCGCGACGAGGCGCTGCGCGCGGCGGAGGATTTGCTGCTCACGCACTCGCACGTCCAGCGCGGCGACATGATCGTGCTGACGATCGGCGAACCGATGGGCAAATCCGGCGGCACCAACACGATGAAGATAGTCAGGGTCGGTGATCACCGAGCCTGACGTGAGCGCAGCGAACGTTAAGCCAGCAGGGCGAGCGGCGAACGCTCAAATCGTAAGAGACAGGGACCACAGGTCCTGAACGCCCCGCCACGCATTGCGCGTCATTAACCGCCCGGTTAATAATGCGCCGATGCGTAAAGCCTCCCCCGCCGGCTCACCGCCCGGCCAGCGCCGCCGCACCGTCCGCGACAGCGAACGCACGCAGGCGGCGATCCTCGCGGCAGCCACGCAGGAGTTCGCCCGTCACGGGCCTGGCGGCGCGCGCGTCGACCGCATTGCGGCGCGCGCCAAGACGAACAAGCGGATGCTGTACTACTACTTCGGCCGCAAGGACGCGCTGTTCCTCGCCGTGCTGGAGAACACGTACGCCGGCATCCGCAACGCCGAAAAGCAGTTGTCGCTGCTCGACGCCCCGCCGGCCGAGGGCATCTGCCGGTTGATCCGCTTCACCTGGGACTACTACGTCGCGCACCCCGAATTCCTGTCGCTTTTGAACAGCGAGAACCTGCACGCGGCCAAGCACCTGCGGCGCTCGCGTCACGTGCTGGCGATGAACTCGCCATTGATCGAAACGCTCGGCACCGTGCTGGCCCGCGGTCGCGAGGCTTGCGTGTTCCGAAGCGGTGTCGACCCGCTGCAACTTTACATATCGATCGCCGCGTTGTCGTATTTCTATCTCGGCAACAACCACACGCTGTCGGCCGTGTTCGGTCGCGACCTCGCCACACCCCAATCGCATGCCGCGCGCCTTGCGCACATGACCGATCTTGTGCTGGGCTACCTGCGACCTGACGCCGCGGGCGCGACACGCGTGCGCACCGACCCCCCGCGCGCCGTCGCCGCGGCCGCCGATTGACGGGACCGGCATGCACCGCGATAATTAACCAACCGGTTACATCGAACCGGCGACCAAGCCTTCTCACCATGCGCAGCGAGCCCGAAGCTCGAGGACCCACCCGATGAAGCGCGCCGCTTGGCAGCGCGTGCTGCTGTCGGCGTGGGTGCGGCCGGTGCTGCTGGTCGCACTGCTGCTCGTCGCGTGGGACCTCGCGATCCGGCTGTTTCGCATTCCGCCTTACCTGATTCCGTCGCCGTGGTCGGTCGTTCAGCAGCTCTTCAACGAATGGCCGCGCCTGTTGAAGGAGAGCATTCCGACGACGTACGCGACACTCGGCGGCTTTGCGCTGTCGATCGCGTTCGGAATACCGATGGCGCTGATGATCGCCTACTCGCGGACCATCGAAAGCTTCGTCTACCCGCTGCTCGTGTTCTCGCAAAGCGTGCCGAAAATCGCGATCGCCCCGCTGTTCGTCGTCTGGTTCGGATTCGGGATCATCCCGAAGGTGATCGCCGCCTTCATGCTCGGCTTCTTTCCGATCGTCGTCTCGACCGTGATGGGGTTCAAGTCCGTCGACCCCGATATGCTCGATCTCGCACGATCGATGAAGGCGAGCCGGCTTGCGACGTTCCTGCGAATCAGCCTTCCGCACGCGCTGCCGTCGATTTTTGCCGGCCTGAAAGTGTCGATCACGCTCGCCGTCGTCGGTGCCGTCGTCGGTGAATTCGTGGGCTCGAACTCGGGGATCGGCTACCTGCTGCAGATTGCGAACGGCAACTTCGACCTGCCGCTGATGTTCGCCGCGCTGACCGTACTGTCGGCGATCGGCGTCGTGCTGTTCGTCGCCGTCGATGTCGTCGAGCGGCTGATGATCCCGTGGCACGCATCGCAGCGGCACGACGCCGTCGTGACCGCATGAGTCGCGACAGGAACCGCGACGTCCAATCCTTGAACGAACGCCGCTCCACGCGCGGCATCAAACCCCGAAGGAGGAACCTGCAATGATCAAGCGACTGACATGCATCGCGGCGGCGCTGGTGGCGCTCGTTGCATTACCCGCGTTCGCGCAGGGCAAGGAAAAGGTCGTGCTCCTGCTCAACTGGTATGTCTACAGCGAGCACGCGCCGTTCTTCCTCGGCAAGGAACGCGGCTACTTCGACCAGGAAGGGATCGACCTCGAGATCCAGGAGGGCCGCGGCTCCGGCGTGACCGTGCAGGCGGTCGCAGCCGGGACGGCGACGTTCGGGTACGCGGACGTTGCGACGATGATCAAGGCGGCATCGAAGGGTGCGCCGGTCACGGCCGTCGGCGTCGCACTGCAGACGTCGCCGATGTCGGCGATGGGCTTTGCCGATCGCAACATCCGCAAGCCCGAGGACATCAAGGGCAAGACGGTCGCCGTGACGCCCGGCGACTCGATGTCGCAGATCTGGCCGCTGTTCCTGAAGAAGACCGGCCTCAAGGAATCGGACTTCAAGACCGTGTCCGGCGACGCGCAGACGAAGCTCAACGCCGTGATGAACAACCAGGCGGACTTGCTGCTCGGCTACGTGATGGACCAGGCGATCAAGCTGCAGGATGCGACGCACAAGGACATCTACCCGATCCGGTTTGCCGACTACGGCGTCAACATGGTATCGAGCGGCATCATCGTGCAGAAGGATTACCTGAAGGCGCACCCCGATGTCGTCAAGCGCTTCATGCGCGCCGCGACGCGATCGCTCGAGGAGGCGGCGAAGAATCCCGATGCCGCCGTCGATGCGATGCTGAAGGCCAATCCCAAATCCGGCGTCAAGGAGACCGCGCTGGTTGGCATGAAGAACACGGCGTCGCTATACAAGGGTCCCGACAATCCGAGTGACCGGCCGTTGCGCGTGGGCGCGAAGAACATGGACGAGACGCTCGCGCTCCTCGTCGAGTACGGCGGGCTGGAGAAAGCAAGCGCTGGCAAGGCCAGCGACTATTACACGAACGATTTCCTGCCGTAGCGAAGCTACTGTGGGGCCAATCTGCGTTGTTGCGCGCCCGCTCGCAATCCCCATGTACTGGCTCGTACATTCCGGTTGCTCGCGGGCTCGGGCCTAGCATCTTGGCCTCCTCGTCACGCTTCGCGAGCACCGGCGTCATCTCCGCCCCGGAAACCCATCGGGGCACCGGCGCGCCGGCGCGACCGCTGATCACGGTCGAAGACGTCGCCAAGATCTATCGCACGCGCGACGGCGACGTCGAATCGCTGAAGCCGCTGTCGTTCGACATCGCCGAGGGCGAGTTCATGGCGATCGTCGGTCCGTCGGGATGCGGCAAGTCCACACTGCTGAAGATGATCGGCGGCCTGTTGCCGGTTTCGCGCGGCCGCATCTCGGTCAGCGGTCGCGACGTTCGCGGTCCGCCGGACGACGTCGGCTTCGTGTTCCAGAGTCCGGTGCTGCTCGCCTGGCGGACGGTCCTCGCGAACGTGATGCTGCAGATCGAGATGCGCCGCCTTCCGCGCGACCGCTACCTGCCGAAGGCGCGCGCCCTGCTCGGCATGGTCGGCCTGCAGGACTTCGAGCGCAAGCTGCCGTGGCAGTTGTCGGGCGGCATGCAGCAGCGTGCGTCGATCTGCCGCGCGCTCGTGCACGACCCTGCGGTGCTGCTGATGGACGAGCCGTTCGGCGCGCTCGACGCGATGACGCGCGAACGGATGAACCTCGAGTTGCAGCGGATCTGGGCCGAAACGCGCAAGACGGTGCTGTTCATCACGCACAGCATTCCCGAAGCCGTGTTCCTCGCCGATCGCGTGCTCGTGATGACCGAGCGGCCGGGATCGATCGCAGCGATTTACGACGTTCCGTTGCCCCGTCCGCGGTCGCTGACCGTGATGGGCGACCCGGTGTTCGGCGCGCTGACGCAGCGGATACGCAAGCACTTTTTCTCGCAGGGTACGCTCGACGCGTAAGCCTTTCGATGAACAAGCGATCGTCCCGCGCACCCCGATTCGCCGTCACCGCGATCGAGTGCTACGAGCGGCCCGTCACGCTGCGGCTGCCGTTCCGCTTCGGTACGGCGACGGTGACGGAGGCACCGCAGGCCTTCGTGCGCGCATCGATTCATGCGACCGACGGCCGCGAGGCGCAGGGCATGACCGCGGAACTGATGATTCCGAAGTGGTTCGACAAATCGCCCGAGCGGTCCAACGGCGAGAACATCGACGATCTGCGTCGCTCGCTCGCGCTGGCCGCCACGGCCTATTGCGCGAACTCGGCGCCGCGAACCGCGTTCGGCCACGCGACGTTCCACTATCGCGCGCTGCTGGACCTCGGCGCACGCGAAAGCCTCAACCCGCTGACCATGTCCTACGGCGCAGCCCTTGCCGACCGCGCGATCCTCGATGCGTTGTGCCGGATGCGCGACGTGTCGATCGGCACGGCGTTCTGGCTCAATCTGCCGGGACTTGCGGCCGACCTCACGCCGGATCTCGCGCGCTTCGATTTCGATGCGTTTCTCGCGACGCTCGCTGCTCCGACGTCGATCGATGCGCGCCACACGGTCGGCATGGCAGACCCGCTGACCGACGACGACGTGGACCCGGCCACTGATCCGGATGACGGCTTGCCGGTCTCGCTCGCTGCCGTGATCGCACGCTACCGCAATCGCTGGTTCAAGGTGAAGCTCCGCGGCGACGTCGCGGCGGACATCGCCCGGCTCGCGGCGATCGCACCCGTGCTCGAGTCCGCGGGCGCATATCGCGTGACACTCGATGGCAACGAGCAGTTTCCGGATGCCGCGACCCTCGCCGAATTCGTTGCCGCGCTGCGCGCCGAAAGGCGGCTTGGCCGGCTTGTCGAAGCGCTGCGCTACATCGAGCAGCCGTTTCCGCGCTCGATCGCGCTCGACACCGACGTGCACGGATTGCTGGACGGGATGCCGCTGATCATCGACGAATCCGATGCGACGCTCGATGCCTTCCCGCAGGCGCGCGCGCTCGGGTACGCGGGTGTGTCGAGCAAGAATTGCAAGGGCGTCTACAAGTCGGTGCTGAACGCTGCGCGCTGCACGCGCTGGAATGCGGCGCAGGAGTCGCCGCCCGCGTTCATGACCGGGGAAGACCTTACCGCGCAGCCGGGCCTCGCCGTGCAGCAGGATCTGGCGCTCGCCGCGCTGCTCGGACTTCCGCACGTCGAGCGCAACGGCCATCACTACGCCGCCGGATTCGCGGGGCAGCACGCGAGCGTGCGCGAGCAGCTTACGTTTCTGGCCGGCCATCCGGATCTGTACGCCGCACAAGGCGACGACGTGCGCCTCGCGATCCAGGATGGCCGCATCGCAATCGCATCGCTCGGTGCGCGCGGGTTTGCATCGGCGACATGGCCCGATGTCGAATCGTTGACACCGATGGCCGTCGCACCCGCACCCGGCGACGATCCGCCGACGAACCTTCAGGCACAGCCCGCACCATGACCGACATTCGCATCGGCATCATCATGAACGGCGTCACGGGCCGGATGGGGACCAACCAGCACCTCGTCCGCTCGATCAACGCGATCCGCGCGCAGGGAGGGGTAGCACTCGCCGATGGCCGGCGCATCATGCCGGACCCGATCCTCGTCGGGCGCAACAAGGCGAAGATCGAAGCGCTCGCGCGCGCCCATGGCGTCGCGCGCTGGACGACCGACCTCGATGCGGCGCTCGCCAATCGCGACGACACCGTCTATTTCGATTCGGCATCGACGGGACTGCGCGCATCGCTGATCCGGCAGGCGATCGACGCCGGCAAGCACATCTATACCGAGAAGCCCGTGGCGACCACCGTCGCCGACGCGCTCGATCTGTACCGTCGCGCCGAGCGCGCGGGCGTTCGCCACGGCGTGGTCCAGGACAAGCTGTGGCTGCCGGGCCTCGCCAAGCTTCGAACGCTGATCGACAGCGGATTCTTCGGCCGCGTCCTGTCCGTGCGCGGCGAGTTCGGCTACTGGGTGTTCGAGGGTGACTGGCAGGAAGCGCAACGTCCGTCGTGGAACTACCGCAAGGAGGACGACGGCGGCATCATCGTCGACATGCTGTGCCACTGGCGCTACGTGCTCGACAACCTCTTCGGCAGCGTGAGGCGCGTAATGTGCATCGGCGCCACCCACATTCCGGCACGCGTCGACGAGCGCGGCGAGCGCTACGCCGCCACGGCCGACGACGCGGCGTACGCGACGTTCGAGCTTGCCGACGGCGTCATCGCGCAGATCAACAGCTCGTGGTGCACGCGCGTGCGGCGCGACGACCTCGCGACGTTCCATGTCGATGGCACGCTCGGATCGGCGGTCGCGGGGTTGAGCGAGTGCTACCTGCAGCCGCGAGCCGCAACGCCCAAGCCCGTGTGGAATCCGGACATTCCGCAGACGATCGACTTCTACAACACCTGGCAGAAGATGCCGACCAATCGCGTGTACGACAACGCGTTCAAGGCCGAATGGGAGCTCTTCCTGCGCCACGTCGTCGAAGGCGGCACGTTCCGCTGGAATCTCCTGGAAGGCGCCAAGGGTGTGCAGCTCGCCGAACTCGGCTTGCGGAGCTGGGCCGAGCGCCGGATGCTCGACGTTCCGCCGCTCGAGGGCTGACGCCGGTCATGCGCACGCTCAAGTTGCCGACCGCTGACGGCACGCTCGCCGGCTACACGCTGACGGGCAACACGCTTGCCGCGGCGCCGGCCCCGCGGCCACGGTGGAATCGCATCGCGTTCGCCGCCGTGCACGTCGTCGCCGATCCGCGCGCGAACGTCGACCCGTGGCTCGCAGCGGCTGTCGACTGGGATGCGACGCTCGCATACCGCCGCTACCTGTGGGCACAGGGCCTCGGCGTCGCCGAGGCGATGGATACTGCGCAGCGGGGCATGGGGCTCGACTGGCCGACGTCGCTCGAGCTCATCCGCCGCACCGTTGCCGAAGCGCGCCACGTCGAGGGCGCCGTCGTGTTCTCCGGCGCCGGCACCGATGACGTAAAGCCGGACGCTGCGGGGTCCATTGATCGCATCGTCGATGCGTACGCCGCGCAGTGCGCGGCGATCGAGCGCGCCGGCGGACGCGTGATCCTGATGGCCAGTCGCGCACTGGCGGCGTGCGCCCGGTCGGCCGACGACTACGTGCACGTCTATTCGCGCGTGCTGGCGAATGTCGGGCAACCCGTGATCCTGCACTGGCTCGGCGAGATGTTCGACCCGGCGCTCGCCGGCTATTGGCTCGGCCGCGACGAGCGCGGACGCGATCCCGATCACGCGCGTGCGATGGACGTCTGCGCGAGCGTCATCGCCGCGAACCGGAGCAAGGTGGACGGCATCAAGATCTCGCTGCTCGATGCGCAGAAGGAGGTTGCACTGCGTGCGCGACTGCCGTCCGGCGTGCGCATGTACACGGGCGACGATTTCAATTTCGCCGCGCTGATCGGCGGCGATGCGAGCGGCCACTCCGACGCGCTGCTCGGCATCTTCGATGCGATCGCCCCTGCTGCGTCCGCAGCGCTGTCGGCGCTTGCGAATGGCGACCGCGCGCGATTCGACGCGATTCTCGCACCGACGGTGCCGTTGTCGCGCCACATCTTTGCCGCGCCGACGCGGTTCTACAAGACGGGCGTGGTGTTCATGGCGTGGCTCAACGGACACCAGGCGCATTTCACGATGGTCAACGGCCAGCAGAGTGCGCGCAGCATCGTTCATCTCGCCCAGCTCTTCCGGCTCGCCGATGCCGCGGCGCTGTTGCGCGATCCCGACGTTGCCGCCGCGCGGATGCGCACGCTGCTCGCACTTCACGGCATCGAGTAAGGCCGACACGCCGATGCTGCCGATGACATCGTTCGCACGAGGAGGCCGAGAATGAGCACGCCGGGCGAAGCCAAGGCCCGCAGGGCCCGACGGCGCGCGGAATGAGTGAGGCCGACACGCCGATGCTGCCGATGACACCCACCGTTCGCACGAGAAGGCCGAGAATGAGCGCAGCGGCAGCAGCCGCAGGCGCGGGGGTAAATCAATGAGCGTGCCCGATCCTTCGCTGCTGTCGATCAACACGGCCACCGTGCGAGCGCAGTGGCCGCTGCCCGACACGATCGCAGCCCTTGCGCGGCACGGCATACGCGGCATATCACCTTGGCGCGACCAGGTGGCCGCGGCGGGCCTGGACGACACGGCGCGGCGAATTCGCGACGCCGGCCTGACCGTGACGGGGCTCTGTCGCGGCGGCATGTTTCCGGCGCCCGATCGCGAAGGTCGGCGCGCCGCGCACGACGACAATCGCCGTGCCGTCGACGAGGCGCTGACGCTCGGCGCGCAGTGCCTCGTGCTCGTCGTTGGTGGGCTGCCGAAGGATCGCGGCGGCCAGATCGTCTCCCGCGACCTCGCCGGTGCGCGCGAAATGGTGCGGGACGGGCTGGGATCGCTGTACGAATACGCGCACGGCGCGGGCATGCCACTCGCGATCGAGCCGCTGCATCCGATGTACGCCGCCGACCGCGCCTGCGTGAACACGATGGCGCAGGCAAACGCGCTGTGCGACGAGTTGGCCCCCGATGGCACCGATGGCCTCGGCCTCGCCGTTGACGTCTATCACGTGTGGTGGGATCCGCTGCTACGGGCCGAGATCATTCGTGCCGGCGAGCGCAACCGATTGTTCGCTTATCACATCTGCGACTGGCTGGTCCCTACGCGCGACCTGCTGAACGACCGCGGGATGATGGGCGACGGCGTCATCGACCTGCCGCTCATCCGCGGCTGGATGGACGCCGCCGGCTACCGCGGCATGCACGAAGTCGAAATCTTCTCCGCGCAGGACTGGTGGAAACGCGACGGCGACGAGGTGTTGCTGACATGCCGGCGACGCCATGCCGAGGCAAGCTAAAATCGTGGCCTGACCAGTCCATTCGCAGGAGAAGCAATGCCCCTCGTTTCGATGCGCCAGTTGCTCGACCACGCGGCCGAGAACGGCTACGGATTGCCCGCGTTCAACGTCAACAATCTCGAGCAGGTCCAGGCGATCATGGCCGCCGCGGCGGAGACCGACAGCCCGGTGATCATGCAGGCGTCGGCCGGCGCGCGCAAATACGCCGGCGAAGCATTCCTGCGCCACCTGATCGAAGCCGCCGTCGAGTCGTATCCGGACATTCCGGTCGTCATGCACCAGGACCACGGGCAGTCGCCCGCCGTGTGCCTGGGTGCGATGCGCCTCGGCTTCTCGTCGGTGATGATGGACGGATCGCTGCAGGAAGACGGCAAGTCGATCGCCGACTACGAGTACAACAAGAACGTGACCCGGAGCGTCGTCGACATGGCGCACGCGATCGGCGTCACCGTCGAGGGCGAGCTCGGCTGCCTCGGCTCGCTCGAGACGATGCGCGGCGACAAGGAAGACGGCCACGGCGCCGACGGCACGATGACGCGCGAGATGCTGCTGACCGATCCCGACCAGGCCGCCGACTTCGTCGACGCGACGCAGCTCGACGCGCTGGCGATCGCGATCGGCACGTCGCATGGCGCATACAAGTTCTCGCGCAAGCCGACCGGCGACATCCTCGCGATCGACCGGATCAAGGCAATCCATCGGCGCATCCCGAACACGCACCTCGTCATGCATGGCAGCTCGTCGGTGCCGCAGGATCTGCTGGCGGAAATCCGGGAATTCGGCGGCGACATGAAGGAGACGTACGGCGTGCCGGTCGAGGAGATCCAGGAAGGCATCAAGCACGGCGTGCGCAAGGTCAACATTGACACCGATATCCGGCTGGCGATGACGGGCGCGATTCGCCGCTATATGGCCGAGAATCCGTCGAAGTTCGATCCGCGCGACTACCTGAAGCCGGCGATGGCTGCGGCGAAGGGCATCTGCAAGGAACGCTACCAGCAGTTCGGCTGCGCAGGCATGGCGTCGAAGATCAAGCCCGTGCCGCTCGACAAGATCGCCGCCAAGTACAAGTCCGGCGCGCTGAAGCAGATCGTGAATTAAACGGACGAAAGTTTCGCGCGCCGGTCGGTCTGCCGCTAAAGGCCGCTACGGAGCCGCGCGCACGATACTTTCGTCCGAGATCCACCGCGAAAAGCTGGTGGTGGGTCTATCTAGCCAAAGTATCGTGCGCCGCGCTGACTCTGACCTGCACCTCACGATTGACCGGCGCGCGAAACTTTGGCTCGCTACCGTTTCCCTAACCATCGCTGCGCCTTCTGCATCGCGAGGAGGCTCTGCGCGCTCGCCATGCCTACCGCATCCGCGGCGGCCAGCGCGATCAGCATCAGCTGAGCTGTCTCGTACGCATCAGCGACCGGGTCGTGCCGGGCGGTAGCCGCGCGGCCGAAATGCGCGAGCCAGTCGTCGAGACTGCTGCACTCGGCGTTCCGGAACAGCGCGGGCAGCAGGAACGCGAGATCGATGAATGGGACCCTGAGCGCGACGCCGAGATACGTCCACGCGGCGCGCACCAGCATCGACTGATCGAACTCCGCGCGAAACGCGACGAGCGGCGACGATCCCGCGTACTCGACGAACTCGAGCATCGCGAGCGCCGGATCGCGACCGGCGAGCTGCATCTGCCCACCGATGCCGTGGATCAGTATGTTCGCATCGGCGCTCGCCGAGCTTTGTTTCAGCACGACCTCGTAGGCGTCGCCGAACGTGATCGCGTTGTCGCGAAAACCGACCGCGCCGATCGCGATCGGCAGGTCGCGGCGCATGTCGAGACCAGTCGTCTCCACGTCGACGACGACATAGCGCGCGTGTCGATGCGGCAGCGACAGGTCGGCGCGCGGCAGTCGTTGCCATGCCGACAACCGCTCGCGCAGGGCGCCGTCGACCTTCGGCGATCGCCATAGCGCGGCGATCGAGCGGGGAAGGATTTGCATGCGGGCGCGTCGACCTTCAGGAACCGTATGTCTGTCCGAGCCGCTCCTGCAGCTTGCGAGCCTGGCGAAAGGACTCCTTCAGCATCCGCTGGTCGACTTCGTTCAGCAGGTCCGGCTTCAGGCGATTGGTACCCTTGCCGACGTTCGTGTCGTCCTGCAGGCGCAAGCGCAGCAATTGCAGGAAATGGAACGCCTCGATCGTCGCTTCGACGTGCCGGCTCTCGACGCGCAGTGCGCGGCCCGCCGTACGCAGCCGCGCGACCGTGTTCGTTTCGTGAATGCCGAATGCGAGCGCGAACACGCGCGCCGCGTCGACAAAAAGGCGCGTGCCGCGCGTCTTGATGTCGATCGTTCCGCGATGCGCAGCATCCTCGTCGGTCGCGAACGTCCGGATCAGCCCGAGCGGTGGGCCCGATTCGAGCGCGTTCTGCGTCATAAGCCGCAGGAACACCCCATTGTCCGTCGTGTAGCCGAACAGCCACGATCGCAGCTCGCCGGCAAGCGCTGCGTGGCCGAACAGCGGCCGGAAGTCGAACACGATGTTCGCGCCGAGCAGTGCCTGCGGCGTGGGTGCCGTGAGCCAGCCAAGGAACCGCTCCTTCCATTCGTCGAGCGTCAGGCAATAATCGAGGTTCCCCGCCATGACGCCGCCCTCGCAAAGCGGCACGCCGAGCGCTGCGAACGCGTCGTTGACACTGTGCGCAAACGCGAGCAGCCGGCCCCGATGCAACGCGACGTCGCCATCCGGGACGAAGACCAGCGCATTGTCCTGGTCGCTCGCGAACGTCTGCTCGCTGCGACCCTCGCTGCCGAGTGCCAGCCAGCACCAGTCCGAGCGGCCGACCGCATGCCGCGTCAGCACGAGCTCGATCGCGCGGCGCGCGAGCGCGTCGTTCAGCGCCGCGATCGTGCGCGTCAGCGGTTCCGCGGTCACGCCTTGCGCGAGGAGACTGTGCGCGAGGTTGCGGATATCATCCGCGCAGCGCTTGAGCGAGACAATCGAACGCGCCTCGGTCAGGCCATCGAGCACCTGCCGCATCGACACGCGCGTCAGCGTGAAGAGGTCGCGCTCGTTGACCACACCGACGAGACGGCTGCCATCGACGACGACGATCTGCCGAACCTCGCGCGCCGCCATCGCTTCCATCGCCTCGTGGGCCGTCGCCGCGGCAGGCAGCGTGACGACGGGCACGGACATCACGTCGGCCAGCGGCGTCGTCAACGGCTTGCCCGCGAGCACTACGCGCCGCAACAGGTCGACCAGCGTGAACATGCCGATCGGCTCGCCGCGGGGCGCGACGACGACGATCGTGCGTACGCGGGCTTCGCTCATCTTCGCCAGCGCGGTGGCGACCGGCTCGTCACCCGGACAGGTGACGGGCTCGCGGCGCACGAGTCCCGACAACGGGCGTGCAATCGATTGCTGCTCGGCCGCGCGTTGCGTGTAGTGCGCGGACAGCTGCGCAAGCGATTGCTGAAGCGTCTCGGTGACCGCATGCGTACAGAAGCGCTCGAACTCCGGAGAAAGCCGCCGCAATTCGAGGAAGTCGTCGCGTGGCAGCTGGTAGCAAAACGTGTCTTCCAGCGCGTGATAGATCTTCGTCGGCGGCCCGCCCGCCGACAGCGCGCCTACGGGAAAGCACTCGCCCGGACCCAGGGGCGGCTCGGGTTCGACGCGAGGATCCTCGACGCGGCTCCCCACGGCGCCGCGTTGCACGATGTGCAAATGCGTCGCCGCGCCGAGCCGAGGCACCAGTATCTCGCGATCCTTCGCGAAATATGCGAGCCTCATCCGAGGAATGGCGAACGCGAACGCGTCGTCCGGCATCCGGTCGAACGGCGCGTGCCTGCGCAGGAACTCGCGCGTCGAATCGATCAGGAGGCTCGGAGTCTCCAGAAACGCACGCGCGCCACGTTGTTCAACGGACGTCCACTTCCGTGGTAAGCATTGCCCTAGTGAGCCGCTGCCCTTGCCGCGAGAATTCCGGTGTTCTGCCGCGCATAAAGCTCGTCCCACATGTCGTTCGCGCGGCGGTCGCGGTAGAACAGCGATCCGAGTATCACTGCGAGGAAACCGAGCGGTATCGACACGAGACCCGGATTGCGCAACTCGAACAGCGGCTTCTCGAGGCCGACGATCGAAGTCTCGTCGTTCTTGAACTTGTCGAGGTTGGCCTTGGCAACCACCACGTCTTTTGCAACGCCATCGATCGCTTTTTGCAGCTTCGCCTTCGTCGCGTCGTCGGACGCGGCGGCGAGATCGGCCGCCAGCTTCGCCTCGCGCGCAGGCGCCGCGTTTACGACCCCTTGCGCAGTCGCCTTGACGACCTTCGGATAGGTCATGTTCGGCGACACCAGCACGAGACCGATCGCCGTTAGCGTGCCGACAATCATGCCGAGCACAATGCCGCCCGTGTTGCAGCGTCGCCAGTACAACGTCAACAGCACGCACGGGAAGTTGGCCGACGCCGCCACGGCGAACGCGAGCGCGACGAGATGCGCAACGTTCTGGCCCTTGGCGGCGATGCCGATACCGATCGCCAGCGCGCCGACCGCCACGGTCGCGATGCGCGCCGCCTTCACCTGCTCCTGCGGCGTGACCTCCTGGTTGCTGCGTACGACCCCGACGTACAGGTCGTGGGCGATCGCGGATGCCGCGGCAAGCACGAGACCGGCGACCACGGCGACGATCGTCGCAAACGCCACGGCAGCAACGAACGCGAGGAACAGATTGCCGAGCAGCGAGTCCGCGCCGCCACCGACGTACTGCGCGAGCAACGGTGCCGCCATGTTGCCGCCGGCATCGACGAGCTTGATGTTGGCGGCCCCCACGTTGATCGCAGCACCCATGCCGAGGAAGATCGTCACGACATAGAAGCCGCCGATGATCGCCATCGCCCAGATCACCGACTTGCGCGCTTCCTTCGCCGTCGGGACCGTGAAAAAGCGCATCAGAATGTGCGGCAGTCCCGCCGTGCCGAACACGAGCGCCATGCCGAGCGAGATCTGGTCGATCGGCGCCTTGAAGTAGAGACCCGGCTCGAGGAAGCGTTGCCCGAGCTGTTCGGGCGTCATCGTCCGCGATGCGTCGCCGAGAAGCAGTGCGACTTGTCCCTGCACCTTGGCGTCGCCGACGACTGCGTTCAGGAACGACGGAAAGCTGAAGCCGTACGGCACCCACACGAACATGACGAGGATGATCGACGCCGTGACGAGCAGAACCGCCTTGATGATCTGCACCCATGTCGTGGCGACCATTCCGCCGAACAGCACATAGCCGAGCATCAGCACACCGACGACGATCACGGAAATCTCGTAGTCGATACCGATCAGCGTCTTCACGAGCACGCCACCGCCGACCATCTGCGCCGTCAGGTAGAACGTCGACACGGTGATGACCGACAGCGCGCCGACGATCCGCGTCGCACGCGGATTGTTCCGATAGGCGAGGATATCCGCCAGCGTGTACTTGCCGATGTTGCGGCACGGCTCCGCGATGACCAGGAGTACCGTGATATACGCGACGAGCCAGCCGACCGAGTACATGAAACCGTCGTAACCGTAGAGCGAGATCAGTCCCGCTATGCCGAGAAACGACGCCGCTGACAAATAGTCGCCGGCGATCGCCCAGCCGTTCTGCAGGCCGGATACGCCGCCGCCCGCCGTGTAGAAATCGGCCGCGCTCTTCACGCGCTTGGCCGCAAGGAACGTGACGAACATCGTGCTGGCGATGATCACGCCGAAGACGAGGAACGTCAGCCAGCGCCATTTGTCAGCCACGGCGCCCTGTGCAAGGGCCGGTGTCGCGACTGCCGCAGCCGCCGCGGCACCGACGACGAGCACGGCCAGATGACGGCGCCTCACTGGCGGCCCCCGATCTTCTCGGCATCGCGGATGAGCTCGCCCGCCATGGCGTCGAATTCGGAATTGGCGCGACGCGAGTAGATGAACGCGATGCCCCACGCGACGATGAACTCCGACAGCGCGAACAGCAGGCCGACGTTGACCGGGCCCCACACCTTGATCTTGTAGATATCCTGGAAATACGCCGCGCCGATCGGCAACAGGAAATAGTAAACGATCGAAAACACCATCAGCCCCCACAGGAAGCTGGTCTTCTTGCGATGCAGCGCCTGGAATCGTGGATCGGCAACGATTCGTTGCCAGTCGAGCGTGGATCCTTGTGCCATGACGCGTCTCCGGTGTTTGCCAACGCGCAGAATCTGCGATCCGGTCGTCGAAAATTCGACGTTCAATGAACGATGGTGTGCTTCCACTGGCGGCCGGTCAAGCGGCGCGCTCGGAGCAAAAAAAACCCCGGCGCGAGCCGGGGTCGAAATCGAAATGAGTATCGACAACTAAGTGCCGCCTCTCGCGGCTGCCGAGCCGGGAACGACGTCCGCGTGCAGGTCGACGTTCTTCGTCTCGTAGAGGAACAGGAAACCGACGACGGCGGTGATCAGCGCGACGATGATCGGATACCACAGGCCGTAGTAGATGTCGCCCTTCGCAGCGACCATCGCCGTGGCCAGCAGCGGCAGCATCCCGCCGAACCATCCGTTGCCGATGTGATACGGCAGTGACATCGACGTGTACCGGATGCGCGTCGGGAACAGCTCGACCAGGTACGCGGCGATCGGACCGTACACCATCGTGACGTAGATCAGCATGACCCAGAGGATCAGCAATGTCATCGGCCAGTTGATCGCGTTCTTGTCGGCCGTCGGCGAGTAGCCGAGGTCGGTAAGCGCTTTCTTGTAGGCCGCGTCGTTGAACCCCTTGAGCTCCGTATTGCCGATCTTCGTGATGACGTTGTCGGCGCTCCCCACCGGCAAATCCGTCGACGTGAACGACAATCCCGATTTGGTGAGGTAGTCCTTCGCCTTGTCGCAATCGGAGAACTTGGACCACGGACCGACGAAGATGTGGAAGTTGCAATCCTTCGCCTGCACGGTGATCACGTTCGCCGCCTGGAATTTCTCCAGCGCCGGATTGACGTAGTGCGTCAGCGCCTGGAACAGCGGGAAATAGGTGAGCGCCGCGATGACGCAACCCGCCAGGATGATCTTCAGCCGGCCGATCTTGTCGGACAGCCACCCGAAGAAGATGAAGAACGGCGTGCCGAGCAGCAATGCAATGGCGATCAGCGTGTAGGCGGTGACGCCGTCGACTTTCAGCGTAATCGTCAGGAAGAACAGCACGTAGAACTGTCCCGTATACCAGACGACGCCCTGGCCCATCGTCGCGCCGAGCAGCGCGAGCAGCACGTACTTGTTGTTCGGATACTTGAGGAAGCTGTCGCGCAGCGGCGCCTTCGAGCCCTTGCCTTCAGCCTTCATCCGCTGGAACACCGGCGACTCGTTCAGCTTGAGGCGGATGTACACGGAGAAGATCAGTAGCACCAGGGACACGAGGAACGGCAGCCGCCAGCCCCAGTCGGCGAACTGCGCGGGTGTCAGCCAGCCGGTGAAGCGGCACAGGCCGATGACGAGCAGCGCCAGGAACAGGCCGAGCGTTGCCGTCGTCTGGATCCATGCCGTGTCGTAGCCGCGCTTGCCTTCGGCCGCGTGCTCCGCGACGTAGGTTGCCGCGCCGCCGTACTCGCCGCCGAGCGCCAGGCCTTGCAGCAGCCGGAGGCTGACGAGCAGGATCGGTGCCGCCCAGCCAATCGACGCGTAGGTCGGCAAGAGGCCGACGGCGAACGTCGAGAAGCCCATGACCAGGATCGTGACGAGGAACGTGTACTTGCGCCCGACGAGATCGCCGATCCGCCCGAACACCAGCGCGCCGAACGGCCGCACGAGGAAGCCGGCCGCGTACGTCGCGAAGGCCGACAGCAGCGCCGCAGTCGCGTTGCCCGAGGGGAAGAACACCGCGGCGAAGAAGGGTGCGAGGACCGCGTACAGGTAGAAGTCATACCACTCGAACACGGTGCCGAGCGACGACGCGAAGATCACGCGCGTTTCATCGCGCGAGAATCCGTGCTTGTGTGAAATCGGCGGGGCGACGGTAGCCATGCAGTTTCCTCCTGTAAGCGTCCGCCGTGACGGACGCGCAACGGTCCGAGCGCTGCCTTCCGCTCGTGACCGCGAAGGCTAGGCGCGGAGGCTTACAGGAACCTTACGCGGCAAGCGACAGCGTGCCCGGGAACCCGATGACGACGCGAAGGCCCTGCGTGCCCGCGACCGACGCAAGCGATACGGACGCACCGTGGGCGAGCGCGATCGTCCGTACGATCGCGAGGCCGAGCCCGGTCCCCGGTGCAACCACGTCTGCGCACCTGTAAAAAGGCTCGAAGACGCGCTCGCGCTCGTCGGCCGGAATGCCGGGGCCCGTGTCCGATACGGCCAGCGTGTAGGAGCCGGTGCTGCCGTCGCGGTCGATCGAGACCGTGATCGCGCCCCCGTGAGGCGAGTAGCGCAGCGCGTTGTCGACGAGATTCGACAGCATTTCGCGCAGCAGCAACGCATCGCCGCGGACGATGCAGCGCATGTCCGGCGGCGGACCTTCATAGCCGAGGTCGTGGCGACGCTCGAGCGCGTGCGGCAGATGTTCGGCGATCGTGTCGCGCACCACCCCCATCAGGTCGACGTCGGTCGGCGGCGCCGTCAGCGGCGTGCCCGCGCGGGCGAGCGTAAGCAGCCGGTTGGCGAGCTCGGTAGCGTGCTCGGTTCCGGCGGCGAGCTGGCGCAGCGCCGCCCGTACGGCAGCCGGATCGCGCTCGACGAGCGCCCGCTCCGTTTGCGATTTGATGCCGGCAAGCGGCGTGCGCAGCTGGTGTGCGGCGTCCGCGATGAAACGGCGCTGCGCGGCGACGCTCAACGCGAGCCGGTCCATCAGGCCGTTGATCGACTCGATCAGCGGCCGCAGGTCATGCGGCGCGGAATCGGGGTCGAGCGGCGAGAGATCGTTGGAGCCGCGGTTGTCGATCAGCGCCCGCAATTGCTGCATGGGCCGCAGCACGTACGTGTAGCCGTAGACGATCAGCAGGATCGCGACGACGAGCACGAGCACCTGCGGCAGCGCAACCGCCTGCGTCCGCATCGCCTCGGTCAGCGCCTTGCGCTTGTTGAGCGTTTCGGCGACTTCGACGGTCAGGTTGGCGGCGACGTTGCGGGGATCGACGATCTGCAGCGCCGCCACGCGCACGGGCTCTTCACCGACGTTGCCGTTCTGCAGCATCGGCATGCCGGCGCGCAGCGCGCCTGCGACGGCGGTCAGCTGGGTCTCGCCGGCGATGACGTTGCCGGCGGCATCGCGCACGGTGAAGTAGAGCCGGTCAAGGCGATCGGATCGCAGCACCTGCATGCCTGCGGCACGGATGCGCAGGCCGTCGCCATCCGCTTCGACACTACTCGCGAGCACGCGCACATAGTCGGTCAGCTTCTCGTCGTACGGCGCGTCGATGGCGCTCTCCACGAGGAACTCGCTCATGCTGATCGTCGCCAGCATCAGGCACATCAGCGCGACGACGAGCCAGACGAGATACTTGAACAGCGTGAACACGATAGCGCCTTAAGCGACCGCAGGCTTCGCGACGAAGTAGCCGAGTCCGCGCACCGTCTGCACATGGAAACCCACCGGGTCGAGCTTGCGGCGCAGTCGGTGGACGTAGACTTCGATCGCATTCGCCGTGACGTCGCAGTCGAAGCCGCACAGGTGCTCGACGAACTGCTCCTTGCTGATCACGCGCCCCGATCGCAGCAACAAGAGCTCGAGCATCGCGAGCTCGCGCGCCGAGAGGTCGAGCACGGCGCCGTCCACGGATACCGAACGCGCAGCGCTGTCGAACGCGAGCGTACCGTGGACCAGGACGTTGCGGTCGTGACCGTGACTGCGGCGGATCAGTGCGCGAACGCGCGCCTCGAGCTCGGCGAGTTCGAACGGCTTCACCAGATAGTCGTCGGCACCGGCGTCCAATCCAGCGACACGGTCGGCGATCGCATCGGCCGCGGTGATGATCAACACCGGCGTCGACGATCCGCGATGGCGAAGCCGCGACAGCACTTCGCGGCCCGAGACC
>Ga0207689_10001046_pt1 | contig 26567 bp, 26 predicted proteins | sample KBSMisM52_FD_184312 | JGI IMG/M metagenome (GOLD analysis project Ga0207689, IMG submission 184312) | Miscanthus rhizosphere microbial communities from Kellogg Biological Station, Michigan, USA - KBS Miscanthus M5-2 (SPAdes) (version 2) | ecosystem: Host-associated > Plants > Roots >...
AGAATAGCAACGGCATGCTCGAAGAGACCGAATGGCAGCAGGTGCGGCACGATGCGCAAGCAACGGTCGAACGTGAATACAGATCTCGTCGCGCATTGGGGCCGATCAACGTCATCCGCAAACCCCGCGACGGGCGTCGTTATTTGATATCTGCCTACGAGCCGGCACAACTCGCGCACCGCTTCGCGCTATGGGCGTGGCTGCACCTGGGATTGTTCGTCGCAGGCTGCATAGGGATCTCGTTGCTGACGGGTGCTATGGCCTGGAAATGAGAGCGTTTGTCTGTCCCTCGCGAGCTTGCGTACAATGACAGGTTCCGGTGGCTGGGCTAACAACTCTTTCGTTTCCGCGAAGGAATCGTGCCTAGGCAAGTGACAACTCACAAGGCAGCGCAAGCATGGACGAGAAGCTCGTATACAACTTGAATGTGGTGGCGCAGGATGTGCTGCCCACCCCCGAGGAAATCAAGCGGCGCGTGCCGCTGACCGACAAGGCCGAGCAAACGGTGCTCGAGGGGAGGTTCGCGGTCGAACGTATTCTGGACCGGAAGGACCACCGCTTTATCGTTGTGGTGGGCCCCTGCTCGATCCACGATCCAGCGGCAGCCATAGACTACGCCCAGCGCTTGAAGCGTTTGGCCGATGAAGTATCGGACACGTTGTACGTGGTAATGCGCGTGTATTTCGAGAAACCACGCACCACCACTGGCTGGAAGGGATTGATCAACGACCCTCGCATGAATGACAGCTTCCACATCGAAGAGGGGCTGCAGAAGGCGCGTCAGGTGTTGCTCGATATCAATGAACTGGGCCTGCCGGCCGGCACGGAGGCGCTCGATCCGATCAGCCCCCAATACTTGGGCGATCTGGTGACGTGGAATGCAATCGGCGCCCGCACCACGGAGTCCCAGACGCACCGGGAAATGGCGAGCGGACTGTCCACGCCGGTTGGATTTAAGAACGGCACTGATGGCGGTTTGCAAGTGGCTATCAACGCTCTGCTATCCGTCTCCAACCCGCACAGTTTCCTGGGCATCAACCAAGCCGGCCAGGTTGCGGTCATTCGTACCAAAGGTAATAGGTACGGCCACATCGTCCTGCGCGGCGGCAGCAAAGGCCCGAATTACGACTCGGTGACCATCGCGCTGGTGGAAAAAGAGCTGGCCAAGAACAAGCTACCTGCGAATGTCGTCGTGGACTGCAGTCACGCCAACTCCAATAAGGATCCTTCGCTGCAGCCGCTAGTGATGGCCGACGTGGCACACCAGGTGACGGACGGCAACCAATCCATAGTCGGCGTCATGTTGGAGAGCAATATCCACGCGGGCAATCAGTCGATTCCGGCGGACCTGTCTCAGCTCAAGTATGGGGTGTCGGTGACGGACGGATGCATCGACTGGGCCACGACGGAAAAACTGCTGCGCGATTCGCGCGCAAAGCTCAAAGACGCACTTCCGAGCAGGATGCCTCGGACCGCAGAGATCCGCTCGATCCGCGCTTGAGGGGTAAGCAGGCCGCCGCTGCGCAGCGGCCTCGTTGGTGCGTCGAGCGATCAGCGCATGACGAATGGGTTACCGGTAGCGGCTCCGGTATTGATCCACACGCTCTTGAGCTGCAGGTACTCGTAAATCGCCTGCGCGCCGTTTTCACGACCCACGCCACTGTCCTTGTAACCGCCGAACGGCGACATATAGCTCACGGCACGATAGGTGTTCACCCAGACGGTGCCGGACTGAATGCGCTCCGACATGCGGATCGCGCGCCCGATATCCCGAGTCCATACACCTGCACCCAAGCCGAAGCGCACGTCATTGGCGATACGTAATGCGTCGTCCTCGTCCTTGAACGGGATGATCGACAGCACCGGCCCGAACACTTCCTCCTGGGCGATGCGCATGCGATTGTCGACACCGGTAAACACGGTCGGCTCGACGAACCAGCCCTTACCGCACTCGGGACGGGTAGCGGGGCCACCGCCCAGACGCAGCTTGGCACCTTCGTTCTTCGCAACATCGATATAGGACAGTACCTTCTCATACTGGGGACGAGTGGTGACAGGGCCCACCTGAGTCTCCAGGCTAAGTGGATTGCCCATCTTCGCGGTCTTCGCCAAGGCCAGCAATTTCTCCACGAAGGCGTCATGGATCGTTTGTTGAAGAAGTAGTCGTGATCCGGCAATGCAAGTCTGGCCAGTCGCCGCGAAGATGCCCGATACCGCGCCGTTGACTGCATCCTCGATATTGGCATCGTCGAATACGATGTTGGGGGACTTACCACCCAATTCCAACCCGACTTTCTTGAAGTTACGTGCAGCAGCCTCGTTGATGAGCCGCCCAGTGGCATCCGATCCGGTGAATGCGATCTTCCGAGTGAGAGGATGCTCAACCATCGGCATTCCCACCTCCTTTCCAAACCCGGTCACCACGTTCACCACACCTGCAGGGAACCCCGCTTCTTCCACCAGCTTGACGAACTCGAGCGTCGAAACAGAGGTGAACTCCGAAGGCTTGAGGACGATGGTATTACCCGCCGCCAGGGCGGGCGCAAGCTTCCATGCAGTCAAAAGAAGCGGCGAGTTCCATGGGGTAATAGCGGCCACCACTCCAAGCGGTTCGTAGCGCGTGAAGTTGAAGTACCCTTTCTTGTCCAGCGGGATCACTTCGCCTTGTACTTTGTCAGCCAGGCCGCCGAAGTAGTAATACCACTGAGGCACGTAGTTGAGCTGGGCACGCATCTCGGCGATCAGTTTGCCGTTGTCCAGCACCTCGAACTCCGCTAGCCGCTCTGCATTCTTCCCGACCAGATCGCCGAGCTTGCGCAGAATCTGTCCCCGCTGACTGGCCGTCATCTGCGGCCACGGGCCCTCGGTGAAGGCCGTATGGGCGGTGCGGATCGCCTGATCGGCATCTTGAGCATTGCCGCGTGGGATCAGCGCCCACGGTTCACCCGTGAATGGGTTGAAGCTTTCGAACCACTCTCCGGAACTCGGAGAGATCCACTCACCGCCGACGTACATCTGATATTTTTTCATGGGGACTCCGGGTCTTGCGTTGGCTACGCTTACAACACAACGCGAAAATGGGGATGGGAGGAGCGATGACATCGCCTCCCGCGGAAATGATACGGACGCTAGAGGTTAGGCAAGTTGATCTCGGCAAGTTCCAGCATTGCAATCAGCCGCTTCTGGCCCGAGCCTTCCAACGCGGTCAGGGATGCCTGAATTCGCTTGCTCAAATCCTCCCGGCTTTTGCCGGCGATACCGGTGAGTTGTTGCGCCACGTCCGCGAGCAGCATCGATTCCGCGCCCTGGCGCACCTCCTCCAGCTTTGCCTCCACGGCGGCACGATCGAGCGTGGTGACGAGCTCGATGGTCTTGTCGAGATCCATGGTGTACCCCTCCTATAGGCTGGCGCATAGACCTGCAGCGAAACGAGATATTCGGTGCGCCCGATCGACCGGGGCATAAATACCATAAAATGCCAGGCATCCGCTCAAAAAATTGTGAAACGCGGATCAGGAGGCAACCCACATGAACGCGTTCAGGTTGGATGGCAAGGTCGCTATCGTGACTGGTTCCAGCCGCGGTATCGGCCGCTCCATCGCCGAGCACCTCGCAGCCCATGGGGCCAGGGTAGTTGTGTCGAGCCGTAAGCTGCCGGCATGCGAGGAAGTCGTCAACGCAATCCGGTCGGCAGGGGGCGAGGCGACCGCGGTCGCGGCCAACATAGGTGACAAAGCGCAGCTGGAATACCTCGTTGCCGAAACACGTAAGCGCTTTGGCCCCATCGACATCCTGGTTTGCAACGCCGCCTCCAATCCTTACTTCGGTCCCATGTCGGGCCTGCCGGATGACGCTTTTCAGAAAATCCTACAGAACAATATCGTGAGCAACCACTGGCTCTCAAACCTGGTGCTGCCCGAGATGGCGCAACGCAAAGATGGCGTGGTCATCATCGTATCCTCGATTGGTGGCATCAAGGGCAGCGCGGTGCTGGGCGCCTATTGTGTATCCAAGGCAGCCGACATGCAGCTTGCGCGCAATCTTGCGGTCGAGTGGGGCAAGCAGAACATACGCGTGAATTGCATCGCGCCGGGACTGGTCAAGACTGACTTTGCGCGGGCCCTATGGGACAACCCAAAGCTGCTGGCCCATACCGAAGCGACTACCCCGCTGGGACGGATAGGCGATCCAGACGATATCGGCGGCATCGCGGTATTCCTGGCCTCGCGAGCCGGCGCATTCGTTACCGGTCAGACCATCGTCGCCGACGGCGGCGTTACCATTACCGGCTGATACCATGCCAGCACCCGAGACGATCCAGACCTGGAACGACTGGGTGCTACAGCATCCGTTTCATCGTTTTGCCGGCCTCGAGCTTGTGCATCAGGAACCGGGGAAGGCGTGGTGCCGCTTCGAAGTGACCCAACCCATGGCCAACATGAGTGGCGGCCTGCACGCGGGGTTGCTATATGGCCTGATGGATGCAACTTGCTATCTGGCCCTGATACCCATGTTGGAAGATGACGAGCAAGCCGGCACGGTGGACATGAACGTGACCTTGGTTCGGCCCGCCCCGGTGGGAGCTCGCGTCGCCTTGCGCGCGGAATGCCTTCGCCGTGGCCGCAGCATTGCATTCCTTCGGTGCGAAGCCCAGACCGCCGAAGGCGGTACCGGCACCTTTGCCGTCGCCTCCTTTACCAAGGCTCTCGGCAAGAGCACCGGCGGCGGCGCGCAAGCGTGACGACGGCGCAATCGTTACGCGGCTCAATACTCACAACTCAGGACTCTCACGCAGGTAGCAGCCAAGCACGCCTCGCGGCGCTCTGGCTCTCGATGGCGCTAAGTCTCCTGACCTGCGCAACTGCCGAAGGCGCTGACCAGCACGCGCTCAAACTGGCAACGTGGAATCTCGAGTGGCTGATGGCCACCGACGAATTCGATCACCTCGCGCCGGACTGCGTACCGCAACTAGCGCGAGCCGAAGGTCGTGCGATCCCTTGCAACATTGTCGAGCCGAACAGCTCGTCAAAGCGGCGCAGCCCGGCCGACTTCGATCGCCTCCGAGCGTACGCGCGGCAGCTGGATGCGGACGTCATCGCGCTGCAGGAGGTGGACGGGCCCGATGCAGCCAGACTGGTATTCCCCGACTACGATTTCTGCTTCACCCGTCGTGTGCACGTTCAGAACGTAGGTTTCGCCGTACGCCGCGGTATTGCGTTCCACTGTGGTGACTACGCAGCGCTCGGTTTGCCCGAAAGCAGCGTGCGGTGGGGCGCAGATTTGACCCTGTATCCCAATAGCCCTGAGCAGATTCGTATGTTGGCCGTGCATCTGAAGTCGGGATGCCACCAACAGGTGCTCACCAATCGTCGCGAAGAGTGTCAGATCCTGGCCGATCAAATCCCCGTGCTCAAGCGCTGGATTCAGGCTCGTGCGCGCGAGGGTGTGGCCTTTACGGTGATGGGAGATTTCAATCGCCGCTTCAGCGCGGAGCGAGCTTACGCGCGAGACTCGGGCGGTAGGCTCATTTCCGTCTGGCCGGAGCTTACCCAACGCGGCCCGCCATACGTGGAGCTACTCAACACAACCGCCGGTCAACTCTATATCGGATGCAGCAGCATGGACCGATTCCATGCATACATCGACCACATCGTGCTCGGCGGTCCTCTGACCACCCGCATGATCCCCGACTCTTTCGAACGCACGACATACACTGACGACGATGCAGGGAAGTTCAAGCTCTCCGATCATTGTCCAGTCGCGGTGAGGGTGACCAGTGAGGAAGTGAAAAGATGAATGAGGTGAAAAGGTGAAGCGGTAAGCCCCTTCGCGCGGCGTCACGAATTGCGTTTCCGGTCTGCCTGTCACCTTTTCAGTTCTTCACCTTTTCACCTCTCACACTTCACCCTTCACGTCCTCCTCACCTCACCGCGATCGGCGCGACCGTCGAGCCCGTGCCGCCTTTGATCTTCAGCGGCTGCACCACGAAAGCAAATTCGTAGACCTGTTTGGCTGCGAGTTCCGCCAGCTTCATATTCTCCAGAAGAAAGATACCGTTGACGACCAGCGCAATCTGATGCACCGGCAAACTGACATTCTTGTCCGGGTTGGGCGCAATCTCCACAGGGAAATTGTCCGCACCGAGCAGCATGACGTTCTGTTTGGCCAACCATTCGGCGGCGGCCACGCCGATGCCGGGACAACCGCTGTTGTACTTGGCGTTGTCCACCCCCCACAGCTTGCCCCAGCCAGTATGGATGAGCACGGCGTCGCCGGGTTCGATGACAAGCCCTTCGCGCTTGAGCGCCGCTTGCAGGTCTTCCACGCTGATCTCGTAGTTCTGCTGCAGCGTCTCCACGCCCTTCAGCGCCGCCACATCGATCAGCACGCCACGGGTGAACAGCGTGCCGATTTTCTCCACGCCCAGCTTGGTGAAGCCGGTACGCGTGGCTACGTCGTCTATTTTCACGCAGTTGTAGCTCGCATCACCGATCGTTTGGTGAATGAACATGTCGAACTGCGTGCCCACCTGACCCAATTCGGTATAGACGATTTCTTCGTTGCTGCGTCGCTGGTTCGATCCTATCGGCGCCGTCGTGCGCTTGGTGATGGATTCGAAGCGGCGCGTTCCAACCAGCGGCATGTTCGAGTCCAGCACCTGCCCCAACTCGATCACCTCGCCAGTTTTGATCAGGCGCGTCGCGCGCAAAACGCTGTCGGGGCGCATCAAGTTCGCTGCTCCGCGCTCGTCGCTCGCGCCCCACTTGGATGGACACCGCTGCTCTGGCGATGGCGGTTGCCAGCTTTGCGCGCCAGAACCTGTCGGAGCCGTGACCATTGCCATACCAGCTATGCCGATCAACGCAAGTGCAATTGCTCTCACTTTGGTCTCCTCCTACATTTGGGTCATCGAATCGTTCCATTGTTCAACCGAGAGATTACACGCTGACCACGCCAAGCCCCCACCATCATCCACGCATACCCAACACACTCGATAGCCAAGAAAATGGCGAAGCCGACGCGATAGCCGCGGGGATCGTAGCGTCCATCGAACACCGGCCATTGATCGATGATGGCGCCGATCGCCCACTGCGCTGCAAAGGCCCAGGCGAATACGAGCACATTGAGCGCAGTAATGACCCTTCCTGCCAAATCGGTTGTGAAGCGCTGGGACAGTATGAAGTAGGACAGGCTGCCCGCCGTGCCAAACAGACCGAAGCCCATCCACAGGATTGGCGGGAAGTCAGTTTCGATCACCGCAAGGAGCAGTTGGAGCAACAGGAATGCACCGATCCCCACGCTCATCACTTTAAAGGCGGACACTCCCCGGCGCTCAACCCGGGCTGCAAAGTTGCCCCAGAACAAGAAGCCGACCATGGTGGCGATTGCCATGAGCAGGAGATGCGTGGCGACGGCCCCGCGCGACAGCCCTGCCACATCGCGCAGCCACGGGCCAACCCACAAACTCTGCACAGCCATGTTGGTGGATTGCGTGGTCATGGCTGCCAGTGCGATCTGCCAGAAGCGCCGTGCACGGAAAATCTCACGCAACCCATGCAGCTGAGCACGCAGCGATGCGGGGCCCGAATGCCCTGATTCCTCGGGAACGGTTCCATAAACCACGCCCGAAGCAACCACAGTTATTGCCGCCAGCAGCAGGAAAAGGTTATTCCAGCTCGACACCTTCAACGCGAGTTCCACGGGCCATGTCGCTGCCACCATGCCGACTCCGCCCGCAAAGAACATCCAGCCGTTCAGAGCTGGCAGCCGCTGCGCGGGGAACCACAGGACGTTCGCCTTGATGCCGGACATGAGACAACCCGATACTCCCAGACCTATAAGCGCACGTCCCAGTACGAGCATGGTCAAGCTGGTGGCGAACGCGAATACGCATGCTCCGCCGGCCGCCACGAGGAGTAACGTCGCATCGGTGCGTCGTGGGCCGAAGCGGTCCAGCAGCAAACCCAGTGGAAGTTGAAAGGCGGAGAAAACCAGGAAATAGGCGCTCGTAAGCAGTCCCAGATCTGCTGGCGAGAGCGAGAATCGACTCGCCAGATCAGGCGCGATAACCGCGTTTACGCTGCGATAAAAATACGACAGGGAATACGCAAACGCGAAAGGCAGCAGAACGCGCAATACCCGCTTCGTATCCAGCGGGACGGCCCGCTGCGTCATTGATGTGGTTGAGCCGATTTCGCCAACAGCAGGTTGAGAATGAAGCTGAACACGGAGATGAAAAGCGCGACGAGTACGGCCTGCCAGAATCCCGCCACATGAAACCCCGGGACAATCCAAGCCACAAACAGAAGGATCAGCGCGTTAATGACGATCAGAAACAATCCCAGAGTCAGGACTGTCACGGGCAGGGTGAGAACGATCAGGATTGGCTTGAGGACTGCATGCGCCACGCCGAATAGCAACCCAGACACAAGCATGGTGGAAGTGCTGCTGAACTGAATGCTGGAGAACAGTTCGCTGGCGACCCAAAGTACTAGGACGTTGAGGCCCCAGAACACAAGAAAGCGCAATAGGACATTGCCCATGATGGGCGAGGAGTTTAGCATCGTTCGCCAGTATCGATCTCTCTCGCAATGACTCGAAGCAATAACATCAAACGTCTGACATGACCACCTCGAAACCCACTATAGGATTGGCGTTAGGCGGTGGAGCTGCGCGCGGTTGGGCGCACATTGGCGTCATTCGCGCACTGGAGGAAGCCGGCGTGAAGCCGGACTTGGTCTGCGGAACCTCTATCGGTGCGCTGGTGGGCGCAGCGTATGCCACGGGCGAGTTGGACCGCTTCGAACGCTGGGTAGTCGACCTGGGAATCAGAGAAGTCGTCAGGTTCTTGGACTTGAGTCTCTCCGGAGGACTTCTAAAGGGCCAACGCCTGATGCAATTCTTTCGCCGTACATTCGAGGACCGGCACATCGAATCGCTGCCGCTGCCATTTGGCGCAGTTGCTACAGCGCTGACTTCGGGTGCGGAAGTGTGGCTGCGCGATGGTTCCGTTGTGGAAGCCGTGCGAGCATCCATCGCGCTTCCTGCCCTGTTTACGCCGGCGAATCGCAACGGCGATCTCCTGGTAGACGGCGGACTGGTGAACCCGGTACCAATCACGCTCGCGAAAGCCATGGGAGCCGAGGTCGTAATTGCCGTGGATCTGAACTCCGATCTCCTGGGTCGGTACTTCCGTAATGATCCGCAATCCGACTCGTCCGAAGTATCGGAGGATGCAAGACCCGAGTTGCTGCGTAAACTGCGCAGTGGGTTCGGTCAGCTTCTGCCAGCCCGCTCGACAGCTTCGCCCACGCCGTCACTGATCGAGGTGGTGGCCTCTTCGTTGAACATCATGCAAGTGCGCATCACACGCAGCCGTATGGCAGGAGATCCTGCTGACGTGGTGATCGCTCCGCGCCTGGCGCATCTGTCGTTGATGGAATTCCATCGAGGTCAGGAAGCAATCGACGCGGGTCGACGAGCAGTTGCGTCGGCGCTGCCCGTACTACACGACCTGGGCCTGACCTCGTCATCAGGACAGGCGCCATGAGTGGCATGCAGCAGACTCTGCCACGTTCGACGTGGTTGTTGCTCATCGCCCTCACGCTGGGCTGGGGGCTGAACTGGCCAATCATGAAGATCGCGCTCGCCGAGCTTCCAGTCTGGACATTCCGCGGCCTATCCGTGGCAGGTGGCGCGGTCGGACTGTTTCTCATCACGGCAGCAAGTAACACCCGCCTCTTGCCTCAACGGAATCAGTGGATACGACTCAGTATGTCGTCGCTATTCAACGTGACACTGTGGAATGTCTTCATTGGCTATGGTCTGACTCTCCTCCCTGCCGGACGCTCCGTGATCCTGGCCTACGTCATGCCACTATGGGTGGTGCTCCTCTCCTACTTCGTGCTGGGCGAATCCATGACTCGGCGCCGCGTTCTAGGCGTAGCGCTGGGCATGGCGGGGATGGGATTATTGCTCCTCAACGAATGGGCCATCCTCAAGGCCGCACCCGTTGGTGCGCTGCTCGTGCTCAGCGCAGCGGCGAGCTGGGCGATAGGCACAGTGCTCATCAAACGCTACCCGACGAACCTGCCGACGACTTCATTCACCGCCTGGCAACTGCTACTCGGCGGCATACTGATCGTGGTCGGAGCATTGCTGTTCGAACGACATACATGGCACGCGGTAAGCTGGCGCGCCAGTGCTGCGGTCATCTATAACATGACGATCGCCTTCGTGTTCTGCTATTGGGCATGGTTCAAGATCGTAAGTCGTGCTGCCGCCGGCGTCTCGGCCCTCGGTACGCTGATGATCCCCGTAGTGGGAGTATTCAGCAGCATGGTTCTGTTGGGGGAACGTCCATCGTGGGCAGAGTACGCTGCCATGGTGCTGGTCTTCGCTGCTATCGCTACCGTAGTGATTCCATCTCGCCGTTTGACAGGCTAGTTAGTTGCCATCTCTCGCCTGCACCCCTCTTCACCCCCGTAAGCTTAGCCTCTTGCCTCCAGCCCCCTGCAGGCATACCCTTTGCTAACTTTACAGTCGTACCCTTCGGGTCGGCAAAAGACCACCGAAATCAAGGGGATCCAGATCACATAGAGGCTCCGGAACAGCGTGTTGAGACGAAAGCATCTACTTATGGCGATGATGGCAGCCAACCTGATGGGAGGCGCCGGACTCGCGAACGCGGACATCTACCGCTATGTAGATGAGAACGGCATGGTGCATTTCACCAATGTGCCGAACGATGCTCGCTTCAGGCTGTTCATAGCGACCAGCAAGGAACCGGACCCCGTCACGTCTGCTTTTGCCAATCGGTATCGCCCTTATCCAAGCGCGGATCGCAAGAAGTTCCACCTGCACGTGGTGGAAGCAGCACGCGCTTATCAACTTGACCCCGCGCTGATTCACGCCGTCATCTCGGCCGAATCGGGCTACAACCCGTTGGCCCGCTCCCCGAAGGGCGCCACAGGCCTCATGCAATTGATGCCCGCCACGGCCCGGCGCTATGGCGTCGACAACCCGCTGGACCCAAAACAGAACATCTATGGGGGCGCTGCGTATCTGCGCGACCTGCTCACCCTTTTCGGCAACGATCTCAAGCTCGCCATTGCCGCGTATAACGCCGGCGAAGGTGCGGTGATGGAGTACGGACATCACATCCCGCCGTTTCGCGAGACGACTCAATACGTGCCCAAGGTGCTGTCCTACTACAAGAAGTACAAGACCCTCATGTAGGGCGCCGGCGAGATATCTTTCAGTGCAAAATGGGCGATCCGACTACGGCTCGCCCATTTCCTTTTTTGCTTCACCCTTCACGCGTCACGCTTCACCTTTCACGCGTTCTAGCTCTTCTCCTGTCCCATCTGCACTACCGGCTGCGCCGGACCTTCACCGACAAGCACGGTCATCAGATTGGTCACCAGCGCAACTTTCTGCGACGGCGTAAATGTAGCGAGGCTTTTCTCGTTGATGTCGTTGAGTGCCATCTCCACCATGCCGACCGCACCCTCGACCAGTTTTCGGCGCGCAGCCACCACCGCCTCGGCTTGTTGGCGCCGGAGCATCGACTGCGCGATCTCCGGTGCGTACGCAAGATGCGCGATGCGTGCCTCTTCCACCAGAACGCCGGCGACGCTTACATGCCGCTGGATGGATTGGCGCAGACTGTCGGCAACTTTCTCGGAATCACCGCGCAAGGACTTGACGCGGGAGCCAACCACGGCTTCATCTGCATTGTCGTAAGCGTGACGGCTGGCCACCTCGCGCAGCGCGGACTCGCACTGGAGCCGCACATACTGCGCATATTCTTCCACCTCGAACACTGCACGAGCGCTGTCCTGCACCCGCCACACCACTACCGCACCAATCTCGATGGGGTTGCCGCGCTCGTCGTTGACCTTGAGATTGGACGTCGTGAGATTGTGGGCACGCAATGAGATGCGACGGCGCAGGTGGAATGGATTTACCCAATGAAAGCCGCTCTGGCGCGCGGTGCCTGCGTAGCTTCCGAAAAACACCAGGACCGCTGCCTCGTTGGGTTGCAACGTGAAGAAGCCCTTGGCGCAAAACAGCCCGGCAGCCAGCAGGACAACGCCAACGCCCAGAGCTGGGGAATCCGCGTGTGCGGCACTTGCCGCCACGAATGAAGAACCAAAAGCGAGCAGGGCGCACACGCATAGCAGCGCGATCCAGCCGCTAACTGCTTTCGCTTCCAGCTCCATCGCCATGTACTGCTCGCTCATGTTTGCCAGCGTCTCTCGATCTTGCATCGCGAATGCACGCGACATCTCTGAGGGATGTAGCAAGAGCGAAGCCAATGCCCTTTCAATTCACTCAACTTTGACGAAGGGCGGAATGAGCGGAGTGAATAGAGTGATAAACGGAGAGGCCTTTCGCACTTCAACACCGACATGCGCCCGATCGCTATTGAAGGGTTGTGTGGCAATCAACCCCTTAGTTGCGAATGTTTCGTATTAGTTAGAGGATCGGATACGCTAGCCAGCCTAATACGCCAAAGATCCCAAGCCATCGGCATAATGCTTGGCACACGCCAACCCAAAGGACTCGGGCCTCATACCGGGCTCGCGATCGTACACCTCGCCGAGTCCCAGACGCATCGCTGCGATGCGTTTGCCGTAACAAGTCAAGGTCTCCAGTGACTGCATGATGAACACGATCGCCGGCAGCACCTCGCGGTAGATGGATTCGGCCTTGGCTTCGTCTCGCACACTCCCGCTGCGCATGAGATCGAAGATGCGCACTTGAAAGTCGAAGGTATCCGTGGCTGGAATCATGCCGGCGCAACCTGCACGTAGATTGTCGGGCAATTCCAAACCGCCACGACCATTGAACACTGCGAGCTTGCCTTTCAGCGCTTCGACGCTGCGACGGATTGTGAGGGCCGGACCTTCTCCCTTCAACAGCACGAAGTTGGCACGTTGCTGTGCCAATTCAATCAGCAACTCGTTACTGAGCCCTACTCCTGTGTACTCCGGGGCGTTCTGGATCGCCGCTGGCAAACTCACTCGCTGCATCACACGCGAGAAGAACTCCACGTAGTGCTGCTCTGGTAGTCCGCGTTCTGGCGGCGGCTGCAGGATGACCCAATTCGCACCTGCTGCATGCGCGTACTCAGCCAAAGCCGCCTGTTCCTCGACGGTCGCGCCCGCGACGGTCACCGCTACCGGCACGCGTCCTGAGACGTCGCTGGTCACCCAGTCAACCAACGTACGCCGCTCCTCCGCCGAGAGCTTGTTCACCTCCGTGGCGAGCCCGAGCACCGCGATTCCATGCGCGCCCCCTGCGATGGCCGCCTCCACCTGGCGGCGCATGGCCTCGCGGTCGAGACCGCCTTCCCGGGTGAAGAAGGCGTATTGCATGGGATAGACTCCGGAGAACGATGATGAGGGAAAGGGCATGGTCCTGGACCTCGAGTAGGCAGGTCTCGAGCCCGCCGTTGGGGTAACATCAGCGCAGGAGCCCGCCAGAGTGGAGAATACCTTGACGCGGTGGCAGCTTCCATTCGGCCCGCCAAGAGAAGGAAGCCATGGAGGAGAGCATGGAGCTCACGGAGGACGAGATCAAGTCCATCAAAGAGCGCATCGAGCAGCTCAAGGTGGAACACCGTGACCTCGACAGTGTCATTGCGCGATTACCGCAGGATCCCGCCTGCGATGAGCTGCAGTTGCGTCGGCTGAAGCGACGCAAGTTGTTGCTGAAAGATCAGATCACGCTGCTCGAACGGCAACTCACGCCCGATATCCCGGCCTGAGGACGCTCAACCCCGCGGCCGCCATTCCTGGTCGGCCTCGCAGCTATTTAGTGGGCTGCGTCAGCTTGTAGTAAGTCTGTGCCAGATACGCTGTGACATTGTCGACGTCCTCCTCGCTCCAGCGCAGGCCGGTATTCGACTGCCAACGAACGACCTGCGCACGAACCAGCGCGTAGTCTGTGGCAGCCGCGCTACTACGTTTGTACGCGACGGAATCGTGGCACATGCGACAATGATTGTCGTGCAACAGTTTGCCGCGCTCCAAGTCTGCGGAGTGGGCCAAAGGGTCCGTAGCGATGGCCAAGCAGATGAGCAAGGCGATGTATATCCAGCGACGCATGAGTTTCTCCCTAAGTTCATACCAGCTTAGCGGACGGGCCGAAGCCGGAATTGATCCAGGTCAAGAAGGCACGCAGCACCACGGACCGGCTGCGAACCCTGCTAATATTTTCAGGTCCTAACGAGAGCACGCGCAATCTGGCCAGAGGAGCAGTCCGTATCATGCGCTCAACGCTATTCACCCCATGGCAACACCACTACTACTGTCTGCACGCCGTCATATTCGTAACGGCAGCCGCATTCCTTGGCGGTTGCGCCGGTCATCCGCCGTTCCCCATGTCGGATGTCGTTGCGATGAGCAAGAACAACCGCGGAGCGGAGCCCATCATCTCTAAGATCCGTACGTCCCAGACCACGTATGCACTGAGAGGTTCAGATTTTGGGAAGCTGCGCGAGGCAGGCGTTACACCTCCCGTACTGGACTATATGCAGCAGTCCTTCGTGGATGACGTGGATTTACTCACCCGCTACTGGGTCACCGGAGAATCCTTAGGGGGATGCCAACACTGCTATCCCCAGGAGGTAGACCTTAGCGGACTGGCGACTGGCGAGCCGGTAAAGCAGTTCCCCTCCCCCACTGCCTGGATAAACAATCAGCCGCAAGGAATGCCAAGCTGGTACCGACCCATCGCCGTTCCATTCAAGGGTGGTGGGGTGTCTCTCGACGATATCCGTGAGATGGTCACCAAAGGCGACTCTGAGGAGCAAATCTTGGCGGCGCTGCACGCGCAGGGGCTTGAAACCATCATCATCCAGACCGATACTCGAACGATCCGCACGCGACCGCTCACAGCCATATCGGGCTCAGAACTAGCGCAGCTGCGTATAGATGGCGTCCCTGATCCAGTACTCGACGCAGTACAGGATCAGTTCTTGTCGCAGTTCGTAGCTCTGGAGCGATTGCGCTATCTGAATATTGGCAAGGGCTCGCCTCAGTCGTGATCAGCGGCTGAGGCGGAACAAGTCAACGGTTTCGGGGGCAGAACTAGAACAGATCCGTCACCGCACCCTTGCTGGCGGTCGATACGATCTTCGTGTACTTGCCCATCAAGCCACGGGTGTAGCGCGGCGCCCGCTGCTTCCATTGCGTGCGCCGCTTGCCAAGCTCTTCCTCAGACACGTTCAGTTGGATAAGGCGCTTGTGCGCATCAATGGTGATGGAATCACCTTCGTGCACGAGCGCGATGGGTCCGCCGACGAACGCCTCGGGGGCGACGTGACCCACGACCATACCCCAGGTACCACCGGAGAATCGCCCATCAGTAATGAGACCGACCGACTCACCGAGACCCTGACCGATCAACGCTGAAGTCGGCGCCAGCATTTCCTGCATGCCCGGGCCGCCCTTGGGGCCTTCATATCGAATCACTACCACATCGCCGGGCTTGATCTTCTCGGCCATGATCGCTGCCATCACTTCGGGTTCGGAATCGAACACGCGCGCCGGGCCAGTGATCGAGGGATTCTTCAGGCCCGTGATCTTGGCCACGCAACCCTCAGGTGCAAGATTACCCTTGAGAATGGCAAGGTGGCCCTGCTTGTACATCGGGGCGTCCCATTGCCGGATGACGTCCTGATCCTTGCTCGGGGCGTCCGGCACATCCTTCAACTCCTCTGCGATCGTCTTGCCGGTAATAGTCATGCAGTCGCCATGCAATAGACCGTGGTTGAGCAACATCTTGAGTACCTGCGGCACACCACCCGCACGATGAAAGTCAACGGCCACGTATTTGCCCGAGGGTTTGAGGTCGCATAAGACCGGCACTTTTTGACGCACGCGTTCGAAGTCGTCAATGGTCCATTCGACCTCGGCCGCCGAAGCGATCGCAAGAAAATGCAGCACAGCGTTGGTCGAGCCACCCGTCGCCATGACCAGTGCGATGGCGTTCTCGATCGACTTGCGCGTGATGATGTCGCGCGGGCGGATGCCCTTCTTGATGGCATTGACCAGGACTCGCGCCGATTCGGAAGCTGAATCGGCTTTCTCCGGGTCAGGAGAAGCTATCTGCGATGAACCCAACAGACTCATCCCTAGAGCTTCGAAAGACGAAGACATCGTATTCGCTGTGTACATTCCTCCACAGGCACCCACGCTCGGACAGGCGTTTTTCTCGATGCCGTCGAAGTCTTCCTTCGACATCTTGCCAGCGGTGAACGCGCCTACCGCCTCGAACGGGCTGACGATGGTAAGGGCCTGGCCTTTCCAGTAGCCGGGCTTGATTGTTCCCGCATAGACGTATACGGCGGGCACGTTCACGCGGGCCATGGCGATCATGCCGCCGGGCATATTCTTGTCGCACCCGCCTACAACTAATGCGCCGTCCATCATTTGGCCATTGACCGATGTCTCGATAGCATCGGCGATGACTTCGCGCGACACCAGCGAATACTTCATGCCCTCAGTGCCCATGCCGATGCCGTCGGTTACGGTGGGAACACCGAATACCTGCGGCATGGCCCCGGCATCCTTCAACGCCGCCATCGCACGATCTACCAGTGGCTGGATACCTGCGTTGCATGGGTTCAGCGTGGAATGTCCGTTCGCCACACCCACGATCGGCTTGTCGAAGTCCCGGTCGGTGAAGCCCACCGCGCGCAACATGGCGCGATTGGGCGAGCGGGCCACGCCGTGGGTAATGAGCTTGGAACGCCAATTGTCAGCCATTCGAATCTCCTCGCGTTTTGAAGTATTTTGATCCTGAACCCTGGCAGTTTGAGCAAAGTTTGGCCTAGCGTCTAATATATTGTTCTTGCCCGATTGATATGTTTACCATATTACCGTTGCCCGCTAAGTCATGGAGTTGCGTCATCTGCGTTATTTCGTCACAGTCGCCGAGGAATTGCACTTCGGCCGTGCAGCGCAACGGCTGCATCTGTCGCAGCCTCCGCTGTCGATGCAGATCAAGGCGCTCGAGCAGGAATTGGGGACGCAGCTTCTGTTGCGTACGCAGCGGCGGGTGGAGCTGACTGCCGCCGGAGCGGTGTTTCTCGATGAAGCCAGGGATATCCTTTCACGCGTAGAGCAGGCGAGATCGGCGGCACTGCGAGCAGCCCGCGGCGAGGTCGGAGAGCTGACGGTGGGATTTGTCACGATCGCGGACTACAATCTGCTGCCGCAGGCTCTGCTGCAATTTCGCGCGCAAAGTCCTGGTATACGTCTGGTGCTGCGCGAGGCAACCACTGACGTACAGCTGCGCGACCTCGCTGCCGAGCGTATCGATGTAGGCTTCTTGCTCTCCCCGGTGAAAGACGAACGGCTCGACCTGCTGCCGCTTCTGCGCGAGCCATTGATGGCAGCGCTGCCTGAACGGCATCCCTTGGCTCGCGGACGCCGACCAATATCACTCCAGCGACTAGCTGACTCCCCCTTTATCATGGTCCCTCGACACGTAGCACCTGGGCTGTACGACGACGTGGTGAGCTTTTGCCGCCAGGCAGGCTTCAGTCCACGGGTAGAGCAGGAGGCGGTGCAGATGCAAACGATCGTGAGCCTGGTATCGGCCGGGCTGGGCGTGGCGCTGATTCCCGCCTCGCTTCGACATATTGGCCGCAAGGGGGTCGCCTATCGAGAGCTGCGCGAGGAGAGTCCCCTCACCGAGATCGCGCTTGCTTGGCGCGCAAATGATGCGCGTCCGACACTCCAACGTTTCGTCGAGGCTGTGCGACAGGTAGTCACGCCAAACTCGCAGCGGCGTGCGCGCTGAGATGCCGCTCACTTTCATGCGTCGTGCCCATGCTGAGGTAACCGCACGGCTCGACGACGAGTCGCAGACCGTGGAGTTGGGAGCACGACTCGCCCGCGCCTTGAATCCGGCCTTGCGGATTTATCTGAGCGGCGATTTGGGTGCGGGGAAGACAACGCTGGTACGTGGGTGCTTGCGCGCTCTAGGCTATCAAGGCAGGGTCAAAAGCCCGACGTTTAGCCTAGTTGAACTTTATGAGTTTTCTAGATTATACTTATATCACTTTGATTTTTATCGGTTCGAAGATCCGAAAGAATGGTCCGATGCAGGCTTTCGAGATGCGTTCTCAGGAACCGGGGTGTGTATCGTCGAATGGCCCGAAAAGGCCGCGGCGAGGTTGCCTGCACCTGATCTCAGGATTACCTTGGAGCACGCGGGTGCGGGCCGCACAGTTCGCATCACTGCCGAGACTGAGCAAGGCAAGGTATGCATAGAAGAAGTGATCGCATGACATGAGCGGACCGATTTGCAAGGGCTGGATATATGTGGGCAGCGCATTGGGAATCATGCTGGCGCTGTGCGTTATGCCTGCATTCGCAGCGCCCACTCAGGTATCGGCGGTGCGGGTGTGGCCTGCGCCGGATTACACGCGCATCACGATCGAATCATCTACCCCACTCGAGTTCGCCGTCTTTACAGTCAAGGATCCGGACCGCCTCGTGCTCGACCTCGAAGGGGTCCAAATGAGCTCGACTCTTGAGGCCCTGCCCGCTCGCATCGGCAGCAACGACCCGTTCATCGGGCAGGCCAGGGTCGCGCGTTATAAGCCGGGTGTAGTGCGGGTGGTGCTGGATCTAAAAGGCGCCGTCAAACCACAAGCGTTTGCATTACGGCCGATAGGAGAATACTCACACCGTCTGGTGATCGATATCTATCCCGCTCAGCCGTGGGATCCGCTGATGGCCCTGGTCGAGCAACAGGAACTCGGATCTGCTGTTGCGTCGAACGAGCCTGTCCGCGACCGTGCCGCCACCAAGCCGGTAGGGGTCCCATCCCCTGAGGCTGCCCCAAGTTCGACTACCGACCAGCCTGCGACGAAGGAACCTGCGTCGCCCGCCATTCCGCCCACGAGCGGAACCGAGCAAAACAAGGCGGCGACCGAGGTACCACCAAATCGTCCGGAGACCGCGACCAAGAACCGAAAAGGAAAAGCCGCACCCGAAGTCGCCCGCCTGGTCACTATCGCCATCGACGCCGGGCACGGTGGGGAAGATCCCGGCGCCAGAGGACGCTACGGGACGTATGAAAAAAAGGTCACGCTCGCTATCGCGCTCAGGCTCAAAGCTCTCGTGGATGCACAACCGAATATGCGCGGTGTACTCATGCGTGACGGTGACTATTTCGTGCCCCTGGGCGAGCGCGTGGCCAAAGCCCGTCGCGCTCGAGCAGATCTGTTTGTGTCGATTCACGCGGATGCCTTCATCCGGCCTGACGCGCGAGGCTCCTCGGTGTTTGCGCTGTCCGAGCGAGGGGCCACTTCTGCTGCCGCCCGCTGGCTCGCGAAAAAGGAGAACGAGGCGGACCTGATCGGGGGAGTAAATCTCGACGTGTCCGATCCCTATGTGAAGCAGGTGCTGCTCGACTTGTCTCAGACGGCGACGATCAATGACAGCATCAAGCTCGCCAAGGCTGTTCTCGCCCAGATCGGGGATATCAACACGCTGCACCGGCCTCGCGTGGAGCAGGCCGGCTTTGCAGTATTGAAGGCACCGGATATCCCTTCTATCCTTGTGGAGACAGCCTTCATCAGTAATCCTGGAGAGGAGAGACAGCTGAGCAAGTCCGATTACCAGGACAAAATGGCGGATGCCATTCTTGCCGGCATCCGGAAGTACTTTGCCGCCAACCCACCGTTGGCACGGGCGAAAATTGCATCGAATCCCTGACGCTAGATAGGCCTGGAACACCCGCCCAAAGCCGCAATCGGCTGTTCGACCCCGAAAACATGGTCGCGCGCCTGTTGCCTCAGTTCATCCCCTGCTTTAGGATGGCAGTAACCCCTCGCGCTGCCCGGTGCCTGCCCCCCCGTATCCCCCGCGCTACCGAGCGGCGCACCTCAAGGAAACGCCATGGAACAACTCAGGATCGGCCTCCCTCCCCGGGATGCCACCAACCCCATAGCACGGCTCATATTTGCGCTGATCGCCATTCCCGTTGTGCTGGCGATCGTTGCCGCGGTCATTTTCGTTGTACTGCCAGTGCTCGGAATCATCGTCTCCGCCGCGCTAGGCGGCATTATTCTGGCGCTCGCCGGGCTGTTGATGATGATTCCTTTCATCTTGCTCGCCACTACCGTGCTCGCCCTCATGGCTCGTGCGCACGCACGCAAGCCGAGGACCATCCGCGCCCGAACATACTGGCATTGATTCGCGATATCGCAGCAAAGTGGGTGTTAGCGCGATCCTGCTCGCGGCAGGTGCAGGAAGCCGCTTCGGCGGACGCAAGCTGCTGCAGCCACTAGCTGATGGCACGCCTCTTGGCGTCGCCGCTCTGCGCAATCTGCGCCAGGCAATCGATCGAGTCGTCGTGGTCGTCCGCGATGGAGACGAAGAACTCGCCACATGCTTTGCGATGGAGAACGCGACTGTCGTCACATGCAAACTGGCGGTCGATGGCATGGGCCACAGCCTCGCAGCCGGGGTACAGGCCGAATCAGGTGCCGATGGCTGGGTGGTCGCCCTGGGCGACATGCCACGTGTGAACGCCGATACGATTCGCGCCGTCGCCAAAAAGCTGCTGACTGGCGCCGGCATAGTAGTACCGACCTACCGAGGCGAACGCGGTCATCCGGTCGCTTTCGGATCTCGTTTTAGGGAAGAGTTGCTGTCTTTGTCCGGCGATACCGGCGCGCGCGCCTTGCTGAAGCTCCACGCCGACCAGGTAGCGCGCCTTGATGTCGATGATCCCGGCGTGCTACAGGACGTCGACACTCGCAGCGATCTTGCGCGGCTGACAGGGGTAGGGCTAAGGTAGAACGGCTTCGGGTTCCACCGTCAAGGCCGCAATGTCATGCCCTTCACGGTACCAGTAATACGGTATGTACCTTTCACTGCGCTGGCGCTCGAACGCAACTCGACGAACACCTTGCCAGTAACGTCAGCGTCAGCGTTGACCTCGCCCTGACCAACTGCGGTTAGCGCTCCCGCCTGCAGTTTCATTCCGGTGTACTGGTAACGCTGGTTAGCCAAAGTGAGATTCCCCGATAACTCTTCGAACTTGGTCTTGCCGCCGGCAACGCCGTCGCGGGATGTCGACTGCAGGACCCGAACCAAATCCAGACCAGACAGGTCTCCTTTCCTCACAATGAATACCGACTCTACCCTCGGTGCCTGAAGTAGTTTGTCCAATGAAGCGCCTTGCGCGGCCACACGGCCCTTTGCCTCCAACCTGCCGCTCGATGGGATATCAGCGCTGAACGCCTTCATCGCCGGCTCCAGATCGATGCGTTGAAGCTCGAATTGTCCCTCGAGATTCCAAGCGTTCCCCCAGGACACCGTTCCGCTACCGGTGCCATGACCGCCGTATACCGAATACTCGAACTCACTCACCTTCATCTCGCTGCCACTCACGACACCTTTGGCACTGAAATCGCCCAACTCCACGCCTGGGGCGACGGGTAGCGGGAAATTTCTACCGCGTAGGATCACTTCGACATCTCGCTCGCGCGGGGCGATTTCGACGGTTAGGCGCCCATCGCTCGTCTCAATGGTGGCTGCCCTCACGCTGCGATCGGAAGCGAGAGCGATGTCCGCATCGAAGTTGGGCAGAGTCACATTCTTGACTTCGAGCTTCGCGGCTTTGAGCGTCACCCGATTGATCGTAACGTTGGCACCTTTGCCGTCTGCGTTGCTCAGCCAACCCGACATCCGCGCGAGCGCTTCCTGCGGCGCGGTCATGCTGTCGAGCTGCAGCTTGCTGATCTCCTTCTGGTCCCCGAACGCCGAGCCCAGACTCATGTAGGCGATCACCGTTGGGATCTTCACGTCTTGGGTATTCCCCACGGTAACGTTATCCAGGCGCAAGTGAAAGCCAGGGAACAGCGAGGCATGGACGTTGCCGATGCGGACGGGCTCGCCGACTGCGTCGGAGGCTGCCTTCTCGATATTGGGTGCATACGCCGACATCGGCGCGAACTCGATCAGAGCGAACGCCAACCCCACTAGGGCGACGACCGCGACCACTACGATCTTCGCTGGGCCCAGCCCTTTCTTGCGCTGGCCCTGACCAATGCGTTCGATCTCAGATTTGCGCCGGTCGCGCTCTTCCTGCTCCTTGCGCCGACGAGAAAGTTCTTCCTCGCGGGATCGCTGCTCGGCTTCGCGGCGTTCGCGCTCGCGTTTCTTACGCTCGCCTTCCGACTGTTTCTTACGTTCTTCCTGTTCCTTGGCGCGTCGTTCCTTCTCTTCCTGTGCCCTGCGCGCCGATTCCTCTCGCGCATGCTGCTCAGCCTCCTTGCGCGCTCGTTCGGCCGCCAGGGCTAGTTCACGGGATTCGCGATCTGACTTTTCGCGCGCCTCACGTTCGGCACGATCCATCGCAGTACGCGCCTCTTCCTCCATGCGGAAGCGACGCTCCTGCTCCTCGAGGGCGATGCGAATGGCCTCTTCCTTGACGACGAACTCCTTCTCGACTTCGGCCTCGGCACGCTTGAGCGCTTCGAGCTCTGAGTCGAAGCTGCGTGAGACGCCAGAAGACGGTGCCTCCTTGCGGTCGAGAGTCGGGAATGTCAAAGCCGCGCGCGATTCGTGCTCGCGCGCCTTGCGCTCCTCCTCTCGGCGCTTGCGATCCTCTTCATCGCGGCGCGCTCGGTCCGCTTCCTCCCGCTGCCGGCGTTCACCTTCCTCCTTGCGCTTGCGCTCCTCTTCCTCACGGCGCGCACGGTCTTGTTCTTCTCGCCGCGCGCGTTCCTCGTCTGCACGGCGCTGGCGCTCCTGCTCCTCCTCTCGCCGCTGGCGCTCCTGCTCCTCTCTGCGCTGTGCTTCCTCTTCCTCATCGATGGTAGGGAGGCCGGCTTGCTCGCGACGGTGGTTTTCCTCGAGACGCTTGAGCAGTTCCTCTGCCTCGCGCTTGTGCTTTTCCTCAAGCTCGCGACGCAGCCGTTCGGCTTCTTCCTTGCGCTTGCGTTCGGCTTCTTCTTTACGCTTGCGCTCCTCTTCCTCTCGGCGTTGACGCTCTTCCTCTTCACGCCGCCGGCGTTCCTCTTCCTCGCGACGCGTGCGTTCTTCCTCTTCCTTGCGCTTGCGCTCCTCTTCTTCCTTGCGCTTACGCTCTTCCTCTTCTCTGCGCTTACGTTCCTCTTCCTCTTCTCTGCGCTTACGTTCCTCTTCCTCGCGCCGCTTGCGCTCCTCTTCCTCTTTGCGCTTGCGCTCTTCTTCTTCCCTGCGTTTGCGCTCCTCGTCCTCGCGTCGTTTGCGTTCTTCCTCTTCCTTGCGCTTGCGCTCCTCTTCCTCGCGGCGGGCGCGTTCCTCTTCTTCCTTGCGCTTGCGATCCTCTTCCTCTTGGCGTCTACGATCTTCCTCTTCGCGGCGCTTGCGTTCGTCTTCCTCTACCTTGCGTTTACGCTCCTCTTCCTCGCGGCGCTTGCGATCCTCTTCCTCGCGGCGTTTGCGTTCGTCTTCCTCCTTGCGCTTGCGCTCTTCGTCTTCTCTGCGCTTGCGTTCTTCTTCTTCCCGGGTCCGCTTCTCAGCCTCGACGCGCGCACGCGCCTCGGCTTGAATCTTTGCACGGCGCTCCACATCTTCCTTCTCGCGCCGCTCGGCGTCGAGCCGCTCCTGCTGGAGCTTGCGTTCTATCGCCTCTTTGGTTTCCCGCGCGCGCCGCTCTGCTTCCTGCCGAGCGAATTTCTCCGCCTCGACCTTGTTACGCATTTCGGCTGCCAGCATCTCACGCTTCTCGGCTTCCAGCCTCGCGCGTTGTTCGGCCTCCTCGCGTACCCTCCGACCCGCCTCTTCTGCCAGGGCCTTACGGGCAGATTCCTCTCGGGCCTTGCGTTCGGACTCTTCGCGCGCCTTCGTTGCGGCTGCTTCCGAGGCCTTGCGCGAGGCCTCCTCGCGCTGGCGCTGCTCGGTCTGAGCACTCTGATAGAAACCCGGCTTGGCTGACTGGGCCGGACCGAGGATGGTGGTGAAATCCAGGTCGTCCGCGTAGGACGTGCTGGGCGGTACGGTGCTGCTGCCGACGTCCCCCGGATTGGTGAATTCCTTGACGAACCCTCCCTCGCTAAGGGCAGAGAGGATCTTGCGTAGCTCGACCTCAGGCACTTTGGCCTTGTCGGCCAAGTCAGCAAGCGCGGATTTACCGTCAATCAGGTTCAGGACACGATACTGGTCCTTAGAGAGGCGATTGGCCTTGTTCTTGATCTCGAGCAGACCCTTGCCCGTCTTGGAGAATACGGCTGTCCTGTTCATCGTTTGATGTTGTCTGCGCTTGCCGTCGGAAGAGGGCTTTAAGCGTCGTGCTCCGGTCTGCTGTCTCGGGGCCGCGGCCAATGCGAGCAGGCGGCGACGCCTCTCCCGCGCCCACCCAGCCGCAATGACGCAGAAGGGAGAGCGGCACAAGCCCTATGTTAGTCTTGCCGGCACCCGCAAAGAGTTAGAAATCCGTGCCTTAGCTGCAGTCAATCCGGCCCGGATGCCGCCCTCTCCTGGAGATTCCGACCTGAGGCCCCACGCAAGAATAGTGCCGCCCGCCTCTGGCATGCGCGAGCCGGAGAAGAACCGCCCTGGAACGGGCTAGATGGCCTTGACGATATCGTCGACGACCTTCTTGGCGTCCCCGAACACCATCATCGTCTTGTCCATATAGAAGAGCTCATTGTCCAGGCCAGCATAGCCTGCAGCCATGGAGCGCTTGTTAACGATAACCGTTCGAGCCTTGTACGCCTCGAGAATAGGCATCCCGAAGATGGGGCTGCCGGGGGTCTTGGCGGCCGGATTGACCACGTCGTTGGCACCGAGGATCAGTGCTACGTCCGTGGTCCCGAACTCGCCGTTGATGTCTTCCATCTCGAACACTTGTTCGTAGGGCACCTCGGCCTCGGCCAGCAGGACGTTCATGTGACCAGGCATGCGGCCTGCCACCGGATGGATCGCGTAGCGGACATTCACGCCCTTTTCGTGGAGCTTGTGCGCCATTTCCTTAACGGCGTGCTGGGCGCGCGCGACCGCCAGCCCATACCCAGGAACGATGATGACGGACTCGGCGTTGGACAGAAGGAATGCAACGTCGTCCGGACTGCCGGAGCGCACCGCCTTCTGCTGCGCACCCGTTGCAGCGGCACCCTCGGCGGCACCGAAGCCGCCGAGTATCACGCTGAAGAAAGACCGGTTCATAGCCTTGCACATGATGTAGGACAGAATCGCGCCGGACGATCCCACCAGCGATCCCGAGATGATCAACATCGTATTGTTGAGCGAGAAGCCGATGCCCGCGGCGGCCCAGCCTGAGTAGCTGTTCAGCATGGAGATCACTACCGGCATGTCGGCACCGCCGATGGGGATGATGATGAGGACGCCCAGCACGAAAGCGACAGCTGTCATCACGGTGAACGGTAGCCAATGGTCGCCCTTGTCAGCAAGGAAGAAAGCCACGCCGAAGCCAACCATCACAAGCGCCAGCGCCAGATTCACCCAGTGCTGCGCCTTGAATACCACTGGCGCACTGCTAATTTTGCCCGACAGCTTGCCGAATGCGATCACCGAACCCGAGAAGGTCAACGCGCCCACAAACGTTCCGATGAAAAGCTCCAGCTTGTTGCCACGGGGAAGCGGATCGTGAATGCCGAAGGCCGACGGATTGTTCACAGCGGCGATGGCGATGAGCACCGCCGCCAATCCCACCAGAGAATGCATGGCCGCCACCAGTTCCGGCATCTGCGTCATCTCTACTCGACGCGCGACCACCGCGCCAATCGTACCCCCTATGGCAATGCCCAGCACGATCAGCCAGATATTGTGGGTGATGGTAAAAGTAGTGATCACGGCGATCAGCATGCCGACGATGCCGAACTGATTTCCGCGCCGCGCCTGCACCGGCGAAGACAGCCCCTTCAGCGCCAGAATGAACAGCACGGAAGCCACGAGGTAAAGCAATGCGATGTTGTTCGCAGTCATATCAGTTCTCTGGTCTGGCAGCGGAGGTTCGAAGGAGGAGGTGAGGCGCACGCGCGGGGTTGTCACCGTCCTCCGTTCACGCCTCCCGCTTGCCTTCCTTGGGCGTCTTCTTCTTGAACATATCCAGCATGCGCTGCGTGACCAGGAAGCCACCGAACACATTGATGGATGCCAACGTCACGGCCGCCAGCCCTAAGATCGCGCCGAAGTCGGTCTGCTCCGGCCCTGCGGCTAGCATGGCTCCTACGATGATGATGCCGGAGATTGCATTGGTCACCGACATCAGCGGTGTGTGGAGCGCGGGCGTCACATTCCAGACCACGTGATAACCGACGAAGATCGCCAGCACGAATACGGTCAGGTTGATTGTAGTTGGGTCGGTCATTTTTCCCTCGGCAGTCGATCCGCTACGAATTACGAATCCGTCGCGAATCCTGGTATTTTCACGGTCTCTTGACCACCTCTCCCCCGATGCACACAAGCGAGCCTGCGATGATTTCGTCTTCGCGATTCAGATTCAGTGTGCCGGCCTTGGGGTCGAGCAGAAGCCCCAGGAAACTGAGCAGATTGCGGGCATACAGCGCACTGGCATCCGCCGCA